>Ga0335083_10001788_pt1 | contig 29196 bp, 21 predicted proteins | sample Lox_Sample_42_FD_206716 | JGI IMG/M metagenome (GOLD analysis project Ga0335083, IMG submission 206716) | Soil microbial communities from Loxahatchee National Wildlife Refuge, Florida, United States - Lox_Sample_4.2 | ecosystem: Environmental > Terrestrial > Soil > Wetlands | place: USA...
CGTTGTCGTACCACAGCGCCGCCGAGAAGCGCGCCCCGTAGCTCTTCTGCCAGATGAAGTCGAACTCCGACAGAATGTCGAGCCGGTTGGTGACCAGCGAGCCGTTGTTGAAATTGCGGTCCCCGTCGTCGTTGTTCACCGCCCCCAGGATCGCCGGGTCCTGCTTCTGCGCGCGCATGCCCAGGTTGTAGCGGAAGGTGTTATCCCACCGCATCTCAATGTCCGGATTGCCGACGTCGATGTCGAAGGCGAGCGCGGGCGTCGCGAACATCGCGGCAAGCGTGCCCTGGAGGATGGCGCGGCGGAATTTCTGGGCCTTGGCGGCCGGTCGGTGCTTCATTGGGTTACCCCCTCTTGTTGAATGCAAATCAAAGTCGTTGATAGCGTTGTTTCTTTCGGACGCGAAGCAGCTATCGCACGCCTTCGCGAGCCGGAATTCTTGACCTGTCGCAGCTTTGCTTCGCGGAGTGCCGCTGCCGGCGCTATGGCCCCGCAAAGCCAGGGGGGCTTGTGTCCGTTAGCTCGCCGCGCCGACCACCCCTATAGGCGCAAGGTTGAGGATCCGCGCGAAAAGGTCGCGGAACTGCTCGTCGGCGTCCGCGGAAAAGCGCGGGTCGCCGTTCTGCCCGAAGGCGGCGGCCATCTCCGCCCAATCCTCCGCCGACAGGTGCCGGCGCACGGCGGGCAAGATGACTTTCGCCTCGAGGCTCATGTGCTCCATCTGCGCGGTCGCGAACCGCTCCACCGCGTCGGCGAAGGCGGGCAGGGCGTCGTTGCCCTTCGCTTCGTACTGCGCGATGCTCGCCTCGAGGTCCTCGACCAGCCCCGCGCCTTGCGTGTGCTGCCGCTCGAGTTCGTCCAGCGTGTCGTCGAACTCGCTGGTGCGCGCGCGCAGCTTGCGGAAGACGTAGAGCTCCTCCTTCGGGTGGTGCAGCGCCTCCGGGAATGCACGGATGTAATGGACGATCGCCCGCAGCACTTCGAAAGAAGGCGCCTTGCCGGTTTCGCGCGCCTCGCGCACGATGTACTCGAGGCCGTGGATGACTGCGGCGAGCGAGCGGTGCTCGTCGCGCAGGATCGTGAGCGGCGCGTCGGCGTCGCCCGGCGGCAGGTTGCTCTCGACCGCGGACACGAGCACCGGGATCGTCGATTGCGCGAGGACCTTCTGCGTCTGCGACCCGAGCACGAGGCCGCGGATGCCGCGGCGCCCGTGCGAGGCCATGAAGATCAGGTCGCAGCCGCGCGCCTCGGCCGCGTGCAGGATGGCCTCGGCCGGCCGGTCGCTCGTGATGGCTACGGCGTCGTGCGCCACCTTTGCCGCGCGCGCGACGACCTCGGCCTTGGCGAGCAGGGCGCGGGCGTCTCCGGCGACGTGCTCGTTGAACGCGGCGGGCGCCATCACGCGCTCGAGCGCGCCGACGCTGGTCGAGCCGTAGTCCGACTGGGCGTGGAAGAACGTGACCTTCGCGCCCAGCGTCTGCGCGAGCTTCACGGCTTGCTGGACGGTCTCCCCCGACAGCGCGGAGTCGTCGATCGGAACGAGCAAATGTCGATACATGCCTGTCTCCCCTATGGATGCGCTCGAGTCGGGCTAGAACGGCTTGTCGCCCATGATGCCCGCGCGCTCCATCTTTCTATGGCACGGTGGGTAGTCCATGACCGCATAGTGCTGCGTGCTGCGGTTGTCCCACATCGCCATACTATTCGGCTTCCAGCGGAAGCGCACCTGATATTCCGGCACGAAGGCCTGGCTGATCAGGTAGTTGAGAAGCTGCGACGCGCCCGGGCTGTAGTCCTGGCCGAAGCGCACGTTCTCGGGCGTGTGGAAGTTCGTGAAGTGCGTGGTGAACGCGTTCACGAACAGGACCTTCTCGCCCGTCTCGGGGTGGGTGCGCACGACGGGGTGCTCGGCGTCCGGGTACTGCGCCTTCAGCGCGAGCCGCTTTTCGACGGGCATCGCGGCGCCGAAGGTCGCCTCGATGCTGTGACGCGCGCGCAGTCCCGCGATCTGCGTCTTGACGTGCTCCGGCAGGCGCTTGTACGCCTCGGCCATGTTGGCCCACATGGTATCGCCGCCGACCGGCGGGCACTCCACGCAGCGCAGCACGCAGCCGAACGGCGGCTGTTCGCGCCACGTGGCGTCCGTGTGCCACGAATTCTCATAGCGATCGTTCGGGGATTCGGGCGACTTGTAGATGCGCACGAGGCCGGGGTTGTCGGGGTCGCTGCCGGCGACGGGATGGTCCTCGAGGTCGCCGAAGTGGCGCGCGAAGGCGACGTGCTCGGCGCGCGTGATGTCCTGGTCGCGGAAGAAGAGCACCTTGTGCGCGAGCAGGAGGGCGCGGATCTCCGCGACGAGCCCGGCGTCGCGCGAGGCCGCGCCGAGGTTCACGTTGGAAAGCTCGGCGCCGATCGTGCAGGTGAGCTGCCGGACCTTGAGGCCGCGGGCGTGGACCGCGGGTGCCGCGGGGGCGACGGTGGTGGTCATTGCATTCCTCCTAACTCTTCGAATGGGGCTTCAGTACGGCCTGTCGCCGATGATGCCGGCGCGCTCGAGCTTGCGCACGGCCGGCCAGAAATCGTTCACCGCGTAGTGCTGCGTGCAGCGGTTGTCCCAGATTGCGACGCTGTTGGTGCGGAAGCGGAAGCGCACCTGGTATTCCGGCACGAAGGCCTGGGCGATCAGATAGTTGAGAAGCTGCGACGCGCCCGGGCTGTAGTCCTGGCCGAAGCGCACGTTCTCGGGCGTGTGGAAGTTCGTCAAATGCGTGGTGAAGCTGTTGACGAACAGCGCCTTCTCGCCGGTCTCCGGATGCGTGCGCACGACGGGATGCTCGGGATCGGGGTACTGCGCCTTCAGCGCCAGCCGCTTGTCCGCGGGCATCGCAGCACCGAACGTGGCCTCGATGCTGTGGCGCGCGCGCAGGCCCGCGATTTGCGCCTTGACGTGCTCCGGGAGGCGCCTGTACGCCTCCACCATGTCGGCCCAGATCATGTCGCCGCCCACCGGCGGGCTTTCCACACAGCGCAGCACGGCGCCCATCTGCGGGCACTCGCGCCACGTCGTGTCGCAATGCCACGCGTTCTCGTACTGCTCGTTCTTCGAGTCGGGCCCTTTGTAGATGCGGACAAGGCCGGGATTCTCGGGATCGCTGCCGACGACCGGATGATCCTCGAGCGCGCCGAAGCGGCGGGCGAAGGCGACGTGGTCGGCGCGCGAGAACGTCTGGTCGTGCAGGAACAGGACCTTGTGCCTGAGAAGAAGCGCGCGGATTTCGGCGAAGAGGCCGGCGTCGCGCGCGGCGTCGCCCAGGTCCACGTGGGACAGGAGCGCGCCGAGCGTGCAGGTCATCGGCTCGACGACCATCGACTTGCGGATCACTGCGGGCGACGGGGTGGCCATGGCCGCTTCCTAGACCTCGAAGATAGACGAGCCGACGGTCTTGCGCGACTCCAAGTCGCGGTGCGCCTGCGCGGCATCCTCGAGCTTGTAGCGCTGGTTGATCTCGATCCTGATGCGCCCGGCCGCGACGTGGCCGAAAATCTCGCCGGCGAGCGCGTCCTTCTCGGCGGGATCGGCGATGTAGTCGGCGAGTGCGGGGCGGGTCACGTACACCGAGCCCTTGATCGCGAGTTGCGTGGCGTCGATCGGCGGCACCGGACCCGAGGCGGTGCCGACGCACACCAGCAGGCCGCGCTTCTTGAGCGAATCGAGCGAGCTTGCGAAAGTGTCCTTGCCGACGCTGTCGTAGACCACGTTGGCGCCCGCGCCGCTCGTGATCTCCCGCACGCGCTTCGCGACGTCCTCGCGGCCGTACAGGATCACGTGGTCGCAGCCGTGCGCGCGGGCCACTTCGGCCTTGGCTTCGGTGGACACCGTGCCGATCACGGTCAGGCCCAGGAGCTTCGCCCACTGCGAGACGATGAGGCCGACACCGCCGGCGGCCGCGTGCAGCAGGATCGTGTCGCCTTGCTTGAGCGGCCAGATCCGGCACATGAGGTAGGCCGACGTGAGGCCGCGCATCGTCATTGCCGCGGCGGTCTCGCAGGAGATCGCAGCGGGCAGCTTGATGAGCGGCGCCGCGGGTATCAGCCGCTCCGTGCTGTACGCACCGAGCGTGTTGACGAAGCCGGTGTAGGTCACGCGATCGCCCGGCGCGACGTTGGCAACACCTTCCCCGACCGCTTCCACCACGCCGGCGGCCTCGACGCCGATGCCGTTGGGCAACGGAATCGGGTAGAAGCCGGTGCGGAAATAGGTGTCGGCGAAGTTGAGGCCGATCGCCTCGTGGCGCAGCCGGACCTGGCCGGGACCGGGGCTGCCGACGGCAACCTCTTCCCAGCGCAAGACGTCGGGCCCGCCGACCTCGTGCATGCGAATCGCGTGTGCCATGATCATGCTCACGCGACCTTGCGCAGGAAGCCCTGCTGCCCGCCCTTCGGATTGGGCGCGAAGCCGTTGGCGGCCAGCGTCTCTTCGACGGTGTCGTAGAACACGCCGATCTTGCAGATCTTGCGCGCTTCCTTGCCCGTGGCGACTTCGCGGCCGAACTCGCGCGACACGCGGACCAACTGCTCGATCTGCCTGACCGTGCTCATCTTCTCCGTGCGAGACTGGTTCCAGAGGTTGTCCTCGATGCCGCAGCGCACGTGCAGGCCCATGGCGATGCCCATCATGTTGATCGGCAGCACGTTGCGCATGCTGGACTCCACCGTCAGCATCGTGCCGTCGGGGATCGCGCGCAGGAAGTTGGAGAGGCTGTAGATCGTGGGCTGGTCCATGCCGCCGCCGATCGCGACCCAGTTGCACACCAGCGGGCCCTTGTAGATGCCGCGGCGCATCAGGCGCTCCACCGTCTCGAAGCTGTTGATGTTGTAGAACTGGAATGCGCTCTGGATGCGGGCCTGGGTCAGACGCCGCACGTGCTCCTCGAAGAAGCTCGGCGTCGACGGCACGATCATGTTCGAGTAGGCCGCGAAGTTGTCCGGATCCGCCATCGAGGTGCCGGCGATGTCGCGCACGTCGAACTGCTCGGCGACGTTCATCTGCGAGGTGTTGACCGTGACCGTGACTTGATCCGGCTTCGGATCGAGTTCGGCCAGCATGTGGCGCGTGTCGTCGGACAGCCACTTGGCCTGCGCGCCTTCGGTCTCCGGCGCGAAGGAGATCGATCCCCCGACCTGGATGATCATGTCCGGCGCGGCCTTGCGCACGCCGGCGATCAGCTCGTTGAACTTGGACAGGCGCTTGCTGCCCTTGCCGTCGAGCTCGCGCACGTGCAAGTGCAGCACGGTCGCACCGGCGTTGTAGCAGTCGACCGCCTTCTGCACCTGGGCCTCCATACTGACCGGGATGTCCTCGGGGAAATCCGCGGGGATCCACTCGGGACCGTAGGGTGCGGCGGTGATCACGAGCTTTTCCTGGTTTTCGGGGAACAGCGAGCCGTCGAGGAAGTTCATGGCGTGTCCTTGTGTCGGTGGTGGTCAGTCGTTCGAATCCGCCCGCGAGTCGAGCTCCGCGAGGAGAATGGGGGCGGCCAGGCACATGCTGTGCAAGCCCTGCATGCAGGCGAGCTGCAGCACGGCGGTGATCTCTTCCTTCGTCGCGCCGGCCTTCAGCGCGCGCTGGATGTGGCGGCGCACGCCGGGCGCGTACATGTGCGTGACCGACGCGTCGAGCGCGATGCCGATGAGCTCGATCGTCTTCTTGTCGAGTGCGCCGGCCACCGCTGGGGCGATGGCGAGGCCGATCGCCTTCTCGGTCCACGCGGGATCGAGCTGCGCGAAGGGCTCCCAGTCGGGATTCCAGTTGCCGCTCGCGAGCCGGCGCGTGCGCGTCGGGAGCGGGTCGTGGGCGGGCTGCTCGTTCATGGCGTCTTGTGATTTCTTGGTCATCACGCGGGTTGGGGGGCGAGGCCGCCGTCGCGGCGAAGCTCGTCGTCCATGGCTCGTTGAAGGTCGAAGACGTAGGTGCGCGCGGCGAGCGCGAAGAAGATCGCCGCGACCACGCAGAACGCGGGCACCACGGACAGCGCGAACTGCAGGCCGAAGCGATCGGACAGGAGGCCGGTCAGGAGCGGTCCGCCGGCGAGGCCGAACAGGTTCTGCACGAGCGACAGGACCGAGGCGGCCGTGGCGCGCACGCCCGGGTGCACGACGTCGATGACGACGGCGCTGATGGGACCGACGTTGACGGCCATCATGAGACCGCCCGCGATGATCAGCGCGTATTGGGCGTTGCCGGGGGGCAGCGCGGCGAACGCGGTGCCCATGAGCACGGCCGTGAGCACCGCGCCGGCCGCCGGGACGTAGAGGCGGGCGCACGCCACGCGCGGGGTCAGGCGATCGGCCACCATGCCCCACAGCGCCGCGCCGACGCCGCCCACGAGCACGACCAGCGCGGCCTTGAGGCCGGCCTGGTCGGGGGCGAGGCCGTAGTAGCGGTTGAAGTACGTCGGCAACCACGCGTAGGTCATCGACAGCGTGAGGAGCTGGAAACCGGCGCCGATGCACGCGACGAGCGCGGTGCGCGGGCGCAGAAGCGCGGCGACGATGGCGCGGGCGGCCGCACCGCCCGTGACGCCCTTGGCCTGCGTGCCGGGCAGCGCCACGGTCTTGTAGTCGCGCACGAAGAAGAAGAACACGAGCGCGAGGAAGAGCCCCGGGATGCCGACGACGCCGAAGCCCGCCTGCCAGCCGTAGCGCTCGGCGATGACGCCGCCCAGCACCACGCCGAGCACGGAGCCGACGATGCCGGCCAGGAAGAAAGCGCCAAGCACGGAGCTGCGCATGCGCAGCGGGAAGAGAGTGGCGAGCAGCGCGGCGCCGACGGTGCCGTACGCGGCTTCGCCGAGCCCGACCAGGCCCCGCGCGGTCAGCAGTTGCGCGTAGCTTGTCGCGAACGCGCACGAAATGGTGGCGAGGCTCCACACCAGCGCCATGAAGAAGATGCTCTTCACGCGGCTCCAGCGGTCGGCGAGTATCGACAGGGGGACGGCGCCGATGGCCACCGTGACCGAGACGATCGACACGAGCGCGCCCAGCTGGCCGTCGCTCAAGCTCCACTCCGCCTTGAGGTGCGAGAACATCGACACGATGACCTGGCGGTCGGCGTAATCCATGACCATCAGCGCGAAGAGGATCGCGAACACCGTCCACGCGTAGCGGCGCGGCGCGGGCCGGCCGGCGGGAAGATCCTCGAGGATGGGTTGGAAGGCCATGTTCGGATTCGCTAGATGACGGCTTGCATTGTCGGCGCGCGGCCCGTTTTCCTCTTGATCCCGTGGGACGCGAATTTGCTCATTGGGGACAGCGGCGTCGATCCGGTGTGGACGCGCTGCAGGGCCTCGCGATCCAGCAGCTTGACGCTGCGCCCGCGCACGGCGAGCACGCCCGATCTATGGAGCCGGGACAGCGTGCGGCTCACCGTCTCCTGCGAGAGTCCGAGGTGGCTCCCGATGTCCTCGCGCGACAGGCGCAGCACGAATTCGCGCGGGGAGTAGCCGCGCCGGCCGTAACGCTCGGACAGGTCGAGCAGGAACCCTGCGGCCCGCTGCTCGGCGCGCATCGTGCCGAGCATGAGCATCGCCTTGCGGTCGCGCGCGATCTCGCGCGAGAGGAGCACGCTCACGCTGCGCTGGAATCCGGGATCCCGGCGGGCGAGCGCCTCGATGCGGTCGAGCGGCATCAAGGCCAACTCACTGTCCTCCAGCGCCACCACGGTCGCATCGTGGAAGCCGCTTGCGATCGCGTCGGCGCCGATCACGTCGCCCGCGATGTAATGGCCCGCGACGTGCTCGTCGCCGCCGGCCGCGGTCATGACCGCCTTGCACGAGCCGGCGCGGACCGCGTAGAGGCCGCTGAAGCGCGCGCCGCTCGCGAGGAGGGCGCTGCCCCTGCGCAGGCGGATGCGCTGCGAGGCGAGCTCGTCGAGCGGCCACGATGCTGCGGGTTCGACTTCGAAGAATGCCTGCGGGGCTGCGGTCATGGCGGCTCGCTCTTTCAGGGCACGTGACGACCGCATTCTTCGGCAGCCGGTGCGGTGGCGGCTTGATCGCGGGTGACGTAGACTTGTTCTTTCGGGACATCCTTTCGTGACCGGCGTCATACGCAGCGCGAGCCTCACCCACTATGCGGAGGTCGCGCGCAAGGCGGGGCTCGATCCGTCGCGCATGCTGCGCGAGTTCGGGCTCCCGCAGCGCAGCCTCGAGGATCCCGAACTCCTGGTCCCTATCGACGCCGTTCGTGGGCTGCTCGAAGCCTCCGCCGAGCGCAGCGGCGAGGAAGCCTTCGGGCTTCTGATGGCGGAAACGCGGCGGCCGTCCCACATGGGGCCGCTTGGTCTACTGGTGCGGGAGCAGCCGACGCTCCGCCTCGCGGTCGAAGCCATGGTCGCTTACGCCCGCCGACTCAACCAGGCGCTCCACCTGACGCTCGAGGAGGCGGGCGACGTCGTCGTGCTGCGCGAGGAGCTCGTGATCGGGCACGGGGCCGCCGTTCGCCAGTCCACCGAGCTCGCGATCGGAGTGGCCTACCGCACCCTGCACCATTTCCTCGGGCCGGAATGGCGGCCGCGCCGCGTCTGCTTCGCGCACGACGCGCCAGCCAACCGCAGCGTGCACGAGCGCGTGTTCGGCCGCAACGTGGAGTTCGGGCACGACTTCAACGGCATCGTGTGCGCGCGCGGCGACCTCGACCGGCCCAACCCCGACGCCGACCCGGAGCTCGCCAAGCTCGCGCGCAAGCTCCTGGAGGCGCAGACCGCGAGCCACGGGTCGGGCGCGACGGCCGCGCAGGTGCGTGCGCTCGTCGTGATGCTGCTCGGCACGGGCGCGTGCACGATAGACCGGGCGGCGCAGCATCTGGGCGTGGACCGGCGCACGATCCATCGCAGGCTCCTGCGCGAGGGCGAGACCTTCTCCGGCATCGTCGACGGCGTGCGTCGCGAGCTCGCGGAGCGCTACCTTACGGATGCGAAGCGCGCCGTGACGGAAGTCGCGGCGCTGCTCGGCTTCTCGGCGCCCAGCGCCTTTTCTCACTGGTACCGCCGGCAGTACGGCACGCGGCCGTCCGCGCAGCGCACGGCCAAGAGCGGCAAGCCGTAGGAGGCTAGAACAGAGGCGGCATGCCCGTGTCGCGCTCCTGTGGCGGCGGCGCCGTGTCGCCGGTGTATTTGTCGGCCTCGACCACCCAGCCGCCGCCCATCGCCTTGTAGATGTTCACGCTCGAGGAGAACACCGAGGCCCGCAGCGAAGCGAGCTGCAGCTGCGCCGGGAAGAGCGACTGCTCTGCCTGCAGCACCGTGGTGTAGGAGGTGTAGCCGCCGTTGAACTGCAGCGTGGCGAGCTTGGCGTACAGCGCGAGCGCGTCGACCAGCTTCTGCTGCGCCGCCTGCTGCTCGATCAGCTTCTGGCTCGCCACGAGCGAGTTCTCGACGTCGGCGAACGCGTTCTGGATCGAATACTGGTAGTTGTAGAGCGCCGACTGCTGCGCGCCCTCGGCCTGCGCGACCTGGCCGCTCACCGAGCCGAACGTGAAGATGGGGCCGATCACCTGTCCCGCGTAGCTCCAAACGCGCGCCGGGCCGGTGAACAGATTGTTGAGGGCCGAGCTGGACGTCCCCGCGGCCCCGGTCAGCGAGATCGTCGGGAAATACAGCGCGCGCGCCGCGCCGATCTGCGCGTTGGCGGCGATGAGCGAATCCTCGGCCTGGAGGAGATCAGGCCGGCGGGTGAGCAGCTCCGACGGCAGCCCGGCTGGCACCTTCGGGAGCACGAGCTCGTAGACGGTCTTGCCGCGCGGGATCGGACCGGGATTCTTGCCGATCAGCACCGACAGCGAGTTCTCGGTCTGCGCGATCTGCGACTCGAGAAGCGGAATCTGCACGGCCGCGGTCTCGTATTGCGACTGCACCTGCGCCACCTGCATCTGCGACACCTGGCCGTACTGGAACTGGAGCTGGTACAGGTGCACCGAATCGCCGTACGCGGCCAGCGTCTGCTTGGAGATGTTGAGCTGCTCGTCGAGCCCGCGCAGCGTGAGGTAGTCGCTCGCCACCGACGCCACGAGCGAGAGGATCACGCCGCGCCGGGCTTCGTCGGTGCCCAGGAGGTTGGCGCGCGCAGCCTCGCTCAGGCGCCGGATGCGGCCCCAGAGGTCGATCTCCCAGCTCGCCTGCAGGAGCGCCTGGTACGAAGACTGCGGATTGGGAATGAGCTTGGACAGCTCAGGGGTCGCGCTCGACTCGGTCGTGCGCGCGCGGCCCGCCGCGCCGTCGTAGCCGAGCTGCGGGAACAGCCCCGAGCGCGTTTGCGTCAGCACGCCCGCGGCGGTCTCCACGTTGGCGGCGGCGACCTTGACGCTGTAGTTGTAGGCGAGCGCCTGCTTGATGAGCGCGTCGAGGACCGGGTCGTTGAACTGCGTCCACCACAGGGTGTTCGCGGTGTCCGCCGCGTCCTTGGGCTCGTAGATGAACGCCGCCGGCGCGTCGACGGGCGGCCGCTGGTAGTCGGGGCCGACCATGCAGCCCGCAAGCGAAATCGCCGCGACCGACAGCGCAAGGCGCCTCGCATCCATCCTAATCGTCACCCGGATGCGGCGCCGGCGGCGCTTCGGAAGCGTGCGGCAGTTCGCCCTCGCCGGCCTCTTCCTTGCCTTCCTTCAGCTTGTCGAAGAGATAGAACAAGAGCGGCACGTACAGCATGGCGAGCGTGGTCTCGCCGAGCATGCCGCCGATGATCCCCGTGCCGATCGAGTGGCGCGCGTTGGCCCCCGCACCGACCGCGAGCGCCAGGGGAAGCACGCCGATCGCGAACGCGAGCGAGGTCATGATGATCGGGCGCAGGCGCTGCTCGCCGGCGAGGATGGTGGCTTCCATGATCGACTTGCCCTGGTGGCGGAAGTCGATCGCGGCCGACACGCGCAGCACCGCGTTCTTGGCGCCGAGGCCGATCAGCACCAGCAGGCCGATCTGGAAGTAGACGTCGTTGTCGAGGCCGCGCAGGTGGTTCGTGATGAGCGCGCCCAGGATGCCGAACGGCACTGCCGACATTACCGCGCCCGGCAGCGTCCACGACTCGTACTGCGCGGCGAGCACGAGGAACACGATGATGAAACCGAACACAAACGCGAGGCCCGACGTGCCGCCGGACTTCTTCTCCTCGAACGCGAGCCCGGACCAGGCGAACGTGTAGCCGGGCGGCAGCACCTCCTTCGCCACGGCTTCCATCGCGTTGATCGCGTCGCCCGAGCTGTACCCAGGCGACGAGTTGCCGTTGATCTTCGCCGCGGTGAAGCCGTTGAAGTGGGGCAGCAGGTCGGGTCCCGCGCTCCACTGCGTGCTCACCACCGAGGACAGCGGAACCATCTGGTTGTTGTTGTTGCGCGTGTACAGGCGCGTGAGGTCCTCGGGGTTCTGGCGGAACGGCGCGTCCGACTGGATGATCACCCACCACACGTTCGAGTAGAGGTTGTACTGACTGACCGTGAGCGACCCGAACTGCGCCTGGATCGCGCTGTACACGTCCTGGATCGGGATGCCCAGGAGCTGCGTCTTGTCGCGGTCGACATTGGCCTTGAGCTGCTGCGTGCTCGCCGTGTACGTCGTGGCGAGACCGGTGAGCTCCGGCCGCTCGCGCGCCTTCTTCAAGAAATCCTGCAGGACGCCGTCCAGCGCCACGGGATCGCCGGTCCCCGTGTCCTGGATCCAGAACTCGAAGCCGCCGGTGGTGCCGATGCCCGGGATCGCCGGCGGGGCGATGGGGATCACGATCGCCTCGTCGATGAGGCGCGACTTGGCGAAGAAATCCTGCAGTATCGCCCGCGCGTTTTCCTTCTTCGCGGTATCGAGGTTCGCGTAGCGCTTGTCGAAATCGTCGAAGGTGACGAATAGCGTGCTCGAATTGGTCTTGAAGCCGCTGTCGAGCAGGCTGTACCCGGTCACCACCGATCGCGTCAGCACGCCGGGAATGTCCTTGAAAATCGCATCAGCCTTGTTTGCGACGTCCTGCGTGCGGGCGAGGCTCGCCGCCTGCGGCATGATGACGGCGGCAAACGCGTAGCCCTGGTCCTCGTTGGGGACGAACGACGTCGGCAGGACCTTGAACAGGTGGTAGATCGAGTAGAGGAAGACCGCGAGCAGGACCAGCGCGATCACCGCGAACTTGATGACGTAGGTCACCGCCACGCCGAATGCCTGCGTGACGCGGTCCACCTGGCGGTTGAACCACGCGAAGAATCCCTTCGTCGGCGGCGGGTTGTGTCGCAGCAGCGCGGCGCACATGGCCGGCGTGACGGTGAGCGCGACGAAGCCCGACACGGATACCGAGATCACGATGGTGATCGCGAACTGCTTGTAGAGCTGCCCGGTCGTGCCCGGGAGGAACGCGGCCGGGATGAACACCGAGCACATGACGAGGACGACCGCGACCAGGGAGCTTGCGATCTCGCCCATCGAGCGGATGGTCGCCTCCTTCGGCTCGAGATGGTGCTGGTGCATGTTGCGCTCGACGTTCTCGCAGACGACGATCGCATCGTCGACCACCATGCCGATCGCCAACACGAGTCCGAACAGCGTGAGGAGATTGATCGAGAAGCCGAGCGCGAGCATCCCGGTGAACGTCGCGATAAGCGCGATCACGATCGCCACGCTGCAGATGAGCGTGGTGCGGAAGCTCTGCAGGAACAGATAGACGATCAGGATCACGAGCACGACCGCCTCGAACAGCGTCTTGATCACTTCCTTGATCGACAGCCGGACGAAGTCGTTGGTGTCGAGCGCGATCTTGTACTCCATCCCGTCGGGGAAGGAGGCCTTCATGTCCTCCATGGTCTTGCGCACGGCGTTCGACACCACGAGACCGTTGGCGCCCGCCTGCTGGTAAACCGCGATGAATGTGGCCGGCACCCCGTTCATCTTGCTGTCGACGATGTACTGTTGCAGCCCGAACTCGGCGCGGGCCACGTCGCCGATGCGCACGATAGCGCTGCCGTCCTGCGACGCGCGCAGAATGATGTTCTCGTACTGCTTGGGGTCGGTGAACTGCGGCTGCGTGATGACGGGGAACGTGAGTTCGACCGGCCCCGCGTTGGGCTGCTGGCCTATCTGTCCCGCCCCGAACAGCTGGTTCTGCTGGTTTATCGCGTTGGCGATGTCGGAGGTCGTGATGCCGAGCGAGGCCATGCGGTCCGGGTTCATCCAGATGCGCATCGCCTGGTTCGGCACGCCCATGATCTGCGCTTGGCCCGCGCCGTTCACGCGCTTCAGCGCGTCGAGGACGTAGACGTTCGCGTAGTTCGCGATGTAGTTAGCGCTGTAGCGGTCGTCTCTCGCGTAGACGGCGACGAGCATCATGATCGACGAAGACTTCTTCTGCACGTTCACGCCCTGCTGCACCACGGCGGACGGCAGCTGCGGCATCGCGAGGTTGACGCGGTTCTGTACCTGCACCTGCGCGATGTCGGGATCGGTGTCGAGCGAGAAGTACACGGTCATCGTGAGCTGGCCGGTCGAGCTCGAAATCGACGACATGTAGAGCATGTTGTCGACGCCGTTGATCTGCTGCTCGATGGGCGAGGCGACGGAGTTGGCGAGCGTCAGGGAGTCGGCGCCGGGGTAGGTCGCCTGGACCGTGACTTGCACCGGCGTGATCGTCGGGTACTGCGCAATCGGCAGCAGGAGCATGGACACGCCGCCGGCGATGCAGATGATCAGCGCGACGACAGCCGCGAAGATCGGCCGCTCGATGAAGAAACGGGAGAGCATCGCGTCAGTGGCGAAGGGCCGCCCCGAGCCGCTGACCGGCCCCCTGGGAGGCAGCGAGCGGAGCGAGCGTGCGGGGGTGTTTCATCGCGTGCCTACTGCTTCATCACCACGTCGACGCGGCGCGCCTGGTCGTCGTTGTCGCCGCCCGTCACGTCGACCGGCGGGACGAGCACGATGCGGGCGGGCTCGACGCCGAAGCCGACGAGCTCGTCGCGCACGGTCTGGGCGCGCTTCTTGGCGAGATCCACGTTCGCGGCGTAGTTGCCGGTCTTGTCGGCGTAACCCGTGATCTGGATCTGCGTGCCGATGCCGACGTACGCCGCTGCCGCGATGCGCGCCGCCCGCTGGGCATCCGAGTCGAGCGCGGCCGATCCCTTCGCGAAGTAGATGTGCACGCTCGTGGGCGTCGCGGCGGGGTACTGCGCTCCCGGCGTCGCCCGGGCAGCGGCGGTCGGAGGCGGCGGCACGTAAGCCGTCGCCTTCACGGGGGCTCCCTGGGTAAGACGAACGCCGCCGTCGACCACGACCTTGTCGCCGTTGTTCAAGCCTTCGGAAATGAGCCAGCCGTCGCCCTTCCAATCGCCCACGAGGACGGGCCGCAGCTCGGCCTGATTCTGCGCGTTGACCACCCACACGAAGTGACCCTTCGCGCTCTGCTGCACGGAGCGCTGCGGCACGACGATCGCATTGGGGCGGATCGCGCCCTTGAGCCGGACTCGGACGTACTGATTCGGGCGGAGCACACCGGCGGGGTTGTTCACCGTGGCGCGCAGCAGGAACGTGCCGGTTGTCGGGTTGTACGACGGATCGGCGAAGGTGATCGCGCCGGTATAGGGGAACAGGTTGCCATCGACCATCTCCACCTCGACGATGAACTTGCCGCCCTCGGGGAGTCGCAAATTACCCGCGCGCACGTCGTTGCGGATGCGCTCCATCTCGTTCTCGGAGACGCTGAAGTTGATCCACATCGGCGTGAGCACCGACACCGTGGTGAGCTGCGCATTCTGCGGATTGAGGTAGGTGCCGTCGGCGACGAGCGCGTAGCTCGATACGCCGTCCACCGGCGAGCGGATGGTCGTGTAGGAGAGGTTGAGCTGCGCCGTTTCGAGCTGCGCCGCCGCCTGCTGGACGGCGGCGTCGGTCTGCGCGGCCTGTCCCGTGGCGTCGTCGAGGTCCTTCTGCGACAGCGCGTTCTGCGCCGCGAGCGGCTTCGTGCGGTCGAGGTTCTGCTTGGCGACCAGGGCCGCGGCCTGCTGGCGCTCGAGCGCGGCCTTCGCGGCGTCGACTTGCGCCTGGAACGGCTTCTGGTCCATCTGGAACATGACCTGGCCCGCTTTCACGACCGAGCCTTCCTGGTAGACGCGCTTGTCGAGCCATCCCGACACGCGCGCCTGGATGTTGACGGCCTGCACGCTCTGGGTTTGCGCGACGTAGACCGCCGTGACGGGAACGTCACCGTGCTGCACGGTGAGGAAGGTCACGTCGACCGGACCCTTCTCGGGCGCCTTGGGCGCCTCGCGGCCGCATCCGGCAAGCGCCACTGCACACACGGCGAGGACTCCGCCTCGGAGCGCCGCACGACGACGGCGGCTGGATACAAGAACTCGATCCATCTCGGGCGCTTCCAAAGGTGCGCCGAGATCCCGGGGTAGCGCGCCGGCACGGCACGCCCGGAACAACGGCGTCAGCTGCGAAGAGTCGGTTTTTACCCGAGCCGCGGGAGTTTGTCGAACCCCGCGCGGTCGGCGGCGCTATTGCGCTGCCGTGGCGGCGGCCTGCGATGCAGGGGCAGTCATCTTGTCGGCGGTCGTCACCCAGCCGCCTCCCATCGCCCTGTAGATGCCGACCAGGGATACGCAAAGCTGGGCGCGCGCCGCCGCCCAGTCGAGCTCGGCGGGAAAGAGCTGGGTCTCGGCTTGCAGCACGGTCGTGTAGGACTCTCGTCCGCCGTCGAAGAGCCTCTGCGCGAACCCCGCGTAGCCGCGCAGCGCCTTCACGAGCCGCTCCTGCGCCGCGACCTGATCGGCGAGAGTCTCGCGCGAGACGAGCGCGCTATCGACGTCGGCGAAGGCGCTCTGGATCGCGAGCTCGTACGAGAGCAGCGCCGCCTTCTCGGCGGCCTCCGCCTGCGCCACCTGGCCGGCGACGTAGCCGCCCGTGAAGATCGGCCCCACGATCGATCCCGCGAAGTTCCACGTCCGCGCAGGTCCCTTGAACAGGTTGGACAGGTCCGTGCTCGCCGTGCCGAGCGCGCCCGTGAGCGAGATAGTCGGGAAATACTGCGCCTTCGCCGCGCCGATCTGCGCGTTGGCGGCGATCAGCTGCTGCTCGGCCTGCATGAGGTCGGGCCTGCGCTCGAGAAGCTCCGACGGCATCCCCGCGGGAACCGCGGGAAGCGAAAGCTCGAAGATGGACTTCCCGCGCGGGATGGGGCCGGGCACCTGGCCCAGGAGGATCGCCATGCTGTCTTCGAGCACCGCGATGTCGCGGCGGATCTGCGGGATCCTCGCCGCGGCCGTCTCGTACTGAGCGCTCACCTGGTCGACGTTCATTTGGGACGCGCGGCCGAATTTGAACTTGAGCTGCATGAGGTGCAGCGACTCGCCGTAGGTCGCGAGCGTGCGCTGCGCCATCACGAGCTGTTCGTCCAGTCCGCGCAGCTGCAGGTACGAGGTCGCCACGTTGGCGGCGAGGGTGAGAATGACGCCGCGCCGCGCCTCGTCGGTGGCGAGCAGGTTGGCCTGCGCGGCCTCCGTCTGCCGGCGCACCTTGCCCCAGAGGTCGATCTCCCAGCTCGCGCCGGCGAACACGGAGTAGATGTCGGTCGGGTTCGACACGCCCGACGGCAGCGCGATGTTGCCGCTCGAGGAGAGCCGCGCTCTTCCTCCCGCCGCGTTGTAGTTGAGCTGCGGGAAAAGCGGCGACTTCACGCTCGTGACCACGCCGGCGGCCTGCTCCACGTTCGCCGCGGCGATCTTGATGTTCTTGTTGTTCGCGAGCGCTTCCGCGATCAGGCGGTCGAGCACGGGATCCTCGAACCGCTTCCACCACTCGAGGTCCGCAGCGACAGCGTCCTTCGGCTCGTAGATGTACGTCCTGGGGGTGTCGACGTCGGGCCGCTTGTAGTCGGGGCCCACCATGCAGCCGCCGAGCGCGCAGCAGACGAAGGCCACCGAGAGCCGGATGCGGGATCTCATCCTAGTCCCCCTTGGCCGGCGTCGCGGCCGCCTGGAGCTTGCCGTCCGACGGCTTCGCTGCGCTCTTCTCGCCGAACATCTTTTCGCTGAGCGTCTCCAGCATCCAGAAGAACATTGGGATGAAGAAGATCGCGATGACCGTCGCCGCCAGCGTGCCGCCGATCACCCCCGTGCCGATCGAGTGACGGCTATTGGCCGATGCCCCGGTCGCGATCGCCAGCGGGAAGGTGCCAAGCACGAATGCGAACGAGGTCATGACGATCGGGCGCAGGCGCAGTCGCGCCGCCTCGACGGCGGCGTCGAAGATCGACTTGCCCTCCTTGCGGTTGAGCTCGACGGCGAACTCGACGATGAGGATCGCGTTCTTGGCGGCGAGGCCGATCAGCGTCAGGAGGCCGATCTGGAAGTAGAGGTCGTTCGGGATGCCGCGCAGCGCGATCGCGGCCAGCGCGCCGAGGATCGCGAACGGCACCGCCATCATCACGCCGACCGGTAGCGACCAGCTCTCGTACTGCGCGGCGAGGATCAGGAACACGAACAGCAGCCCGAACAGGAACGCGTTGGCGGAGGTCGAGCCCGACGAGACCTCCTCGCGAGCCTCGCCGGCCCACTCGTAGCCGTAGCCGGAAGGCAGCATCTTCTCGGTGAGCCCGCCCATCGTTTCGAGCGCCGTCCCCGAGCTCACGCCCGGCGCGGGCGCCCCGTTGATGGCGATGGCCGGGTAGTTGTTGAAGCGCGTCACGAGGTCGGCGCCGGTCACGTAGCGCGTGCTCACGAGCGCGGACAGCGGCACCATGTCGCCCTGGCGGTTCCTGACGTAGAACTGCCCGATGTCCTGCGGCGTCATGCGGTACTTGGGCTCGGCCTGCAGCACGACCTGGTAGAGACGCGAGTCCTTGGGGAACTGGCTCACGTACAGCGACCCGAACATGGTCTGCAGCGTGCTGTAGGCCTCCTCGATGGGAACGCCCAGCACCTCGGACTTCTCGCGGTCGACGTCGGCGAGCAGCTGCTGCCCGGTGGCGCGGATGGTCGTGTTGATGCCCGCGAGCTCGTGCTCGGTCTTCGACTTGGCGATGATCCGCTCCACGAGGTCGGAGAGCTGGAGGTAGTTTCCCGCGCCCTTCTGCTCGATCCAGATCTGGAACCCCGCCGTGATGCCGAGACCGGGGATCGCGGGAGGATTGACCGGCACGACGAGCCCGCCCTGGATGTGGGCGGCGAACTCGCGCCTTGCGTAGTCGATCAGCGCGTCGGCGGAAAGGTCCGGCGTCTTGCGCTGCTCGTAATCCTTGAGCGACACGAACAGCACGCCGTAGTTGGTCTTGTTCTGCGAGTCGATCAGGCTGTAGCCGTCGACCTGCGACACGTTCGCGACCGACGGATGCTTGCGCACGATCTCCGCCGCCTGCGCTCCCACGTCGTGCGTGCGGTCGAGGCTCGCCGAGTCCGGAAGGAAGTAGGCGACGAAGATGTAGCCCTGGTCTTCCTGCGGAACGAACGCGGTCGGGAGGATCTTGAACAGCCATACGCAGCCGCCTACGACGACCGCGAAAGCGGCGAGGGCGACGACGAAGTTGCGCGTGACCCACTTCACGCCGCTTACGTAGCCGTTGGTGACCCGCTCGAACGTGTCGTCGAACCACTTGAAGAAGCCCTTTTTCTCGCCGTGCTTCGCCTTGATCAGGATGGCGGCGAGTGCGGGCGAAAGCGTGAGCGCGACGATGCCCGAGAACACGACCGAGATCGCGATGGTCACGGCGAACTGCTTGTACAGCGCGCCCGTGATGCCGCTCAGGAACGCGACCGGGATGAACACGGCGTTGAGCACCAACACGACGGCGATCACCGGCCCTGACACCTCGTCCATCGCCCGCTTCGCCGCATCGCGCGGCGAAAGGTTGAACTGGACCATGTTGCGCTCGGTGTTCTCGACCACGACGATCGCGTCGTCCACGACGAGTCCGATGGCGAGGATCATCCCGAAGAGCGTCAGCATGTTGATCGAGAAGCCGAACACGAGCATGCCGACGAGCGCACCCAGGATCGAGACGGGGACGGCGAGCGTGGGGATGATAGTGAGGCGCAGGCTGTGCAGGAAGATGAATACGACCAGCACGACCAGCACGACCGCTTCGAAGAACGTCTTCACGACTTCGTTGATCGACGCCTGGACGAACAGCGTCGTGTCGAGCGCGACGTCGTACTTGAGGCCGTCGGGAAAGTCCTTCGCGAGCTCGGCGAGCGTTGCCCGCACCTGCTTGGACACCTGGATCGCGTTGGCGCCCGGCTGCTGGTACACGGCGATCAGGGTCGCGGGCTTGCCCTGGTAGTAGGTGCCCAGAGCGTAGCTTTGCGCCCCCAGGTCGGCGTAGCCGATATCCTTGACCTTGACCAGCGCCGCGTCCGCGGTCTGCGCCCGCAGGATCATGTTGTCGAACTGCGACGGCTCGGTGATGGTGTTGGTGGTGACGGGGAACGTCTGCTTGACCGGGTAGGGCGTGGGCTGGTCGCCGATGCGCCCGACGGCGAACTGCTGGTTCTGGTTCTTGACCGCGTTGGCGACGTCCGAGGTCGTGATCTTGAGCTGCGCCATGCGGTCGGGCTTGAGCCAGATGCGCATCGCGTACTCGGGCACGCCGAAGATCGACGCCTGATTGGCGCCGGGGATGCGGTTGATCGTGGAGAGGATCTGGACGTTGGTGTAGTTCGAGATGAAGTTGCTGTCGTAGCGCCCGTCCGGCGAGTAGAAGGCGAGCACCATGAGGAACGTGTTCGTCTTCTGCTGCACGTTCACGCCCTGCGCCTGCACCGACTGCGGGAGCTGCGCCATCGCCTGGTTGACGCGGTTCTGCACGTCCACCTGCGCGAGCATCGGATCGGTGTCGATCGTGAAGTAGATGGTCAGCGAGTAGTTGCCCGTCGACGCGCTGGTCGACGACATGTAGATCATGTTGTTGGCGCCGTTGACCTGCTGCTCGATCGGCGCGCCGACGTTCTGGGCGACGAGCTGCGCGCTCGCCCCGGGATAGGTCGCCGTCACCTGGATCTGGATCGGCGTCACCTGCGGGTATTGCGCGATGGGCAGCTTGACCATTGCGACCGCGCCGCACACCGAGATGACGAGCGCGATGACCACCGAGAAGATCGGGCGGTCGATGAAGAAGTGGGAGAGCATGGGGCGCGCCTCTAAGCGATTACTTCTTCTTCTCGGTGTTCCCGGTGTTCGCGGGCGCCTCCGCCGGCGTCGGCGCTGCGCCAGCCTGCGCGACCTTCACGGGCATGCCGGGCGCGAGCCGCGCGACGCCGTCGGTGACCACGACTTCGCCCGGTTTGAGCCCTTCGGTGATGAACCAGTCGTTGCCGTACCACGGCCCGACCTGCACGCCGCGAATCTGCGCCTTGCTGTCCTTGTCGACGACTACGACGAAGTGGCCCTTCGCGCCCTGCAGCACCGCCTGCTGCGGCACGAGGATCGCGTTCAGGCGCACCGCGCCCAGCACACGGGCCCGCACGAAAACGCCGGGCCGCAGGTTGCCGTTCGGATTCGGGATGGTCGCGCGCAGCAGGAACGATCCCGTCTGCGGGTTGTAGTCGGCGTTCGCAAAGGTGATCTTGCCCTTCTCCGGGAATACGCTGCCGTCGGCCAGGACGACCTCCACGACGTACTCTCCCTTGGCTGGCAGGCGCAGCCGGGCCTTCGCCTCCTCGTCCTTGATCGACAGCATGTCGTTCTCGGACAGCGTGAAGTTGACCCAGATCGGGTCGAGCTGCGCGACGTAAGTGAGCAGGCTGTTCTCGGCGTTGACATACGCGCCGTCCTGCACGCGGGCGAAGCTCGACAGGCCCGACACGGGCGTCGTGATCGTCGTGTATCCGAGGTTGAGCCGCGCCGTCTCGACGTTGGCCTTGGCTGTTTCCACCGCGGCGGCGGCGGCCTGCTGCGATCCGGTTGCGTCGTCGAGGTCCTTCTGGCTCAGCGCGTTGGCCGCCGCGAGAGGCTTCACCTGGGCGAGGTTGTCGTTGGCGGTCGTAAGCCGTGCCTGCTGCTCGGCGAGCGCGCCCAGGGCCGCGTTGAGCTGCGCCTGGTACGGCTTGGGATCCTGCTGGAACATGACCTGTCCCGCCTTGACCGCCGAGCCTTCGGTGTAGACGCGCTTGTCGAGGAAGCCCGTGACCCGCGCCCGGATCTGCACCTGGTGCGAGCTTTCCGTCTGGCCTACGTACTCGTAGCTGACGGGCGTGTCCTTTGCCTGGACGGTCATGACGGTGACTTCGACCGGCGCCGCTTCGGGGGCCTTCGGAGCCTCCCGGCCGCAGCCGGCGAGGAGCGCTGCACATGCGAGGAAGGCGCATGCCGTGCGTGGCACGCGAACGAGGCGTGGGGGCAATGGGGTCATGGGAGCAATCCGGATCAATGCGAAGGCGACGAGCTACTGAATCTTGTTCAATTCGTAGAGTTACCGGTCTCGGATACCTTGTGCGCATCGTAGCTGCCGCCGAGCGCAAGATAAAGATTGACACGCTGCACGAGGCGGTCGGTCTGCACGCGCAGCAACGCGACCTGCGCAGAATACAGCGCAAGCTGCTGCTGCTGCACGCCGCGCAGGTCGCTTGAGCCGACGCGGTAGCGCACGTTCGTCAGCTCGAGCGCGCGCTCGTTTTCCCTTACTGCACGGACGAGGATCTTCTCGCGCTCGGCCGCGGTGGTGCCGGCCGCGAGCGCACCCTCGACCTCGCCGAAGGCGCGGGCGCCCACCTTCCCATACTCGGCGATCGCGGCCTTCTGCTCGGCGGTGCGCGCGTCGACCTGAGACTGCAGGTAACCGCCGAGGAAGATGGGCTGGAGCAGGCCGGCGCCGAAGCTCACCACGGGATTGTCGCGGGGTTGCAGGACGAAGAGCTCGGAGCTGATCGACGTCAGGTTCGCCACGAGCGTGATCTTTGGCAGACGCGCGGCTTTCGCTTCCTCGGTGCGATAGAATGCGGCGGCCACGCGGCGCTCCGCGGCCACGACGTCGGGCCTGCGCTCGAGCAGTTCGGAGGGCACGCCGGTAGGCACGGCGCCAGGCCACGCGGGAAGGCGATCGGCGACGGCGACCGACGCCGAAGGATAACGCCCGAGGAGAGCCTCGAGGGCGCGCAGGGCGTTCTGGTAGGCGAGGTCGGCGCTCTTCACGGTGTCGCGGAAAGTTTCGGTATTGGCTTGGGCGAGCGTAACGTCGAAATCATCCCCGACCCCCACACGAAGGCGGTCGCTCGCCAGCCCGGTCAGGTGCTCAGATACGCGCACGCCTTCTTCGGCCTGCGCCTTGGTGAGGCGCGCCTCGATCGCGAGGAGCCACGACTTAGTCACGAGCGACGCGATCGATTGCCGCGCGTATTCCGCGTCGAGGCTTGCTGATCCGTACTGGTACTCCGTCGACTTCGCGGCCGAACGCACGCGTCCCCACAGGTCGAGCTCCCATGCAGCGAAGAGGCCAACGCCTTGGAGGCCCGACGAATCGCCGCTCATCTTGCCACCGCCGCGCGCTACCAGGTTGACCTGAGGCCATAGCGGCGAGTTGGCGCCCGCCATGTAGGCGGCTGCCGTCTCCACGCGCGCCGCTGCGATTTGTAGGTCGGCGTTGTACTTCACCGCCTCGTCGATGAGCGCGGCAAGCTGCGGCTCGCCAATCGTCGCAAGCCAGTTGTTCGACACCGCCCCGCCTGTGGCGCCCTGCGCGCTCCACTGCACGGGCGCCGAAAGATTCGGCAGCGCTTCCTTCGTCACGTCGTCGTGCTTCGGCGCGTCCTGCAGTGCGCAGGCGGACAGCGCGAGAACGCACGACGCGGCGAGGGAGCGGGCTCTCATCAGTGCAGCTTGAGCACGAGGTAGTTGGTGTACGAGCCGACGCGCAGGATGACCTTGCGCAAGATGTGCAGGAACTGCGCGTGCTGCGTGTAGATCGCCGCGTCGCCCGACGCGCCGGCGGCGAGAAACAGCGGGCGGTCGCGCTCGGCCAAGTCGAACTTCACGGCGAACTGGCCCGGCGGTTGGTTGGCGAGCGTCGACATCGGGATGGTCCCGCTCGGCGTCACCTGCCCCTGGCCGATCGCCCAGATGACCGAATCGACCTTGCCTTTTACGATCTGGCCGGGGTACGTCTCGAGCGCGAACTCGGCTTCGTCGCCGGGCTGCACCTTCGTCAGCTCGTTCTGCGCGAAGAAGGCGATGATCTGTCCGTCGGCTTCGACAAGGGACATCACCGGATTGAGCGGCAAGCCCGCGACGAAGGCGCCGGGCCGCAGCTGCAGGTTGATGACGTAGCACTCGCACGGTGACACGGTCGTGGTCTCGCGCAGCAGCCAGCGCGCGTTCTCGAGCTGCGCGCGGATCTGCGCGACCTGCGCGTACGTGCCGTTCACGTTCGTGCCGAGCTTCTGCCTGATCTGGCCGACGGACGCGAGCGCCTGCCCTTCGGAGGCTTGCGCCGCCGCCTGCTGGCTGCGCGCCGATTCGCGCTGGCCCGTGAGCTCGGCAAGGTTCGCCTCGGCCTGCTCGAGCGCGAACTTGTCGGCCGCGCCCGACTTGACGAGCTCCGTGTACTGCTCCACCCGCTTTCTCGCAAGCGCGACCTTGGCGTCGACTTCGGTCAGGCGCGCGTTTGCGGTGGCGATCGCGGCGCGCGCTTCGGCGACCTTGGCGTTGGCACCGGTCAGCGATTCCTCGGTCTCCTTCTGGCCGCCCTGGGCGAGCGCGAGCTGGGCTTCAAGATTGGCGACGTCGAGCTGGTAAGGGGTCGGGTCGACCTTGAAAAGCACGTCGCCCTTGTGCACGAGGCGATTGCCTTCCTCGACCGGCACCTCGAGCACGCGGCCCCGGACCTGCGACACGATCGGGATCGTGTACTTGAACACGCGAAGCTTGGCCGAGGAAGGCGCCACGACGTTCAAGGTGAGGATCATCACGGTGAGCGCGATGATCGGGATGGTGACGACGATGACCTGCGACGTGATGTTCCACGGCAGCCACTTGAACTTGATGAAGACCAGCCAGACGAAGAACGAATAGATGCCGAGCAGCAGGATGTCCATCTACGCATCCTTCGCCGGCGTGGCTTTCAGCGCATCGAGGTCCTCGCGCAGCGTCTTGAGCTCGGGGGGGAGCTGGCCGCGCGCGGCCATCGTGTCGAGCTCCTCGCGCAGGTGCGCGATCTCGGTGGAGAGCAGACTGCCCTCGCGGGCCTTGCCGCCCATCTCCGCGAAATAGTCCTCGTGCTTGTCGGTCCCGTAGGCCATCCGATAGGCGACGGGCCGCGTATACGCCCACAGCCACGCGAGCGGCCACAGAAGGCCGCCGAAGAACAGCGACAGCAGGCACAGGGTGTTGATCGCCGCCTTCTGCGGGTGATGCCGTTTCTCGGCGATCTTCTCCGGCAGGATGTGGATCAGCCAGAACGCCACGATGACCACGATCGGCACGACGATCAGCACGACGATGGCGATGACGTCGGCCGCCGTGTCGAGCGCCTCCCCCGAAAGGAACGAGGCGCGGGCCACCGCAGGCGCCAACAGCAGCGCGGCCGTGAGGAGCGGGCCGCGGGCACGTAGACCGAGGGGCATGAAGCGGACTCCGGACAACGGGCGAAACGGCGATTGTACTGAACGCGGGCAGGCGCGCCTGGACGCGCGTCAGCTTGCGAGGCGCGCCGCGAGGTCGTGCGCCTGGGCGGCGGTTACCGTGACCGTCGCGAAATCCCCGGGCCGCAGCTTGCCGCCGTCCTCGATGCGGACGACGCCGTCGATCTCCGGCGCATCGGCCTCGGAGCGCGCGACGGCGACGCCGTCGTCCCGGGAATCCACCAGCACGCGCATCGTGCGGCCGACCTTTCGCGCGAGCCGCGCCGCGCTGATGCGCTCCTGCCGGGCCATGAAGCGCGCGCGCCGCTCCTCGCGGACGTCCCCAGGCACCGGATCGGGCAGGGCGTTGGCGGCGGCACCCTCGACGGGGGAGTATGCGAAGCAGCCCACGCGGTCGAGCTGCGCTTCCTCGAGGAAATCGAGGAGCTCGCCGAACTCGGCCTCCGTCTCTCCGGGAAAGCCCGCGATGAACGTAGAGCGAATCGCGATGTCGGGGCAGATCTCGCGCCACGCCTTGATGCGCGCGAGCGTGTTCTCGGCGTTGGCGGGCCGCTTCATGAGCTTCAGGATGCGTGGGCTCGCGTGCTGGAACGGCACGTCGAGGTAGGGCAGCAGCTTGCCCTGCGCCATGAGCGGGATCACCTCGTCCACGTGCGGATACGGATACACGTAGTGCAGGCGCACCCACACGCCGAGCTCGCCCAGCGCCTGCACGAGCTCGGTCATGCGGGTCTTCATCGGACGGCCGCGCCAGAAGCCGGTGCGGTAGCGCACGTCGACACCGTACGCGCTCGTGTCCTGCGATACGACGAGCAGCTCCTTGACGCCCGCCTTGACGAGGTTCTCCGCCTCCTGCATCACCTCGCCGAGCGGACGGCTCGCGAGGTCGCCGCGCATCGCGGGAATGATGCAGAACGTGCAGCGGTGGTTGCAGCCCTCGCTGATCTTCAAGTACGCGTAATGCGAAGGCGTGAGCTTGATCCCCTGCGGCGGCACGAGGTCGGTGAAGGGATCGTGCGGCTTGGGCAGGTGCGCGTGCACGGCGCTCATCACATCGTGGGTGGCGTGCGGCCCCGTCACCGCGAGCACCTTGGGATGGGCGTCGCGCACGAAGGCGCCGCCGTCCTTCGCGCCCAGGCAGCCGGTGACGATGACCTTGCCGTTTTCCGCGAGCGCCTCGCCGATCGCGTCGAGCGACTCCGCGACCGCCGCGTCGATGAAGCCGCAGGTGTTGACCACGACCAGGTCGGCGCCGCCGTAGTCGGGCGCGATGGCATAGCCTTCCGCGCGCAGCTGCGTGAGGATGTGCTCGGAGTCGACCAGCGCCTTCGGGCAGCCTAGCGAGACGAAGCCGACGCGCGGGGGCGGTATCGCGCGCGCTTTTCGTGACGAAACCAAGGGTGCAATGCAGCTAGTGCGGCGCAAAAGGCGTAATGCTGCGCCGCTTCTTCAGCGCTTCTTCTCGTCTTCGGCGGCCTGTTGCGCGCCCGCGAAGTTGGGGAAGGGGAAGGCGGTGAACATGCCGCGCGTCTGGTCCTGCATGCGCTGCTGCATGTCCATGAAGAGCTTGGCGCTCTGCTCGAGGTAGTTGCCGAGCATCCCCTGCATGGCGGGCGCCTGCATCTGCATGAATTGCTTCCACAGGTCGGGGGTCAGCATCATCTTGTCGCCGTACACCTGCTTCGCCTGGTCCTGCAGCTTCTTCTGGATGGCGAGGAACGCCTTGACGTTCTGCTCTATGTACTGCCCCATGATCGTCTGCTGCGCGCTGCCGTAGAAGCGGATCATCAGCGCGAGCATCTCGGAGCTGAACATCGGCACGCCGCCGCCTTCCTCGTCGAGGATGATCTGCAGGAGGATCGCGCGGGTGAGGTCCTCGCCGGTCTTGGCGTCAACCACCTGGAACACGACGTTGTCGAGCACCATCTGCTTCACGTCGGCCAGCGTGATGTAGCCGCTGTTGGCGGTGTCGTACAGACGCCGGTTCGGGTACTTCTTGATCGTTCGGACGGGGTCGCTCATCGGCGCGCCTCCTGGGCATTGACCTGGTAATTATAACCCACTGATTTATCGGATGTTTAACTTTCCTGAGTGCCTTCGGAGCAGGGGCATTGTGCATCGCACAAAAAAATCCTTGACTTCGTCCCCGCCATCCCTATAATTCCAATTGTGCGGCGCAGCAAAGGGCGGCAACGAAGCCTCCGAGCCGAAAGCCGCGGGCGGTCTCACCCGCAGTTGGATCCGGACCGCTCGAGCACCGAACGAGGGGATTGCCCCAGGAAGGTGCGAGCTTACAGGATCGCTGCGGTGGACCCACCATCGGATTAATCACTTAACGAGGACTCGACATGTACAACCCGACCGAACAGATCACCGAAATCAACAAGACGAACGTCGCGCAAGCCACCAAGTTTGCCGCGCTCTCGCTCGAGAACGCCGAGAAGTTTGCGAAGTTCAACCTGGGCGCCGCCAAGGCTGCGTTCGCGCAATCCGTGGAAGGCGCGCAGGCGTTCGCCGCGGTGAAGGACGTGCAGGACCTGATCGCGCTGCGCACGAAGTTCGCGGAAGCGCAAGTGCAATCCGCCGTCGGCTACTCGCGTCATCTGTATGAGCTGGCGACCGAAGCGCAAGCCGGCTATTCGGCGCTCGCCGAAGAAGCCTTCGGCGTGTACTCGAAAGGCGTTGCGGAATGGGTCGACAAGGCGAGCAAGTCGGCGCCCGCCGGCTCGGACGTCGCCGTGAACGCGTTCAAGTCGACGATCGCCGCGACGACCGCCGCGTTCGACCAGTTCCAGAAGGCTTCGAAGCAAGTCGCGAGCCTCGCCGACGCCAACGTGCGTGCCGCGGCCGCGACCGCGACGAAGGCCGCCAAGGGCAAGAAGGCGTAAATCGCCCGAAGGCGGGTGGCGCGCGGGTGCTTTCTCCCCACCGGCGCGCCTTCCGGCCGGGGGCGGAACGGGGGCTTGAAAATTCCCCGGCGCTCCCAACATCCATCGTGATGTCTCCTTCTGTATCAACTCCTCCTCCTGATTGATACAGCCTCAAGCCCCGCGAAAGCGGGGCTTTTTTCTTGCTCGGGCCTGGCAGCTTCCGGGTTTTGACGTGGGTCAAGACCCGCTCAGTCGTCGCCATCGCATCGGGGCGTATCGCGGTAACCTGTGCAAGCGGCCACCCGCGCGAGGCATAGGCGGGGCGCTCGTCGGGCAAAGCGCCGCGAGGGGACGCGAAGATGAAGAAGAACAGCCAACGCAATCGTGACGGCCGCGGCGCCGCGACCGAGCAAACCTATGCTTCGGCGGATGAGCGGCGCGCAAAGGGAAGGGCGCTGCGCGATGCGGTGCCGCGCGCTTCGCATGCGGGCTTCAAACCGGCGAAGGGACGGCGCGACCCGATCGAACTGTTGTCCGCGTCCAACGTCGGGCGCATGCCCCAGCTGATCCCGATCCGCTTCGGGCGGATGTCGCAGTCGCCGTTTACTTTCTACCGCGGCTCGGCGGCGTTGATGGCGGCGGATCTCGCTCGCACGCCGGTGTCCGGACTCCACGTGCAGGCTTGCGGCGACGCGCACCTGATGAACTTCGGCGGGTTTGCGACGCCGGAACGAAATCTCATCTTCGACATCAACGACCTCGACGAGACTCTGCCCGCGCCTTGGGAATGGGACCTCAAGCGGTTGACGGCGAGTGTCGCCATCGCTGCTCAACACTTGCGGTTCCCCGAAAGCGACGTCGCGCGCATCGCCGTCGATTGCGCGCGCGAGTACCGCGAGAGGATGGCCGACTATGCGTCGATGCGCGCTCTCGACGTGTGGTACGACAGGATCGACCTGCAGAAGTACGCGGATCGCGCGAGCGATTCGGAAGTCACTGCGGAGGCCCACGAGCGCTTCAGGGAGAACGTGGAGGAGGCCAAGCGCAAGGCGACGCCCGAGCACCTGTTCCCGAAGCTGGCCACGATGGACGGAACGAAGCACCGGATCAAGGACGAGCCGCCGCTCATCTTTCACCCAACCAAGGCGCAGGTTCCCGGGCTCGAGGGCGGATATCGCGACGGCATCGCGGCCTATCGAGAGACGCTTGCGGAGCAGGTGCGCACGCTGTTCGATCGCTTCCATTTCTTCGACCTCGCGATCAAGGTCGTCGGCGTCGGCAGCGTTGGGACGTACTGCGCGGTCGGCCTCTTCATGGCGGCGGAAGACGATCCGCTTTTCCTGCAGATCAAGGAGGCCCGCGCCTCGGTGCTCGAACCTTATGCCGGAAAGAGCCTGCACTCGAACCACGGCCAGCGCGTGGTCGTCGGCCAGCGCCTCATGCAGTCGGCGAGCGACTTGTTCCTCGGCTGGATCCGCGGCAAGGATGGCCGTGACTACTACTTGAGGCAGCTGCGCGATATGAAGATGTCCGCGATCATCGAGGATTGGGACACTGGGCTGCTTCGGTTTTACGCGCGCATGTGCGCGCATGCGCTGGCACGGGCACATGCCCGCACGGGCGACGCCGCCGTGATTTCCGGCTACATCGGAACGGCACGCGCGATGGACGACGCCATCGGAGAATTCGCGGTGGATTACGCCGACCAGAACCGCAGCGACTACCGCACCTTCGTCAGGGCCAT
>Ga0335083_10001790_pt1 | contig 29168 bp, 28 predicted proteins | sample Lox_Sample_42_FD_206716 | JGI IMG/M metagenome (GOLD analysis project Ga0335083, IMG submission 206716) | Soil microbial communities from Loxahatchee National Wildlife Refuge, Florida, United States - Lox_Sample_4.2 | ecosystem: Environmental > Terrestrial > Soil > Wetlands | place: USA...
CGGCTGGGCCACGGCTCGCGCTCGGTCCAGGGATGGCTGTGGAAGTCGCCCAGGAACTTGAGGTTCGGCCAGTAGGTCGGCAGCGCCTTGTTGATCGTCTCCAGCCCGAAGGATGGCGTCACCGAGGTGCGGCCTCGGTCGGCATTGGCGTCGACGATGGCGACCTCGACATTGAAGCAGCGGCCGCCGCTCGCCGTCGTGGTCTCGTAGCCCCAGAGCAGGCCGAAGGTCTCGCGCTGGCGCTGCAGGCGGCCCGCCTTGCCGGCGCGGCCCGGCACCAGGAAGCTCTCGATGGTCGCGATGACCATGCTCTGGAACGCCGCTTCCGAGACGTTCACCAGGTAATCGAACTTGGACGTACGCATGCGGGCGATCTTCGCATGCGTCCGATGGAGCCCTCATTACGATCAATGGGCTGTTGGGTTTAGAGTCGCAACTGACGCAATCTCAGGGCATTTCCGATGACGCTGGCCGAGCTCAAGGCCATCGCCGCGGCCGCAATCATCGGACTGAGCAGCAGGCCGAACAGCGGGTAGAGCACGCCCGCCGCGATGGGAACGCCGGCTGCGTTGTAGATGAAGGCGAAGAACAAATTCTGGCGGATGTTCGCCATCGTGGCGCGCGACAGCGTGCGCGCCCGCACGATCGCCGAAAGGTCGCCCTTCACCAGCGTGATGCCGGCGCTCTCGATGGCGACGTCGGTGCCCGTGCCCATGGCGATGCCGACATCGGCCGCGGCCAGCGCGGGCGCATCGTTGATGCCGTCGCCCGCCATCGCGACGACGCGGCCCTCGTCGCGCAGGCGCTTCACGATCGCCGCCTTGTCCTCGGGCAGCACCTCGGCATGGACCTCCTCGAGGCCGAGCTCGTCGGCCACGGACTGCGCCGTCCGCCTGTTGTCGCCGGTCAGCATGACCAGCCTGAGCCCGTCCCGGCGCAGCGCGTCCAAGGCATCCGGCGTCGTCTCCTTGATCGGATCGGCGAAGGTGAGGGTGCCGATGAGCTTGCCGTCGACCGCCAGCATCACCGGCCGCTGGAAGTGACCGAGATCGACGCCGTTCTCGCTCAGGAGCCGTGCGTTGCCGAGCAGGAGGCGCTTGCCATCGACCGTGCCGCTGACGCCGCGGCCGGCATGGGCGCGGAAGTCGCTGACCGGCAAGGGTGCGAGGTTGCGCATCCGGGCGGCGGCGGTGATGGCCGCGGCGATCGGATGCTCGCTGCCGCGCTCGAGGCTGGCGGCGAGGCGGATGGTCTCCAGCCCGCCCGTCACCTCGGTGATGGCCGGCCGGCCTTCGGTGAGCGTGCCGGTCTTGTCGAAGACGAGCGTGTCGACCTTCTCCAGCCGTTCCAGTGCCTCGGCATTGCGGATCAGCACGCCCGCCGAGGCGCCGCGGCCGACGCCGACCATGATCGACATCGGCGTGGCGAGGCCGAGGGCACAGGGGCAGGCGATGATCAGCACGGCGACCGCGGCCAGCAGCGCATGCGCGAGCGCCGGCGGGGGACCCCAGATCGTCCAGGCCGCGGCGGCGAGAAGGGCTGCGAGCACGACCGCCGGTACGAACCAGCCCGCCACCGTATCGGCGAGACGCTGGATCGGCGCGCGGCTGCGCTGCGCCTCGGCCACCAGCTTGACGATGCGGGCGAGCACCGTGTCGGCGCCGACGCGCTCGGCCGTCATGACGAAGCTGCCGCCGCGATTGACGGTGCCGCCGATCACGCGAGCGCCGGTTTCTTTCGTCACGGGCATCGACTCGCCGGTGATGGTCGATTCGTCGACCGACCCCTGGCCCTCGCGCACGATCCCGTCGACCGGCACCTTCTCACCCGGCCGCACGCGGAGCGCATCGCCGACGGCTATCGCGTCGATCGCCACCTCTTCGTCGTTGCCGTCCTTGTCGACGCGAAGCGCCGCGCGCGGGGCGAGGCCCAGCAGCGCCTTGATCGCGCCCGATGTCGCCTCGCGCGCGCGCAGCTCCAGCACCTGGCCCACCAGCACCAGCACGACGATGACCGCGGCCGATTCGAAATAGACTTCGCCCCGGCCCATCACCGTTGCCACGGTGCTGTAGAGCCAGGCGACGCCGGTGCCCAAGGCAATGAGCGTGAACATGTTGAAGGCGCGCCGCGCCACCGATTGCGCGCCGCGCACGAAGAAGGGCCAACCGGCCCACAGCACGACCGGCGTCGCGAGCGCCAATTCGATCCAGTTGGAATGAAGCCCCACCAGATGGCCGCCCATGTCGAGCGCGACCAGCGGCACGGCGAGGGCACCCGCGATCCAGAGGCGGCGGGTCATGTCGACCAGCTCCTCGTTGGGGCCCTGATCGAGCGTCGCTTCCGCGGGCTCCAGCGCCATGCCGCAGATCGGACAGCTTCCCGGCCCGACCTGGCGGATCTCCGGATGCATGGGGCAGGTGTAGATCGTGCCCGGCGGCTCGGCCGGCCGCGCGACGGCTTCGGCCGGCTTCAGGTAACGCTGCGGCTCGGCGCTGAACTTCGCCAGGCATTTGGGATTGCAGAAGTAATAGGTGTGGCCTGCGTGCCGGGTGAGGTTCTTGGCCGTCGCCACCTTCACCTTCATGCCGCAGACAGGGTCCATGGCGGTCTCGGGCGCACTCTCGTCGGTCTCCATGCCTTGCCATCTATACCCTACAGGGGTATAGTTCAAGCATGGACGACAGGCTGAAGAAGTCCCAGCTCGCGCGGCTCAGCCGCATCGAGGGCCAGGTGCGCGGCGTCTCCCGCATGGTCGAGGAGGACCGCTACTGCATCGACGTCATCAACCAGGTGCGCGCGGTGCGGGCGGCGCTCGACAAGGTCGAGCAGGAGATCCTGCAGGACCATCTGCAGCATTGCGTGGCGCACGCCTTCCACGGCGGCTCCGAGCGCGAGCGGCAGATCAAGATCGACGAGCTGATGGAAGTCCTCGACCGGCGGCGCTGACCTGGTCTGCCGTCTCCCGATGCCGGGGGGGGGGGTGAGACTCTGAGACTCGGGGCTGAAAGCCTTATGGCATCGACATCGAACCGGTCTCAGGCGGCTGAGACTCGCCGGGACGATGCCTGAGACTGCCGTCTCAGGCGCTCGCGCTGGCCGCTTCCGCCTCGGCGTCCGCCGATGGGTTCTCGTTCTCCTCCGCCCACTTCACGATCTCCACGAAGATCGGCCGCAGACGGCGGGCGTTGGGCGTGATCTCGTATTCAACGCGCGGCGGCACCTCGGCGAAGATCGTGCGCTTGATCAGCCCGTCCTTTTCCAGGGCGCGTAGCTGGGCGGTCAGCATGTGCTGGGTGATGCCGGGCAGGCCGCGCTTCAGCTCGCCGAAACGGCGCGTGCCGTGATGGCTCAGCAACCAAAGGATCTCGAGCTTCCAGCGGCCGCTGATCATGCCGACCGCGCGACGGAATTCGGCCTGGACGACCTTCGCGACGGCCGGGTCGTTGCGCACGAGGTTGATGTCGATCATGGCTGTTTCCCAACGATGATGAACCAATGGTACGATTATTTATACTACGTCGTTATTTTAATCCTACTTGTCCAATAGATACAAGAGGCTAAATCCCGCTTTGCAGGTCGGTTGCCTGCCGGAAGGGATTTTTGAGCCGTGGACGGATCATCGGAGCCCTACAAGCTGGAGCAGGCCGAGTATCAGACCGTCGCTCCGCCGATCGCGCTGCCGCCCAAGAAGCTCAAGCGCCGCAACGACAAGGGCCGCCAACGCCGCCGGCTGCTCGCGGCCCTGGGCGCTGTCGTGCTGGTGGCGGGGGTGGGCTACGGCACCTACTGGTTCCTGGTCGGCCGTCACTTCGAGACGACCAACGATGCCTATCTCGCCGCCGACAACGTGACGGTCTCGCCCAAGGTCGCGGGCTATGTCGTGTCGCTCGACGTGCGGGACAACCAGCACGTCCACAAGGGCGACGTGCTGGCGCGCATCGATCCGCGCGACTACCAGACCGCGGCCGACAGCGCCGCCGCCGATCTGCAGAACGCCGAGGCGACCGCTGCCAATATCGATGCGATGCTGACCGAGCAGCAGTCGACCATCGCCGAGGCGCGGGCCGCCGTCGACGCCGACCAGGCCGCCGTCACCTTCGCGCAGCAGGAGATGCAGCGTTACAGCGCCCTGGCGCAGACCGGTGCCGCCTCCGCGCAGCGCAGCCAGCAGACCGCGTCCGATTTGGCGCAGAAGAAGGCGATGCTCGATCGCGACCGCGCGGCCTTGCAGGCGGCCGAGGCGCATGTCGGCGTGCTGCAGACCCAGCGCCGCCAGGCCGATGCGACCATTGCCGCGAAGCGGGCCGCGCTGGCGCAGGCCAGGCTCAATCTCGACCAGACGACGCTCGTGGCGCCGGTCGACGGCGTGGTCGGCGACCGCACCGTGCGCCAGGGCCAGTTCGTGCAGGCCGGGACCAAGCTCATGAGCGTGGTGCCGACCGACCGCATCTACCTGATCGCGAACTTCAAGGAGACGCAGACCGGCCGCATGGTGCCGGGCCAGAAGGTCGACATCGCGCTCGATACCTTCCCGGGGCACGACATCGCGGGCACGGTCGACAGCCTGGCGCCGGGCACGGGCGCGCAGTTCGCGCTGCTGCCGCCGGAGAACGCGACCGGCAACTTCACCAAGATCGTGCAGCGGGTGCCGGTGAAGATCCTGCTCGATCCGAAGGATCCGCTGATCGAGCGCATCCGGCCCGGCCTCTCCGCCGTCGCGACCGTCGATGTGCGGCCGCTCAAGGCGCCTTCGGTCGCGCAAGCGCCGAAGCCATGAGCCGCGACGGCGACCCGACGCTGCGCGACTGGTTGGCGGTCGGCGGCGGCATCCTGGGCGCCTTCATGGCGATCCTGGACATCCAGATCACCAACGCCTCGCTGGCCGAGATCGGCGGCGCCATCGGCGCCACGCCGTCCGAGGGCAGCTGGATCTCGACCGGCTATCTGATGGCCGAGATCATCGTCATCCCGCTCACCGGCTGGCTGGCGCGCACCTTCGGCCTGCGCCGGTTCCTCTCGGTCAATTCGATGCTGTTCGTCGGCTTCTCGATCCTCTGCGCCATGTCCAACAGCCTGGGCGAGATGATCCTGTGGCGCGCCGGGCAGGGCATCACCGGCGGCGTGCTGATCCCGACCGCCATCACCATCGTGCGCACGCGGCTGCCCGCGTCCAAGCAGCCGGTGGGCGTGGCGATGTTCGGCATGGTCGCGACCTTCGCGCCCGCGATCGGTCCCACGGTCGGCGGCTGGCTGACCGAGAACTGGAGCTGGCACTACATCTTCTATCTCAACCTCGTGCCGGGGCTGGCCGCGCTCTTCCTGCAGCTCTACGCGCTCGACAGGGAGCGGCCGCAGCTCGCCGATTTCTGGCAGGCCGACTGGCTCGGCATTGCCGGCATGTCGATCGGCCTCTCCTCGCTGATCTTCGTGCTGGAGGAGGGCCAGCGCGAGGAATGGTACGGCTCGACCTACATCGTCGCCGCGACGATCGCGGCCGCGATCGGCATCGCCGTCTTCCTGATCGCCGAGCTCACGACCGACAAGCCGTTCATCAATCTTCGGCTCTTCGCCAATCCCGCGGTCGGCGGCTCGGGTATCCTGATGGCGGTGTTCGGCGCCACCGCCTTCGGCTCGGTCTATCTCATCCCGTCCTATCTCGCGCAGGTCCAGGGCTACAACGCCCAGCAGATCGGCGAGGTCGTGATGTGGAGCGGCATTCCGCAGCTCTTCCTGCTCCCCGTGATGCCGTGGCTGATGAAGCGCGTCGACCTGCGCATCCTGGTCGGCTGCGGGCTCCTGATGTTCGCCGCGTCCTGCTTCATCAATGTCGACATGTCGCCCGACACGGCGATGGACCAGTTGATGCTACCCCAGCTCCTGCGCGCCGCCGGCCAGCCGCTGGCGACCATCCCGCTCACCCAGCTGTCGGTCGTCGGTCTGACGCGGCGCGACACGGCCGATTCCGCCGGCATCACCTCGGTGATGCGCAACCTCGGCGCCTCGATCGGCATCGCCATGCTCTCGACCATGGTGCAGGTGCGCGAGGAGATCCATTTCTCGGCGATCGCCGAGGCGATGACCCAGAACAATCTCCGCCTGCAGGACCGGCTGCGCGACCTGACCGGCCTGTTCGCCAGCAAGGGGGCGGGGCTGGAGACGGCCACGCAACAGGGCCTCGCGACATTGGCCCAGCAGGTCCGCCTCAACGCCTCGGTGATGGCCTATGCCGACAGCTTCTGGATCCTGGGCGTGGGCATCATGATCAGTCTCCTGACGCTCCTGATCCTGCGCAAGCCGCAGCCCGGCACGGCGATGGCCGCCGACGCGCACTGATTCGGTGCTAGGCTTGGCCCGTCATGGGCCGACTCGTCCTCGTCCTGATCCTTTCCGTTGTCGCACCGCGCGCGTGGGCGCAGTTCTCCGTGCAAGGGCTGGATCATGTGCCCGTCGTGGTGCGTGACCTGAAGCAGGCGACGGCCGACTTCACGGCGCTGGGCTTCGTGATGAAGCCCGGGCAGCCGCATGCCAACGGCCTTCAGAATGCCCATGCCAAGTTCCCCGACGGCACCGAGATCGAGCTGATCAGCCCGACCGTCGCCGTCGACACTCTCTCGACGCGCTACGTCGAGTGGCTGAAGGACGGCGATGGGCCGGCAAGCTTCGGTCTCTACGTGCCCGACGAGAACGCGGCCTTTCGTCCGGGGGCGTGGCCCGGCGTCTTCTTCGCTCATCGCCAGAAGTCGCCGACGGACATGCCGGAGCACTTCGCCCATCCCAACGGCGCGATCAGCCTGTCCGGCGTGTGGCTGGCGGGCAGCGAAGCCGAGCCGTGGATGGTGCGATCCTTCATCGGCCGTCTGGTCGATCATCGAGTCGCCTGCGCGCCCTTTGGCTCGTCGTCGGAGATCCTAGCCCTGGACGAGGGTGAGATCGTTTTCCTGCCGCAGAGCGTTCAGCGCGTTCCCGGCCGGCCCATCGTGGCGCTCAGCGTCACGGTCAAGAGCCTCGACGTGGCCCTTCGCTACGCCTGGCGAAGGGTCTACGGCTGCGGGCGGCAAAGCCGCTGGGTCGAGACCCACGGCATGTGGCTGGAACTCATTCAGCAATGAGCGAGCGAAGCTCGCGAGACGAATTACTGCGGATCTATCTTCGCGATCTTCACGTAGTCCGCCCATTTGGCGCGCTCGGCGCGGTCCTGCTCGGCGCAGCGGGCGAGGTCGAGCCTGTGCGGTGTGAGCGCGAACTCCTCGGTCAGGCGCTTGTTGATGCCGGCTGAGAACACCGCCTCCTGGACCAGCGCGTTCAGCTTCTGCTTGATCTCGTCGGGCACCGACTTGCGTACGGCGATGGCGAGGAAGCCCGTGCTCACGAAGCCCGGGAAGGTCTCGGCGAGCGTCGGCACGTCGGGATAGAGCGGGCTGCGCTCGGGCAGCGAGATCGCAAGCGGCTTCGCCTTGCCGGCCACGACCTGCCCGCGTGCCGCGGTGAGGTCGACGAACATGAACTGGATCTGGCCGGCATAGAGATCGTTCCAGGCATTTCCGATCGCCTTGTAGGCGACGCCCTGCCATTCGACGCCGGCTTTCTCGGCCAGCACGGCCGAGGGTACCTGCGAGCTCGCATTGAAGTAGCCGTAGTTGAGCCTGCCCACGTTCTTCCTGGCGTAGCCCAGCAGGTCGGCCAGCGTCTTGTAGGGGCTGTCCGCGGGCACCACGATGAACGCGCCCGAATCGCCGATGATGCCGGCGACGGTGAAGTCCTTCTCCGGATCGTAGCCGGGGTTCCTGAACATGTGGACGTTGGCTGCCTGGGTCGAGGTCGTGGCCAGCATCAGCGTGTAGCCGTCGGCAGGCGCTGTCTTCACCGACAGCACGCCCACGATGCCGTTGGCGCCTGCCTTGTTCTCGATCACGAAGGGCTGGCCGAGCTTCTCCTCCATGTACTTGCCGACCAGCCGCGCGGTGATGTCGCCCGAGCCGCCCGGCGCGAAGGGCACGATGATCTGGACCGGCTTGGCGGGCCAGGTGTCGGCCTTCGCCGGCATGGCGGCGAGAAGGGGAGCGGCCAGGACCGTGCGGCGAGACAGCGATACGCGAAATGTCGTCATGGGGAGGGAGTTTAGAGGATCGTGCGTTTATGGACAGCACGCGGCTTGCAGCCCTACCTTGCGGCCATGTCACCACAATCAGGCCGTCCGCCGTTGACCGGCATCCGCGTGATCGATTTCACCCGCGTGATCGCGGGCCCCCTCGCTTCGCAGATCCTGTCGGACATGGGCGCCGAGGTCATCAAGATCGAGAATCCCGACGGCGGCGACGATACGCGCAAGGGCGCGGGGCCGCGCGCGGGCGGGCCGCAGGGCGAGAGCCATTTCTTCATGACCTACAACAGGGGCAAGAAGAGCGTGGCGCTCGACTTCGCCAAGCCGGACGGCCAGGCGGTGGTGCTGAAGCTGCTCGAGAAGACCGACGTGCTCCTGCAGAACTTCCGCCCCGGCGTGCTCAATCGCTACGGCCTCGACTACGAGTCGCTCAAGGCCAGGTTTCCGAAGCTGATCTATCTCTCGATCAGCGCCTACGGCCAGACCGGCCCGCTCAGCGACCGGCCGGGCTACGATCCCGTCCTGCAGGGCGAGTCGGGCATGATGAGCGTCAACGGCGAGGCCAATGGCGAAGGCCTGCGCCACACCATCGCCATCGTCGACACCATGACCGGCATCCATTCGGTGGCCGCGATCAACGCCGCGCTCTACGCACGCACGCAGACCGGCAAGGGCCAGCACATCGACCTGGCGCTCTACGACACGGCACTCGCCTGTCTCGGCAACATGGGCAGCTACTACCTGATCGGCGGCGAGGAACCGCGGCGTGCCGGCAACGGCCACTTCGCCTCCGCGCCCAACGGCTCGTTCGAGACGGCCAACGGCAAGATCTACATGGCCGTCGCCAACCAGAAGCTGTTCGTCGACACCTGCAAGGCGCTGGGCCATCCCGAATGGGCGACCGATCCGCGCTTCGCGGCGATCGCCGATCGCGTGGCCAACAAGCCGCTGCTCACCAGGATGATGGAGGATGTGCTCAAGACCGACACCAAGGAGAACTGGGTGAAGAAGCTCCGCCATCTCCCGGCCGGTCCGATCCGCACCATGAAGGAGGCGCTCGAGGAGCCCGAGGTCAAGCGCCGCGGCATGCTCAAGACCTACAAGCATCGACGCGTCGGCGACGTGCCCCTGATCGGCTCGAACTACCGCTTCTCCGACACGCCGGTCGACGACACCCGCCCGCCGCCCTCGCTCGGCGAGCACACCGACTCCGTCCTCCACGACCTCGCCGGCCTCTCCGACGCCGACGTGAAGACGCTGCGCGACAAGAAGGTGGTTGGTTAGCCTCTATCATCCCGACCGGCCGGTATTCAGGTCCTGAGCGTAGCGAAGGACCTCATCGCCGTATGCGCGAGCACCGTTACTGGGTCTACATACTCGTCAGCCATTCCCTGAGTACGATGTACATCGGCGTAACGAACGACTTGGGCCGGCGCATCGAGGAACATCGGTTGGGCAAAAGCAGCGAATCCGAAGTGGGAGGAGTTGTATTTCTGATCGTTCTGCAATGAGGTCCTTCGCTTCGCTGAGGACGACAGAGGGGGTGTAAAGACCGACCGCCAACCCGGTAGCCCCGGCGGCGCGGCTGCTATACCAATGGCCCCGCCATGACAGACGAAGCCGCGCCTGCCTACCTCCAGCCCGGTCGCGACCTTCGGCTCGACTTTTTCCGCGGGCTGGCGCTGTGGTTCATCTTTCTCGACCACATCCCCGACAACATCGTGAGCTGGGTGACCGTCCGCAACTACGGTTTCAGCGACGCCACGGAAATATTCGTCTTCATCTCAGGCTACACGGCGGTCATCGCCTATGGCCGGATGATGCTGAAGCAGGGCTGGCCGCGCGCCGCCGCGCGCATCTACCGCCGCGTCTGGCAGCTCTATGTCGCCCACATCCTGCTGTTCGTGGCTTTCACCGCGCAGGTCGCCTACGTCTCCATTACCAAGGAGACCAAGGACCTGATCGAGGAGATGCAGCTGCTGGGCCTCGGTCAGGATCCGTACCGGGCGATCCTCGAGGCGGCACTGCTCAAGTTCCGGCCGGTCAATCTCGACGTGCTGCCGCTCTATATCGTGCTGCTGGCGGCCTTTCCGCTCGCCTTGCCGGCGCTCCTGCGCAAGCCGTGGATCGTTCTGGCGGCTTCCTTCTGTCTCTATATCCTCGCCTGCACCCTCGATTGGAACCTGCCGGGCTACCCCGACGACAAGGTGTGGTTCTTCAATCCGATGGCCTGGCAGGTGATTTTCTACACAGGCGCGGTGCTGGCGGTGGTGGCGCCCAAGCTTGCCTGGCTCGACCGCTACCATTGGCCGGTCTCCATCCTGGCCGCCCTTTACCTGCTCTTCGCCGCGTTTATCGCCTTGTCCTGGCACTATAATTCCTGGGAGCGCCTCATTCCCGACTGGGTCACTCGGCAAATCTACCCGATCGACAAGACCAATCTGGACATACTGAGATATCTGCATTTTCTCGCTTTGGCCTGGCTGGTCCGCCGAGCCGTGCGGCCAAACGCCCGGTTCCTGAAATGGCCGGTTTTCGAGCCGATTCGCAGATGCGGAGAGCATTCGCTGCAGATATTCTGTCTGGGCACTTTTCTTGCAGTAACCGCCGAGATCGTCGTCGCCCAGTTCGAGGAACCCGAGGTGTCGCAAGTGTTGGTCAGTATCGGAGGCATTGTGATCATGTCCCTCGTCGCCTACGGCGCGAGCTGGTTCAAGGCGCCTCCGCCGGCCAGGGGAAGCGTGGCGTGAGGACAGTCGCCGCCGCTCTGGGGATTGCCATGGCCGTCTGGTCCTTCGGTGCTTCCGCCAACCCCGAATGCCGCGCCACCCGCGCCCTGCTCGATCTCGGCCAGCCGCTGGAACAGGCCCGCAAGGCCGTCGCCGAGAAGAAGGAGCTCACCATCGTGGCGATGGGCTCTTCCTCGACCCAGGGCTATGGCGCCAGCAACCCCGCCTTCTCCTATCCCGCCCAGCTCAAGCTTCACCTGCAGGAGGCGATGCCGGGCATCGCCGTGAACGTGATCAACAAGGGCATCGGCGGCCAGGATGCGGAGGAGGAAGTGCTCCGCATGAAGGCCGACGTGACCGGCCACAAGGCCCAGATCGTCGTCTGGCAGGTCGGCACCAATTCGGCGATCCGCCGCGATGCGCTCACCAAGTTCGCCGCCAAGGTGCGGGCCGGCATCGATATCGGCCGTGCGCTGGGGCCCGAGTTCGTGCTGATGAACCTGCAATACGTGCCCGCCGTGGTCGCCCTGCCCGACGAAGAGGAATATGCCCGCGTCATGGCCGAGGTCGCCAAGGAGAAGGGCGTCGGCCTGTTCAATCGCTTCTCGATCATGCGCGCCTGGTATGACGACGGCATGCCGTACGCGCAGTTCGTGTTCAACGACGGCCTGCACCTGAACGATTTCGGCCAGAAGTGCATCGGCAAGCTGCTTTCCAGGTCGATCCTCGAGCTGGTGCGGCCCAAGCAATTGACGGGCGAGCCCAAAGCGGGAAATTAGACGGCCAATACTCCTCGGGAGGAGAGCCGTCATGCCGCGCCGTTTCGTCGATCTGTCGATCTATCTCGAGAACGACGTCATCTCCGATCCGCCGCCGTTCGGGCCGAAGATCCAGTACCACAAGCACGAGAACACGGCGGGCCAGATCGCCGGCTTCTTTCCCGGCCTGAAGAAGGAAGACCTCCCCGACGGCGCCGGCTGGGCGGTCGAGAACGTCAACCTCTCGACCCACAACGGCACGCATCTCGACGCGCCCTATCACTTCCATCCGACGATGAACAAGGGCGAGCGGGCCATCACCATCGACGAGGTGCCGCTCGAATGGTGCTTCCAGCCGGGCGTGAAGCTCGACTTCCGCGCCATGGCCGACGGCCATGTCATCACCGCGAAGGAGGTCGAGGACGAGTTGAAGCGCATCGGGCACGAGCTCAGGCCGCTCGAGATCGTCGTGGTCAACACGCGTGCGGGCTCGCGCTACGGCAACAACGACTACGTCAACTCCGGCTGCGGCATGGGCTACGACGCCACCATGTACCTGCTGGAGAAGGGCGTGCGCCTCACCGGCACCGACGCCTGGAGTTGGGACGCGCCGTTCTATTTCACCGCGCAACGCTGGGCGAAGGACCACGATCCGTCGATCATCTGGGAAGGCCACAAGGCGGGCCGCGACATCGGCTACTGCCACCTCGAGAAGCTGCACAATCTCGAATCGCTTCCAGGCGACGGCTTCACCATCGCCTGCTTCCCGCACAAGATCCGCGGCGCCTCGGCCGGATGGACGCGCGCGGTGGCGATCTTCGAGGAGTGACGCCGCGGAACGGTCCGCGAGCCAATTGAGAGCCGTGAGGCTTGTTCAAACCAAGGTTGCTGTATAGGCTTCTGCGCTCGATGACGGGGGGCGCGGATGAGCATTCAACTCAAGGTCTACAACAACGGCGATCATGCCTGTCTTGTGTGGCTTCCGGATGACGCCAAGCCGATCGCGGATTGCCGAGGCTTCACGATCAAGAAGGTGAGCGCCGGCAACACGAGCTATCTCCACGGTTTCGTGGGCTTTTCCGAGGCCGACAAGCTCGACCCGGCGGCGACCTGGAAGTTTCCGCTGCAGCGATTCATGTGGTGGGACTACGGCGTGAAGCCCGGCGACACGGTGCAATACACGGTCGTTCCCGTCACCGGGAAGGACCAGAAGTCTCTGCAGATGGCCTCGGAGCAGGCCAGCAATACGGCCAACGTGCAAATCACGGCGCAGATGTCGCCCAACGTCAGCTGCTACTTCAACAAGGGCATCGTGTCGGCGCAATGGGTGTCGCGCGCTCTGGCGGCCGTCGGCAAGAAGCCGAATATCCAGCAGCTGATCTCCGACCCGAAAAGCGCCCTGCGTCAGGAACTGAGCGGCCTGCTGCGGCCGGCGCTTCTCGACAAGCTTGCCGCCACCCTGAAGGCGGGCGGCGAGATCTATGCAGCGCTCTACGAGCTGAACGATCCGGAGCTCATTCCCGCGCTCGCGGCCTTCGGCAAGAAGTGCCATCTGATCCTCGCCAATGGCGCCTTCAACAAGAAGCGGCCGGACGAGAATGCCGACGTCCGCAAGAAGCTGAAGAATGAGGTCGATCTCCACGACCGGCTGGTTCCCCAGGGCCACTTTGCGCACAACAAGTACGTCGTGTTCTGCGACAAGGATGGAAAGCCGCAGAGCGTCCTGTCCGGCAGCACCAACTGGACGGTGACGGGCCTCTGTACTCAGGCCAACAACGGCATCATCGTCAACGATCCTCAGCTCGCGCAGGACTTCGTCGACGAGTGGAAGCTTCTCGCGGCGGCCAAGAATGCCTACCCTCCGCCGCTTGCCAAGGCGAATGGCAAGGCGAGCAGCTTCGCCGTCGATGGCGGCAAGATCACCCAATGGTTCGCGCCGACCGACAAGGCCGAGGACCTGGACTTCGCGCGCACCCTCATCTCGGGCGCGAAGGACGGGGCGCTTTTCCTGTTCTTCAATCCGGGCAAGTTCGTCGGTGCGGACCAGCCGGAGAAGTGGACGCTGCTGCAGAATGTCCTGAACCGCCACCACGACGGCGCCAAGGACTACAATCCCAACCTCTACATCAGGGGCGTGGTCAACCAGGAGATCGCGGGCCTCACGACCGAGGCGCCGGCCGCGCCGAAGGGCAAGGGAAAAGCCGCTCCCAAGTCCACGAGGCATGCCGTGCTCGATCCATCCCAGCCCGCCAACCCTGTCACTCTGTTCAGCGGCGGCAACACGCCCCCGCAACGCCTGCGCTACGATTCGATGGTGCCCAAGAACATCAAGGACGCCTTCTTCAACTGGCAGACCGAGATCCTCGGACAGGGCGTGCATGTCCACAGCAAGGTCATCGTGCTCGACCCGTTCGGCGATCATCCTGTGGTGATCACGGGCTCGCACAATCTCGGCTACAAGGCCTCGCACGCCAATGACGACAACATGATGGTCGTCGAGAACAACCCGAGACTGGCCGCCGCCTACGCCGCCAACATCATCGCGATCTACCAGACCTATCGCTGGAACGCCTATGTCGAGGCCCATCGCCAGGATCCGCATGTGTGGCACGGCCTGGTCGACAATGCCGACTGGCAGGCCGGTTACCTGAAGGACGATCAGCTCGCCGAGCTAAAATTCTGGCTCGGCACGAAGCCTCAGGACGGTCCGCAGGGACCGAAAGCGGAGCCCCAGCCTCCGCTTCCTCCGGGACCGGCGGCGCCACCGACAACGACACACGACCCCCTGGCCGATCCGTCGCCGGCCACGGCCGAACCTGCGCCGGCGAAACGCGCCCTGGTCCCTGCGAAGAAGAAGGCCGCCAAGAAAAAGGCGACCAAGAAGAAAGCAGCCAAGAAGAAGGTCGCCAAAAAGAAGGCTGCCAAGAAAAAGGCAGCCAAGAAGAAGAAAGCCTAGAGCGGAAAGGGCGCCGCGGTGAGCCCGCGGCGCCCCCGCCTCAGGCCAGCGGCTCGGGCTCGCCCGGCGGCAGCGGCATCTCGAAGACGTTGAGCGTCATCGAAACCAGCATGTAGTAGCCGCACACGCCCACCAGATCGACGACGCCCGGCTCGCCGAACGCGTCGATGGCGCGCTTGTAGTTGACCGGCGAGACGCGGTTGGTCGCGAGATATTCGGTGACGAAGTCGTACACGATCCGCTCGACCTCGCGCGTGAAGGGCGGCGTGGTGCGCGTGCGGATCGCCTCGACGATCTCGGCCGAGAGGCCCGCCTTCTTCGCCAACGCGGCATGCGCGTAGAATTCGTACTGCGCCTTGAAATGCCGGCCGATCAGGCAGATCGCGAGTTCCGAGAGATCGTTCGGCAGGGAGTTGTTGAAACGGCAATACTCGCCGAGCTTCTGGGCGCGGTTGGCGAGTTCGGGTCGGCGCAGCCAGGGCTCGAAGGGGCCGCGCAGCCCGCCGCGCGGGCCCGCGACGATGGCGTCGGCCGCCTGCTTCTGTTCGGGCGTGAGCTTGTTGAGGTCGAGCGGGGCCAAACGCGGCATGACGGACATCTCCTCCGATTGTCTTTGTTGATCGACGTGAACTAAAGCGGGCAGCCGGCGTCGCCGATATGGGTCTTGTCGGGTTCGGCGAACAGCGCCTCGACCATGATCTCGCCCACGCGCTGGGCGCTGTTGCCGTTGGTCAAGCAGGACACGGTCGCCGCCCACAGCACCTTGCCGGCATCGACGGAATAGAGGGTGAGGCCGATACGCATGGTGGGGCTCGACTTGGGCTGGAGGGAATCGCGCCGCTCGAGCTTGATGCCGGGAAGCTCCGGCCGCGGGTTGGAGCCGAGCTGCGCATAGCCCGGCTGGCCGCCGACCGAGGAGTCGTTGAAGGCGCTGCCGCCGCCGCTGCTGCCTATCAGGTCGAGGTAGGTGACATCCATGCGCATGACGTTGCCGCCCGAGAAGCCCACGTCGTTGCCGCGCCGTGCCAGGCGCTCCATCACCAGGCCGCGCAGGTGGCGGCCGAGCGCGGTGTCCTGCGTCAGCTGCACGGCGGTCTTGGTCTTGGGAATCTGCTGGTAGGCCTTGACCTCGACCTCGCCGAGCTTGGGCACCTGCGCCGCGGCGGGCGTGGCCAGGGCCAGCAACATCGTCAAAGCGATGGCATTACGCATTGCTCTTCTCCCCCCGAAATGGCCTCAAGCCATCGCTGCCCGCCAGCCCGGATCGCTCCGGTCGAGCAGGCGCTTCAGCGATTCGAAATGCAGCGCGGCTTGCTGGGTATCGGTCGCGATCTGGCTGGCCGTATGGGCGGCCATCGATGCGTCGACGGTGTGCAGAGGCCGGCCGGTCTGCATGGCCAGCACCTGCACCATGGCCGCGCGCTCGAGATAGTAGAGATCGTCGTAGGCGCGGGCCACCGTCGGGCCGCTCACGATCACGCCGTGATTGCGCAGGAAGAGGATGTCCTTGTCGCCCAGCGCGCGGCACATCCGATCGCCTTCGTCGGCCGACAGCGCCACGCCGCCATATTCCTCGTCGTAGGCGATGCGGTCCCAGTAGCGGAAGGCGTTCTGGGTGCACATCTCGATGCGGCCGTCGCGGATCGAGGTCAGCGCCGTGGCATAGGGCATGTGGGTGTGCAGCACGACGGCGGCGCGCGGGTTGCCGGCATGGATGCGGGCGTGGATGAAGAAGGCGGTGGCCTCGACGGAATATCTGCCCTCGACGACATTGCCCGCGCCGTCGGCGATCACCAGATCGGCGGGCGTGATCTCCGCCCAGTGCAGCCCCTGCGGATTGACCAGGAACAGGTCCTCGCGGCCGGGGACGACCATGCTGAAATGATTGCACACGCCCTCGTTCAGCCCGTGATGCGCGGCCGCCCGCAGCGCCGTCGCAAGGTCGAGGCGCGCCTGGGTCACGGGATCATTGGCCAGCATCGGGGAACTCCATTGCCGAAAAACGCGACGCGAAATACGCCATATGGGCGATGATGCCGCTTGCCGGGAGCCGTGTCGATGAATGTCCTGTTCGCCTCGCCTTTGGGCGCCTTGCTCGCCAGGCCCTGGGTCGACCAGGCGGGACTGTTCGGCCTGCAGCGCTGGTATCTGCCGCTGTCGCGCCTGTGGGCGGCCGCCAATGCGGCCGGCGACGATGCGGCCCGGTTTCGCGAGGAAGTCGGCTCGCCGTTGCCGGCCTTCTGGTCGGCTGTCCGTCTGCGCGGCCTGCTCGCCCGGCACAATCAAGCCAAGGCGGCGGCCGAGGCGGCGCGTTCGGCCTGGGAGACGGCGATCTTCGATCCGTCGAACCCCCTCGATCCCGCCACGCTCGATCGCGCGCGGCGTCGGGCGGCGACCCGGCATCTGGCGACACGCGGCTGGTTCTATCCCCTGCTCTTTCCGCGCCGGCCCGCGCTGGCGCGCTGGCAGATCGATCCGCCGCATGCTTTCGACAGATCTCTGGGCGATGCGTTCGACGATCCTGCCCGCCTCTACGCTGCGACACCCGATGTGACGTCGGTCGCCGTTTCACGCCCCGTGGCGCACGATGGCTTTCGCGAATACTGGCTGCGCGCACCTACGCCGGCGGCGCGTCTGCGGGCGCGCGCCGGCAGCGAGTTCCTCTATGCGCGCGTCGTCGAGCCGCTGGCAGGCGCCGAGGCGACCTTGGTCTTCGGCAGCGGTCTTTGCCTGGAGTTCGAGCTCCTCACCATGTCGCGCGATCCCGGCGCGCGGCTTGCGGCGCTGGGCCTGCGCGTGATCGAGCCCATCTCGCCCTATCACGGCCTGCGGGCGATGCCGGGTTTCTATGGCGGCGAGCCGTTCTTCGCCGCGGCTCCCACGAGCGCGCTCGATCTCATCGCGGGGCAGGCCGTCGAATCGGCATTGCTGATCGCCTGGAGCCGCGCGCGCTTCGGGGCCAAGGTGGCGCTGGCCGGCATCTCGATGACGTCGTTCGTGGCACAGCAGGCGGCGAGCCATTGCAGTCTGTGGCCTGCCGGGGCGCGGCCCGACGCCGTGATGCTGATCAGCCACTCCGGCAAGGTCGAGGACGTGACTTTCGGCGGCCGGCTCGCCCTCACGCTCGGGCTCGATCGCGCGCTCGCCGAGGCAGGCTGGTCGCGCGAGGCGCTTGCACGGCTCTCGCACGCCGTCGATCCCGCGTCGCAGCCGGCGCTGCCGCCGTCGCATATCCTGTCCGTGCTGGGCGAGACCGATCGCTGGCTGCCCTACGATGACGGCCTCGCCGTCGCGCGACGCTGGCAGCTGCCGGAGGAGAATCTCTTCCGCTATCGCCTCGGCCATCTCGGCATGCCGGTGCAGCTCACGCGCGACACCGCGCCGTTCCAGCGGCTCAAGCAGGTGTTGGCAAGCTGACGGGCAGGCCGGAGATCTCGCGGATCAGCTTGGAGCGCACGGCGCGGCCGAAATCCTCGAAATTGACTGCGGGGATCATGAAAGAGCCGGGCCCGCCGATCACGTTCTCCTCGTAGTACTTGTCGAGCGTTGCATCGGGCGGCCGATTGAAGTTTCGATGATTGAGCATCACCGGCAGGCCGTTGATGACGATGCCCTGCGCGACCAGCTTGTCGCGCACGATCTCGGCCGGCGGACCGTCGTTGGTGCGGCCATCGCCCGAGATGTCGATGACGCGCCGTTTGGCGGCGAAGCCCGAACGATCGAGGCGCTCGCCGGAAAAGGCGAGGGCGGCCCCGACGGCGGTCCAGCTCTGTGACACGTGGGGAGCTTCGCCGAGCTTGCTCGCGAAGGCGCGCGCAGCGGCGGCGCTGTCGATCAAGGTCCAGTCGATCACCGGCATCTGGTAGTGCGTGCCGGCCCATTCAACGTAGCAGATCGCGATGCGCTTGTGTTCGCCCGACAGGATGGCGGTGATCACGCGGCTGTCGGTCATCGCCTCGATGTAGCCGCGGCGCTGCAGCTCGGCTTCTTCCTCGTCGATGGAGCGCGAGACATCGACGGCGAGGACCAGCGCGAGGTCGACAGCCGGCTCGTCGGCATGGACGGGTGCCGATAGCACGGCGAGCGAACCCGCAAGCATGAACCTTCGCTTCATCGCGCCGATACTAGCGCCAAACAAAAACGCCGGAGGGGTTTCCTCCGGCGTTTTCGTCATTCGTTCAGGATCTACTGATCGTCGTCGAAGCCACGCTTGCGCGGCTCCCAGCTGTCACGCCGCGGCGGACCACCGCTGCGTTCGCGACGCGGCGGGCGGCCTTGGTCGAAGCCGCCACCACCGCCGCCGCCTTGATCGAAACCACCGCCGCCGCCGCCAGGACCACCGCCGCCGGAGAAGTCAGCGCGACGATCGCGCATCGGGCCGCCACCGCCACCGCCGCCGTCGCGGGCGCCATAGCCGCCACCGCCGCCGCCGCGATCACCGTAGCCACCACCACCGCCGCCGCCGCGATAGCCGCCGCCACCGCCACCACCGCCGTAGCCACCACCGCCGCCGCCGCCACGATAACCACCGCCACCGCCGCCGCCATAAGGCGGACGCGGGCCGCGGCCACCGCCGCCGCCGAACCCACCGCCGCCGCCGCCACCACCACCGGGCTGACGCTCGACGGCTTCGCGCACGGCGATCGAACGACCGTCGAGCAGCGCACCGTTCATGGCCTGCATCGCTGCAGCACCCATTTCATCTGTTTCCATCTCGAGGAAGGCGAAGCCGCGACTGCGGCCCGTCTCGCGATCCACGATCACTTTCGAAGAGCTGACAGTGCCGAACTGGGTAAAGGCTTCTTGCAAGCGCTCGGACGTGACCGAATAGGGCAGATTGCCCACAAACAATTTACGACTCATTCATAGCTCTGGGCTGGAGGAAGGATTGAGCGGAGTCCGGCGCGCGCTTGCTGGACGGTTGTCCCAGCATTCGTAGATCTTTGACTGATGATGACTAAGAAGCTCACGGGTAGACGTTGACCGGTATTCGCGCTCATGCGGCTTGGCCGAAGACTCTTGAAGATGCTCTTGGGCTAGTGTCGCTATGTCGCAGTTATGCGCTGATTCCGTCGACAAGTCCACAAGGGTTGAGATCGGTGGAGGCAAGTCACACAATCGCCACGCCAACTGGAGGACGCATGATCGTCGACCGTCGCGCCGGTCATTTCACAGCCGGAGTCGAAGACGCGAGTGAGATCGTGCATATCTGGAGCCGCGAAACTTCAGCCGCGCCTATTTGCAGAAGCGTCGAGAAATCATGAAGACAAATGAACAACAAGATGTTGATGCAAACATCGTTCTCACCCACGAAGTGAAGTGAAGGAAACTATGACAACCGCCTATCCGCGCCGCTCGGGCGCGCAGGTCCTGATCGACCAGCTTCGCATTCACGGCGCCGACACGATCTTCGGCGTGCCCGGCGAGAGCTATCTCGCGGCGCTCGACGCGCTCTACGCCCAGCGCAACTCGCTGCGCTACATCATCTGCCGCCAGGAAGGCGGCGCGGCCAACATGGCCGAGGCTTACGGCAAACTGACAGGCAAGCCCGGCATCGCCTTCGTCACGCGCGGCCCGGGCGCCACCAACGCCTCGATCGGCTTGCATACCGGCTTCCAGGATTCGACCCCGATGATCCTGCTGGTCGGACAGGTCGCGCGCGAGACGACGGACCGCGAGGCGTTCCAGGAGATCGACTACCGGCACATGTTCGGCCAGATGGCGAAGTGGGTGACCCAGATTGAGGACGCCCGGCGCATTCCCGAGCTGATCAGCCATGCCTTCCACACCGCGCTGAACGGACGGCCCGGTCCGGTCGTGGTCGCTCTGCCGGAAGACATGCTGACGGACGAAGTCGAGGTGGCCGATGCCGGCCCATACAGGATCGCCCGCGGCGCGCCGTCGCCCGAGGCCATGGCCGAGCTGCGTTCGCTGCTCGAGCAGGCCGAGCGGCCGATGGTGATCGTGGGCGGCGGCGGCTGGAGCGCCGAGGCGTGCCGCGACATCCGCGCCTTCGCCGAGGCGAACGACCTGCCGGTCTGCGCCTCGTTCCGCAATCAGGACCTGTTCGACAACCGCCATCCCAACTATGCCGGCGATCTCGGCGTCGGTGTCGGGCCCGCGCTCGGCAAGCGGCTGAAGGCGAGCGACCTCATCATCGCCGTCGGCCCGCGTCTCGGCGAGGCGACGACCGGCGGCTACACGCTGTTCGACCTGCCGATCCCCAGGCAGAAGCTGGTGCACGTGCATGCCAGCGCCGAGGAGCTCGGCCGCGTCTATCAGGCGACCCTGCCGATCAACTCCGGCATGCAGGCTTTCGCGGCGGCGGCCCGGGCGATGAAGCCGGTCGACGGCAAGCGCTGGAAGCACACGGTCGCCGAGAGCCACGCCGAGTATCTCGACAACATCAAGCCCGGCCCGCTGCCGGGCACGGTGAACATGGGCGAGGTCATCGCCTGGCTGAACAAGCGCCTGCCGGACGATGCCATCGTCACCAACGGCGCCGGCAACTACGCCGCCTTCCTGCACCGCTTCTTCCAGTATCGCGGCTTCAAGACCCAGCTCGCGCCGACCTCCGGCGCGATGGGCTACGGCGTGCCGGCGGCGGTCGCGGCCAAGATCGCCCAGCCCGGCCGCATGGTCGTGTCGCTGGCGGGCGACGGCTGCTTCCTGATGAACGGCCAGGAGTTCGGGACGGCCGTGCAGCACGGCGCCAACATCGTGATCGTGGTGGTCGACAACGGCATGTTCGGCACGATCCGCATGCACCAGGAGCGCGAGTACCCGACGCGCGTGCACGGGACGGAGCTCAAGAACCCCGACTTCGCCGCCTATGCCCGCGCCTTCGGCGGCCACGGCGAGACCGTCGAGAAGACCGCCGATTTCGCGCCGGCTTTCGAGCGCGCGCTCGGCGCCGGCAAGCCCGCGATCATCCACGTCAAGACCGACCCCGAGGCGCTGACCTCGCGCATCACGCTGACGCAGCTCCGCGAGCAGTCGCTGGCGAAGCAGAAGCTGACCTGACGGCGCTTACGCCGTCAGTACGGAGACGCCGTAGGCCTGGAAGATCCGGTCACGCGTGACGATCGTCAGGCCTTCCTCGAAGGCCTGCGCGATCAGCATGCGATCGAAGGGATCGCGGTGATGCAGGGGCAGCGTCTGGATACGCTTGATGCAGGCCATGGTGATCGGCAACGTCACGGCGGCCATCCCGGCAACTGCCGTTTCGAGCGTTCCCGGCAAGGTGAGCTTGCCTGTCGAGAGCTTGATGCCGATCTCCCATAGAGAGGCGATGCTGATGAAGCGGTCGTTGGCCGGATCGATGAGCGCTTGACGGGCGGGAGCTGAAAGCTCGCGCGGGAGCGAGGTCATCCAGATGAAAGCGTTGGAATCGATCAGCAGCTTCAAGGTTCGTCGGTTTCCCTGAGAACGTCGAACATCTCCGTGATCTCGGCGTCCGCCTCGGGCGAATCCCATCCGGGCTGGAATTTGGCCTTGCCTTCCCACATGCCGAGGCGCGGGACCTTGCGCTTGCCTTCGAACGCGGTCAGGCGCGCCACAGGCTTGCCGGCCTGGCAGATGACGACTTCCTCGCCCTTCTGCGCCGCAGCGATCAGCTTGGAGAGCTGGCTCTTCGCCTCGTGGGTGTTGACGTATTTCATAGGTAGCTAAGTTAGCTAATCAGGTTCGTTTCTTCAAGGCCGCGGAACTAGGGCTTGCACGGCCCGGGTGCTGCGCCTATAGAAGCCGCCGCTACCGTGGAATTTGAGCCGACCGGCTTGCGGCCACGTTAAACCTCGCTAAAAGGTCGGAGCGCTCGAAAAGCCCCCGACTTCACGGTCGGGGGCTTTTCGTTTTGGAGAAGGACATGAGCAGGAACAACTGGCGGCCGCAGACCCGGGCCGTGCGTGGGGGCCAAGTTCGCAGCAACTTCGACGAGACGTCGGAGGCGCTGTTCCTGACCTCGGGCTACGCCTACCCGAACGCCGAGGAGGCCGAGAAGACCTTCAAGGGCGAGAGCACGCACTACCAGTATTCACGCTTCGGCAATCCGACCGTCTCGATGTTCCAGGACCGGCTCGCCGCCCTCGAGGGCGCGGAGGCCTGCATCGGCACGGCGACCGGCATGTCGGCGGTGTTCTACGCGCTGCTGGCGCTGCTCAAGGCGGGCGACCGCATCGTCGCAGCGCGCCAGCTCTTCGGCTCCTGCCACTACATCGTGAACGAGCTCCTGCCCAGGTACGGCATCAAGGGCGAGTTCGTCGACGGCGGCGACCTCAAGCAGTGGGAGAAGGCGCTTTCCACTCCGGCCAGCGCGGTGCTGTTCGAATCGCCCTCCAATCCGATGCTCGATATCGTCGATGTGAGGGCCGTGTGCGATCTCGCGCACAAGGCGGGCGCCCAGGTCGTGCTCGACAACGCCTTCGCCACGCCCATCCTGCAGCGCCCGCTCGAGTTCGGCGCCGATATCGTCGTCCATTCGGCGACCAAGTACATCGACGGCCAGGGCAGGGCGTTGGGCGGCGCGATCCTGGGCCGCCGCGACTTCATCATCGACAAGCTTCAGCCCATCACGCGCAACACCGGTCCCTCGATCAGCCCGTTCAACGCCTGGCTGTTCGTCAAGGGCATGGAGACGCTGGGCCTGCGCGTCGAGCGGCACTGCGCCAATGCGGCCAAGGTGGCCGAGGCGCTGGCCGGCAATTCGAAGATCAGCCGCGTGCTCTATCCCGGCCGCAAGGACCATCCGCAGCATGCTCTGGCGGCCAAGCAGATGTCGGACTTCGGCGGTGTCGTCACCTTCGACATCAAGGGCGGCAAGGCGGCCTGCTTTACGGCGCTGAACAAGCTCAAGCTGGTCGACATCTCCAACAATCTCGGCGATGCCAAGAGCCTCGTGACGCATCCCGCCACGACCACGCACATGCGCATCGGCGCCGAGGAGCGCGCCAAGCTCGGCATCAACGACGGCACGGTGCGCATCTCCGTCGGCCTCGAGGATGTGCAGGACGTGATCGAGGACCTGACGCAGGCGCTGGGCTAGCGATGTCGCTCGCCCGGGCCCTGTGGCAGGCGAATGCCGACTGGGCGGAACGCATCCTGGCGCACCGCTTCGTGCAGGGTCTGGGCGACGGCTCGCTCTCGACCGCGTCGTTCAGGAGCTATGTCGCGCAGGACGCCTATTTCCTCGACGCCTTCGCGCGCGCCTATGCCTTCTGTCTCGCGCACGGCACCTCGCGCGACGATCTCTACGGCTTCGCCGAGCTGATCGCGGGCGTGCTGGAGGAGCTGAAGCTGCACAAGAGCTACACCGAGCGCCTCCGGATCGATCTCGACGACGTGACGCCGCTGCCCGCGACGCAGGCCTATGTCGATTTCCTGCTCGGCACCGCACGGCGCGGCGATCTCGGCGAGACCATCGCCGGCATGACGCCCTGCATGCGCCTCTACGCCTTTCTCGGCCAGACGCTCGCGAAGAAAGAGGTGGCGCCGGCTTACGCCGACTGGGTGAAGACCTACGCCGATCCCGGTTTCGAGGCGCTGGCGGTGCGGCTCGAGGCGCTGCTCGATCTCCATGCGGTGGACAGCGTTGCCGTGCGCGACAACTATCGTCGCGCGATGGAGCTCGAATACGGCTTCTTCGACGCCAATCTTTAGGAGACCGGACGAATGGAGTATGGCGTAACGCCGCTCGAGCAGGTGCGCGGCATGGACGGCCTCACCTTCATGAGGGGCATCATGGAGGGCCGCTTCCCCGCCCCGCCGATTGCCCGCGCGCTCGGCTTCTGGATGACCGAGGTCGAGCATGGCCGCGTCGTGTTCGACTACGAGCCGGTGTTCGACCACTACAACCCGCTGGGCAGCGTGCATGGCGGCATCGCGGCGACCCTGCTCGATTCGGTTATGGGCTGCTGCGTCCACACGACGCTGAAGCCCGGCTTCGGCTTCACCACGCTCGAGATCAAGGTCAACTACGTCCGCGCCATGACCGACAAGACGGGCGAGGTCCGAGCCGAGGGCAAGACCATCAATGTCGGCTCGCGTGTCGCGACTTCGGAGGGCCGCCTGGTCGATTCGGCGGGCAAGCTGCTGGCGCACGGCACGACGACCTGCCTGATCTTTCCGATCTAAAGCGGTTCAACTCGATCGGAAACGCATTGCACGAAGCGCCTCTAGCTCACCTTCCATTGATCGTAATCGGCCGGCGGTGCGTGACGATGTAGACTGCCATCGCTTGAGTTGCGTTCCAGGAGTCCCTTCATGTCGTGTTGGCGTTTGCCGTCGTGAAATCCGTTTTTGGTCCGTTTAGACACCGTTTTCGACCGTTTTCCGACGGGCCCGACGGCGGGAAAATGCCGTGGGCATTGGGCTTTTGCCGCTCGCCGCCTGAAAACACCGATAGAAAACGGCTAAAACGGCCGAAACGGCTGTAGGCTCGCCGCATGTCTTCCGCGGCGTCGGAACAGCAGCTTCTCAGGCTCTCGATCGGCGTGACGGTCGGAGTCTCGGCCTTCGGCGTCGCCTTCGGGCTGCTGTCGGGATCGCTCTCGATCATGTTCGACGGCATGTTCGCCGCGATCGACGCGGCGATGTCGGGACTGGCGCTCTATGTGTCGCGGCTGGTGACGCGCGAGGTCGATCGCCGCTTCCAGTTCGGCTACTGGCACATCGAGCCCATGGTGCTGGCCTTCAACGGCGGCACGCTGATGCTGCTCTGCGTCTATGCCTTCGTGAATGCCATCGACAGCTTCCTCGCCGGCGGCCGGCCGCTCGCCTTCGACTGGGCGATCGCCTACGCGGTGATCGTGGCGCTCGTCTGCTACGGCATGTGGTTCTACGAGCGTCGTCTCAACCGGCGCATCGGCTCGGACTTCGTGCGGCTCGACGCGCAGAGCTGGCTGATGTCGGCCGCGGTCACCTCGGCGCTGCTCGTGGCCTTCGCCGTCGCGACCGCGCTGCAGGCGACGCGGTTCGCGCCCTATACGCCCTATGTCGATCCGTTGATCCTGGCGCTGCTCTCGCTCGGCCTCGTGTTCGTGCCGATCCGCACCGTGCGCAAGGCGCTGACCGAGATCCTGATGATCACGCCGCCCGAGCTCGATGCCCATGTGCGCGAGGTCATGCAGAAGGTCGTGATGGAATACGGCTTCAAGTCCTTCACCAGCTACGTCGCCAAGGTGGGCCGCGCGCAGTTCATCGAGATCCATATCGCCGTGCCGGCCGACAAGCGTCTCGACAGCGTGGTCACCGTCGACGCCATCCGCCGCGAAATTGCCGCGGCGATCGGCGATGAAGGCCCGCAGCGCTGGCTCACCATCGATTTCACCGCCGACCCGCGCTGGCTCTGAACCCTCTTGTCGGATTTGACCTTTTGGCGGGATGATCCCATTTCAACGAGGTCGAAGGACCCCCGAACCCATGTACGTCGCCACAACCCGTGCCATTTGCGTGACGGTCAGACCGCAATATCTGCCCGATCAATCCGATCCCGGAAAATCGCAACATGTCTGGGCCTATCAAGTCCGCATTGAGAACAAGGGCGATGTCGCGGTGCAGTTGCGCAGCCGCCACTGGAAGATCACCGATGGGCTCGGCCGTCGCGAGGAAGTGAAAGGCCCCGGTGTCGTCGGCAAGACGCCGCGACTCCGCCCGGGCGAGGTCTTCGAGTACACTTCAGGTACATCGCTCTCGACGCCATCCGGCTTCATGGGCGGCACGTATCAGATGGTGAGCGAGACGGGCGAGAATTTCGACATCGAGATCCCGACTTTCTCGCTCGACATGCCGGGCGGGGCACGACAGCTTAACTGACCGGATATCGGCGCAAAGGACGACGATGAACAAGCAGCTGAAGAGGAGCGATCTCGTGTCGCTCGCCACCGGCGTCGAGCGGCCCTCGCGCGCGGAGGCCGAGGCAGCCGTGCGGACGTTGATCCGCTGGGCGGGCGACAATCCCGATCGCGAAGGCCTCGCCGGCACGCCCGATCGCGTCGTGCGCTCGTATGAGGAATTTTTCGCGGGTTACGATGAAGACCCGCGCGAGACGCTGCGGCGGACCTTCGAGGAGGTCGAGGGCTACGACGAGGTCGTGGTGCTGCGCGACATCCGGCTCGAATCCTACTGCGAGCACCACATGGTGCCGATCATCGGCAAGGTCCATATCGGCTACCTGCCGGACAAGAGGGTCGTCGGCATCAGCAAGCTGGCGAGGGTCGTGGACTCCTACGCCAAGCGCCTGCAGATCCAGGAGAAGCTCACGGCGCAGATCGCCAACACCCTGCAGGAAGTGCTGCAGCCGCGCGGTGTCGCCGTCGTGATCGAGGCGGCGCACCAGTGCATGACCACGCGTGGCGTGCACAAGTCCGACGTCGCCATGGTGACCAGCCGCATGCTCGGCGCCTTCCGCGACAATGGCGAGACGCGCCGCGAGTTCCTGACCATGATCGGTCGCACGTCAGCTTAAGTTCTGGAGTTCATTTTGGCCGGAGAGATCGTCGCCCCCGTCGAGATGCTGCGACGCCTGATCGCGTTCGACACCACCTCGCGCAATTCCAACCTCGCCCTGATCGACTATGTACAGGACTACCTGAAAAGCCACGGTGTCGAGTCGAAGCTGGTGCCGAGCGAGGACGGCAAGAAGGCGAACCTGTTCGCCACCGTGGGGCCGATGGTGAAGGACGGCGTCGTGCTGTCGGGCCACACCGATGTCGTGCCGGTCGACGGCCAGCCCTGGGTCACCGATCCCTGGACGCTGACCTTGAAGGACGACGGCAAGTATTACGGCCGCGGCACCTGCGACATGAAGGCCTTCTACGCGATAGCGCTCGCCATGGTGCCGACGCACTTCCTGAAGGCCAGGCTCAAGAAGCCGATTCACTTCGCGCTCTCCTACGACGAGGAGGTGGGCTGCCTCGGCGCCCACTCGCTCGCCGCCGCCATGGCCAAGGAAGTTCCGCGTCCGCGCGCCATCATCATCGGCGAGCCGACCATGATGACCGTGGTGCATGCGCATAAAGGCGTGTGCATGTACGTGACCAAGTTCACCGGCTTCGAGGCGCATTCCTCGATGACCCATCTCGGTGTCAGCGCGGTGCATTTCGCGGGCGAGTTCGTGCACTACCTGAACACGGTGCAGGACGAGCTCGACAAGCAGTTTCCGCCGACCAGCGAGTTCACGCCGCCGATGCCGACCTTCAATGTCGGCACGATCGTCGGCGGCACTGCGGGCAACATCCTGGCCCGCGAGTGCGAGGTGCTGTGGGGCTATCGCGAGCTGCCCGACCGTCCGCTCGAGGCGCTGGGCGAGCGCTGTCTGAAGTGGCTCAAGGAGGAGCTGCTGCCCAAGATGAAGGCCAGGCATCCGGCGGCCGACATCGCGACCGTCTCGCGCTCCTCGACCGTGGGCTTCTCGCCCGACGGCAACGACGAGGCCAAGGCGCTGGCGCGGAGCTGGTCGGGGTCGAACACCGTGGGCAGCGTGGTCTACGGGACCGAAGCCGGCATCTTCAAGCAGACGCTCGGCGTGCCGACCGTCGTCTGCGGCCCGGGCGACATCGCCCAGGCCCACCAGCCCAACGAGTTCATCCTGGCGAGCCAGATCGAGGCTTGCGAAGGCTTCATGACGCGTATGGTCGAATGGGCCAGCCGCGATTAGCGGCCGGCGTCGTTCTGGCCCTTTTGCTTGGCCTGCTTGTGGCCGCCTGCGGATCGCGCGCTCCCGCGGCGAGTCGCTTTGCGGGAACGCCCGCGCCGCCGCGCGGTCTCTACTATGATTTCTCCTATGCCGATGCCGTCTCGGCGCTGGGCTATACCGAAGCGGTCGTGCCCGAGCAGCTCGAGAACACGATCCGCAACATCGACGCCATGGGCGTCAGCCGCGTCCACATCTGGCTGAACGATCAGCCGCCGTCGCGGGCGAACCTCGTTCCCTGCGGCGGTCTCAGCTACACCACCATCGGGTTTCAGGGCCGAGGGGTCGTGCAGCGCCTGCAATGGCCGTCGAACTTGTTGCGTGCCTTCATCGAGCGGCTGCGCGCCGACCGCAAGACAGTCGTGCTGACCTTCAGCCCCTACGTCCCCTCCGCCGCCTACATCGAGTCGCTCGCCGCGCCCGACGGCCCCCTCGATATTGCCCGGCGCTATCCGGGGACCGAGATCGAGCTCGATATGGAGGAGAACTTCACCGAGAAGCTGCTGCCCTTCCAGTGCGGCCCGTTGTTGTCGCCCTATGCCGCGGAGACGGCGCTGTGGCAGCGCATTCGCGCCGCCGTGCCGGGCGTGCAGCTCGGCGTGTCGACGACGCCGTATCGCATCGCCGATCATCTCGAGCTGATCCGCCACGCCGACTGGTTCGTGCCGCAGCTCTACGGCAATGCCAGCGAAGGGGCCTACGATTCCAATCAGCTCCTCGAACAGTTCGAGGGCGCGAAAGTGGCGCTGGACGGCGCGAGGCCCCGGATCTGGCTCGGCCTCGGCGTGCACGGCGCGCTGCGCGAGGACCCGGCCGGCGGCACCGTGCTCTTCCGCTCGCTGCAATTCGCCGCCGCCCAGGATCGCCGCCAGGTGCCGGGCGTCGTGTTCTGGTCGCGCCGCACCATCGTGTATGAGGGTGCCGCGCCGTACCT
>Ga0335083_10001791_pt1 | contig 29167 bp, 27 predicted proteins | sample Lox_Sample_42_FD_206716 | JGI IMG/M metagenome (GOLD analysis project Ga0335083, IMG submission 206716) | Soil microbial communities from Loxahatchee National Wildlife Refuge, Florida, United States - Lox_Sample_4.2 | ecosystem: Environmental > Terrestrial > Soil > Wetlands | place: USA...
GCTCACTCTGAACGGCTTCCCCTCTGCCACCGCGACCGCGAGCGGCGAAGGCTGGTCGTTCCGCCTCTATGCCATCCGTTTCGGCAGCGACGTCTATCGCTTTATCTACGCCGCCAAGAACAGGACGCCGGACATCGACCATTCGTTTCAGGACTCAATTGCGACCTTCCGTCGCCTGACACTGAAAGAAGCAGGCGAAGTGCAGCCGCTGCATGTCAAGATTGTCACTGTCGCTGCCCGCGACACGGTGGAAACGCTCGCCCGCCGCATGGCGATTCCCGACGAGGCGGCGAGCCGCTTCCGCGTACTCAACGGGCTCGGCCCGCACGACGCGGTGAAAGCGGGACAGCAGGTGAAGCTGGTGGTGGATTAGCGGTCAGCTCTCGCCGGCCTCGCAATTGAGCGTGAACTCGCGCGGCACCTCGGGACCCCAGAGGTAGAATGAATCTTCCGGCTTGTGGTCGGCGGAAGGCCAGCGCTCGTCCTTGGGGATGTAGTCGATGTCGCAGGAATATTCGGAGAAGCTGCCCCAGGGATCGCGCACGTAGTGGAAATAGTTGGAGCCGAGCACGTGGCGCCCCAAGCCCCAGCCCTTGGTGAAGCCCTTGTCTGCCATGCGCATGGCGCCGAGCCCGATATCGTTCACCGAGGCGACGTCCCATGAGCAGTGATGGAAGCCGGGCGCCGAGGACTTCACCAGCGCCAACAGATGGTGATCGCTGCCGTGGATACCGTGCAGGAAGGCGACGAGATCGGAGGCCTTGTCGGAGAGGCGCAGACCCAACGTGCGCTCGTAGAACGCAATCGAGCCGACGACGTCGCTCGTGAAAATGAGCACGTGCGAGAGCCGCCGCGGCCTGACCGGCGGCGCCTTGGCGCGCACGGTGGCGGCGGCAACGCCCTCACCGACGGTAAGCCACTCGCTCTTCGCCTTGGCGTCGGGCGACACCTTGGGCGCGACCTTGACCTCGATGAGCACGCCTTCCGGGTTGCGGAACCAGAAGCCGTTGCTCTCGAAGCCGGGCGGCGGGTCGACGAGCTTGACCCCGGCGCTTTCGATGCGCGCCTTCAGGCGCGGCAAATCCTCGGCGTAGCAACCGAAGGAGAGGTGGTGCAGCGCCTTGATCTTGGCCCCCTCCACCACCGAGCCCCAGCGGTGCTCATGACCGAAGGTTTTCAGCTCAAGGGTGTTGTTCCTGCGGACGAGGTCCAAGCCGAAATTGCCATAGAATTCCTCGGCGACGTTGCCGTCGGGGACAACGAGGACGAACTGGTCGAGCGAGTGCACGCCCAGCGCGTCGGCTTCCGTGGTCGGCGCGACGTAGCCGCGAATGGCGGTCATCTTAAACTCCGTTAATGCGCAAATGGCGGGCTCGCGCCGCATTTTACCTTGCCATGCGAAGCAAGCAACTTAACCATGACATCGCGGCGGATCGCGGGCAGAATCGCCCCTACACGAGTCCGCCGCGATGAAACTTTCCAACGCCCTCTTCGTCTGCGTCGCTCTGCTGGCCGCCGCAAGCTCGGCTGCCGGCGCCGAGGACAACGAAACGCGCTGCGCGGCCGGCGCGCCCGACGACTGGATCGCCGCCTGTTCCGATGTCATCGCCTCGCACACCGTCGACGGGCATACGCTCGCGGCCGCTTACGCGCAACGCGGTTATGCGCTGACGCTGAAGCGGCAGATGACGGAGGCGGAAAAAGACCTCGACAAGGCGATCAAGGTCGATCCGAAATACGCCGTCGCCTACGTCGACCGCGCCAATTTCTGGAACCTGACCGGCAAGCCCGAGCGCGCGCTCGCCGACAGCGAGCAGGCGCTTAAGCTCGATGCCAAGCTGCCGCTTGCCTATTACACCCACGCCGGCGCGGCGCTCACCCTCAAGCAATACGACCGCGCCATCGCCGACTACAGCGAGGCGTTGAAGCTGCGGCCGGGGAGCGGCGCCGACATCTACAAGTTGCGCGCGCGTGCCTATTACCGCAAGGGCGACTACCGGCGCGCCATTGCCGACTACGACGCGCAGCTCAAGCTCGAGCCGAACGATGTCGCCTCGCTCATCAATCGCGGCGACGCGCTGCGAGCAACGGGCGCTTACGGGCGCGCTGGCGCCGATTATAACACGGCGATCCGCCTCGCCCCGGATAACGCGGGCGGCTGGAACGGACGCGGCTTCGTGCGGCTGGCGGCGCAGGATTTCAAGGGCGCGGCCGACGATTTAGACGAGGCCATCCATCGTGGCGCCAACGACGGCGCCGTCTACGTCAACCGCGGCGCCGCGCTCAGCGCGCTCAAAGACAATGCGCGGGCCCTTGCCGATTTCAACAAGGCGATCGCGGTCGAGCCGAAGCATCCGCTGGCCTACGCCGACCGGGCGCAGACGCTGAACGATATGGGCGACCGCGCCGGCGCCATCGCTTCGGCGAAGCAGGCCCTCGCACTGTCGCCGCAGTTTGCTCCGGCGCTCGCCTTGCTGGAAAAGCTCGGCGCCGGAGCCTCCGCAGAAGCAAAGATCGCCGCTGTCGAGGCGAAGGCGCCGACCGTCGATCTGCAGAACGCCGCGCCGAAGCCCGCTGCCGAAAAGGCAAAGCCCGCTGCCGAACGCAACCAAGCCGTCGCCGAACAGACGATACCCTTTGTTGCAGAAAACACACCCGCCGCCGAAGGCAAACAGCTCGCCAGTGAAGACAGCGAACCCGCCGCCGCCGCATCGACTGCGCCATCTGCTGCGCCCGCTGCGCTCGCAACCGGCGGACCCTCCGGCTGCGTGTTCCCAACCGGCGGCAACCTGCTCGCTCGCGGCACGATCAATCGCGTGGTGGCGGCGTGCACCGCCGCAATCGATGCGCCCGACGCCACCGACGCGACCGATGCAAGCCGTGCCGCCGCCTATTTGCAGCGCGGCAGCATGTACCGCCGGCTCGGCGAGTTCGACCGCGCGCTCGCCGATTTCAGCGAGGCGCTGCGCTACGATCCGAAATCGGCGCTCGCCTATACCGGCCGCGGCAACGCCTACCGTGGCCTGCACCAGTACGACCGTGCACTGGCCGACCACAGCGAGGCCCTGCGCCTCGATCCGGACAACGCCGAGGCCTACAACAACCGCGGCAACGTCTGGCGCGACAAGCAGGATTTCGCGCGCGCTATTGCCGACTACGACAAGGCGATCAGCCTCGATCCGCAATACGCCATCGCTTTCTTCAACCGCGGCAACACCCGCCTCGACGCCGGCGACGCCGACGGCGCCGCGCAAGACCTGCAGGCGGCACTCGAACTCGATCCGGCGCTGAGCGCAGCCGCCGAGCAACCCAGGCAGGTCGGCGCCAACGATTAGGCGCGTCTATCCGTCGCGCTTCGCGGACAACAGGCCAAGCATCGCGCAAGGGCTCAGATGACCATCAGATCCTTGCCGACAAATAATCTCACCCTTGAAGTATCTGGCGACCGGCTCGCACCAGGTCTCGTCGGTGATGCTGTCGATAGCCGGTGTCAGGTGCGATAGCACAAGCGTCTTGACGCCCGCCTCCTGCGCAATGCGGCCGACGTCCTCACAGGGCGCGTGAAAATCCTCCCGGCGCCGGTCAGTGCACGATGACCGACACGGCATAAACGCAGTTGCGCCAGCCGGCCAGCGGCTGTACGTCGCCGCGCTTGGACGTCGCGCGCGACATGAGCACCGCCTCGCCGGCGCGCTGCGGCGTCCACGCCAAGCTGAATCTTTGCCACGCCCGGTCATGCTGCGCAGCAAGATCGGCCTCGCGCCAGTTAAGGCCGTTGTCGGTCGAGACCTCGACGCTGACGACGCCGCCATCCGCCCAGGCCCAGCCCCAAATTTCCGTTGCCCGCGCGGCGATCGGCGCGGCGGGCGCCGGGGAAACGATCACGGATTCGGGGGCGATTTCCCACACCGGCCGCGTGCCGCCGGAGTGGCGGTCGTTGTAGAACAGCGTCGTGAACGGACCGTCGGCTCGCGTCTCAGCGACTGTGAGGCGCGTGAGCCATTTGACACAGTTGGTGCCATAAAAGCCGGGCACGACCAGTCGCAGCGGAAAGCCGTGCGCGACGTCAAGCGGCTCACCGTTGATCTCGTAGGCAAGCAGCGCGCCTTCTTGCTCGATACGCTGGAGCGGACAGTCCTTGAGATATGGATCGGCGCGAATGCTTTCGTATTCACCGCTGTCGGCGCCGTAGGACCACAGGTATCGCGCGCGCGGCAACACTCCAAGCGTTGCGAGGAGCGCTTCGAGATCGGCGCCGCCCCACATGACATTGCCGACGCGGCGCGTGGCGATCGTAGGGTCCTGCGGATAGCCGGCGCATTGATGAAAAGATTCGATTTCTATCTTCGGCAGGCGGCAAACGTCGTCGAAGGTGAATGTGCGCGGCTCGCGGACCAGGCCGTCGATCGTGAGTGACCAGCTTTTCGCGTCAAGCCGCGGCACGCCGACGTGGGCGAGCACGAACAGATCGCGCTGCGCGGTGATGGCGTCGCGCATCTGGTGCGGCAACAGCGGCACCCGCCGATACGTGCGCGGCGGCTGCATATCGATGGGCGCGGCTGAATTTACTCGATGCGCGTCGGCCATGCGCCGATGTCCTTTCGTCCTCGTGAAGTGCGGCGTCCGAAAGCAAATTACTGGATTCCCGCTTGCGCGGGAATGAGCGGAGCCATCCGCAAACAAAAAGCCCGGCATTGCTGCCGGGCTTTCCGCGTATCGTCTGGCCGAGGGGGCTTAAGCGGCCTCTTCCTCGGTCTCGCTCGCGCCTTCCGCCTCGGCCACCTCTTCGGCCGGCTTCGGCCCGCGGCGCGGGCCCTTGGCGAGCGCGCCTTCGATCTCCTTGATCGCCTCGGTCTCGGTCACTTTCTGCACCGCCGCGATCTCGCGCGACAGGCGGTCGACCGCCGCCTCGTAGAGCTGCCGCTCGGAATACGACTGTTCCGGCTGCGTCTCCGAGCGATAGAGGTCGCGCACGACCTCGGCGATGGCGACGATGTCGCCCGAGTTGATCTTGGCCTCGTATTCCTGCGCCCGGCGCGACCACATGGTGCGCTTGATGCGCGCGCGGCCCTTGAGCGTGTCGAGGGCGCGCTTGACCATCGGCGGCTCGGCGAGCTTGCGCATGCCGACCGACACGATCTTGGCCGTGGGAACCCGCAGCGTCATCTTGTCCTTGACGAAGTTGATGACGAACAGCTCGAGCTTGGCGCCCGCGACCACCTGCTCCTCGATCGCCAGAATCTGGCCCACGCCATGGGCCGGATAGACGATGAATTCGTTGGTCTTGAAGCCTTGGCGCTGGGTCGTCTTCTTGGTGTTGGGCATTCCGGGCAAAACTCCGTCGCCGGCGCCCTTGCGGAGCCCGACTTTCTTGGCTGCGGGAGCCCCGCCACGGACCATGCCGCGCGAGGCCTGCTGGGCGGTCCGCCGCGCCGCGGCGGATTTCTCTGTCCTCCGGATCATGCCGGTGGAACCTTTCTTTGACTTGTGACGCGATTTATCTGCCACTGCTCAACGCGTGGGACGCACGCCCTCTTGCCGCTTCCTTGGGACTGCCGAAAAAATAGGCTCCCGACGGGGGGAGCGCTTGATCGGCCGCGAATCCTTATGATTCATCTGATTTTCAACTATATAGCACATTTTTGGGCAGAATCAAAGCCTTATGCAGACGCAAAACCGCAATTTGCCTGCCATAATCCTGCAAATTCACGAAAATCGTTAACGGCCCGCGACGGCCGCTCTGCGATCCAACCTTTAAATGGGGACCGCTAGTCGCCGATGCCAGGTTCCGGATCGAATAGTTTGTCCTTGTCTGGCTTGCCGTCCCATTCTTCGGCGTCGGGCGGCGGATCCCTTTTGACCGTGATGTTCGGCCAGACCTTGGCGTATTGAGCATTTACTTCCAGCCATTTTTCCAGACCGGGCTCGGTGTCCGGCTTGATCGCCTCGGCGGGGCATTCCGGCTCGCAAACGCCGCAATCGATGCATTCGTCCGGATGGATGACCAGCATGTTGTTGCCTTCGTAGAAGCAGTCCACCGGACACACCTCCACGCAGTCCATGTATTTGCACTTGATGCACTTTTCGTTGACGACGTAGGTCATCCACGGCTCCGGGTCTCAAACACGGAATGCTGCCTAACGTATGCATAGATAGGCCGCAAGCACGCCCCGCGCCACGCAAAAACCGGCCGGTTCCAGGCCTGTCAGCTGGGCAGCCGGGTCATATTCCGGTAAAGGGCGCGGGCAGCCGCCGCCTGGCCGCGGCGCTCGCAGAAGCCTTCGATCTTGACCACCCGCACCGCGCGGTCGAGGGCCAGCGTGACCACATCGCCGATCTTGACCGCATGGCCGGGCGCGAGAATGCGACTGCCGTTGAGCCGCACGTAGCCGGCCTCCGCCAGCCTTGCCGCGTCGCTGCGTGTGCGCACCATGCGCGCGTGCCACAGCCACTTGTCGAGACGCTGGCGGTCCAAGTTCAGGTCGGTTCCTTGGCGCCCTGCTCGAGCTGCTGTTTGAGCGCGGCGAGCTTGGCGAAAGGCGAATTGGGATCGGCTTCGCGGTTGCGGCCGGCGCGCTGGCCTTGCGGCTTGGCGTAATACTGCTCGCGTTCGGCGCGATCGACCTGGGGGCCGCGGTCGCGGCGGCGCGGACGTCCCTCGGACGGTTGCCGCGCTTCGACGCGCTGGTCGCGCCCCTCGGCCTTCTCGCGCCGCATGCGCCGGTCCTCGCGGAAGGCGCGGTCGCGCTGCTCGCGGTCGCGGACCCTGTCGCGCTGGTTCGGCTTTGCCGGTGCGTCGCCGGCGGGAGCAGCCGCAATTTCCACGGGCGCCGGCGCAGCTTCAGGCGCTGCTTCGGCGCCGGCCTGCGGCGCCGCTTGTGCCGAGACAGCGGCTTTATCGCGCTGCGCGCGGCGCGGCCGCCGCGGCTTGTGCGGCCGCCGTTCGGCGCGGCCACCGGGCCGCCAGACGTCGATGAAGGCCGGTTCCTCTACCGGCTTTGCCGGTTCAGCAGCAGCGATCTCGGCGGCCGGCGCTTCAGCCGCCGCCTGCGCAGCGATATTCTGCGTGTCCGGCGCGATTGGCGCTTCGCCGAGCGCAGGCATCAGCTCGGCTTCCGGCAGCAGCGATACGGAATCGATCGGCGCCTCGACCACAGGCTCCGGCTCGGCAACCGCGGCGAATACCGGCGCATCGACCGGCGATGCTTCCGCCGGCTGTTCCGCCGCCGCGATCTCGGCCGGCTCGGCCGACTTCACTTCGGCCGGCTCTGCCGGTTTCACCTCCGCCGGCTTCGGCTTGCGATCCAGACGGTAGCCGAGCGAACGCAGGATCGAAGCGAAGTCCTCGCCGGAGGCGCCGGTCAACGAGGTCATGGCGCCGGTCACGGTAAAACCGCGACCGTCGAAAGCGCCATCGGGCTTCGGGGTGGTCATGCCCTCACGCCAGGACAGCGCCGGGCGGATGAGATCGGCGAGCCGCTCGAGGATGTCGACGCGCACGGCACGCTCGCCGGTCACGCGGTAGCCCGCGGTGCGATAAAGCGATTTTGGCGTCTCCTTCTCGACGGGAATCGAGGTGCGGCCGGAGGCGGCAAGATGCAAAAGCTCGGCGACGCCCTTGGCCTCCGGGCTCTCGTGCTTGAGCGCCCAGAGCTGCGTCGCCAGCGATCGCGGCGCCGGCTTGAGCAGGATCGGCAGATAGATGTGGTAGGCGCCGAAGCGCACGCCGTACTTGCGCAAGGTCGCGCGCGCCGGCTGGTCGAGGCCTTTCACCTCCTCGGCGACCTTTTGCCGCTCGAGTACGCCGAGCGACTCGACGAGCTGATAGGCGACGCCGCGCGCGATGCCGGTCACGTCGTCGGCTGCGGCGAGCGAAAACAACGGCGCCAGCACCTTCTCGACGTGGTTCTTGAGCCAGGTATCCAGCCGGCCCTGCACCAGGTCGCGCGCCGGGCCGGTCAAATGCTCATCGGCGACGATACGCACGCGCGGACGCAGGACGTCGTCGCCGGCGGCGAGCCGGCCGACCAGGCCTCCCATCCAGCGCAGGGCGCCGTCGTTTGCCAGCACGATCTGGTCGTTGGCGGCGTGGGACAATTTGGTGGCGCGCGCCTCGATCTCGCCGGCCAGCGCCTTCTGCGCGGCGGCATTGAGCGCCCTCGCCTCCGAAGCCCCGGTCGAGGCGTCGGGCGCGAACATGAAGCCGTCGAGCCGGCCAATGACGTGGCCTTCGACGGTCACCTCGCCTGCTTTGCCGATTTCGGTTTCCAGCATGTCCTTCTCGCGCAGCCGCCGCATCAACACGCTGGTGCGGCGGTCGACGAAGCGCTCGGCAAGCCGCTCGTGCAGCGCATCCGACAGCTTGTCTTCGACCGCACGGGTGACGCCTTGCCAATGCTCGGGATCGGCAAGCCAATCCGGGCGGTTGGCGGCATAGGTCCACGTCCTGACATGCGCGATCCGGTTGGAAAGGGTGTCGATGTCGCCGTCGGTGCGATCGGCTTGCGCCACCTGTTGCGCAAACCAGTCGACCGGGATGTTACCCTCCCGCATCAGGAAACTGTAGAGGGCGACGATCAATTCCGCATGGGTCGCCGGGGCGATCTTGCGATAATCGGGAACTTGGCAAACATCCCATAAACGCTCCACGGCCTTTAAGTCTCGCGCGAGCGCCCGTACCTGCTCATCGCGCGATGCATGCTCCAAAACGAGAATGTCCTCGCCCGTCGGCGCACGGGTCAGGCCTTGCTCACGCGGCGGCATGGCCAGGGACGCTTGCAGCGCACCGATCGATGCGAAATCGAGGCCGGAATTACGCCACTGCAACAGGCGCAGCGGCTCGAAGGTGTGGCTTTCCAGCGCCTGCACCAGCTCAGGCTCGAAGGGATCGCAACGGCCCGTGGTGCCGAAGGTGCCGTCGCGGGTTGCGCGTCCAGCGCGGCCGGCAATCTGCGCCAGCTCGGCTGGGTTGAGCTTGCGGAATTGATAGCCGTCGAACTTGCGGTCCGAGGCGAAGGCGACGTGATCGACGTCGAGGTTGAGGCCCATGCCGATGGCGTCGGTCGCGACCAGATAATCGACGTCGCCGGACTGGTAGAGCGCGACCTGCGCGTTGCGCGTTCGCGGCGAAAGCGCGCCAAGCACGACAGCCGCGCCGCCGCGCTGGCGGCGGATCAATTCGGCGATGGCGTAAACCTCCTCGGCCGAGAAGGTGACGATGGCCGACCGGCGCGGCAGCCGCGTCAGCTTCTTCTCGCCGCTGAAGGTAAGCATCGACAGCCGCGGCCGGCTGACGATATGCGCGCCGGGCAGGAGCTTTTCCACCATCGGCCGCACAGTGGCGGCGCCGAGCACCAGAGTTTCCTCGCGGCCGCGGGCGTTGAGCATACGGTCGGTGAAGACGTGACCTCGCTCAAAATCGGCGCCGAGTTGGACCTCGTCGACGGCAAGAAAGGCGACGTCGATGTCGCGCGGCATGGCTTCGACCGTGGAAACCCAATAACGCGCGTTCGGCGGCTTGATCTTCTCCTCGCCGGTGATGAGCGCTACGGCCGCGGCGCCGACCCTGTCGACGCATTTGTTGTAGACCTCGCGCGCGAGAAGCCTGAGCGGCAAACCGATCATGCCCGACGAGTGCGCCAACATGCGCTCGATGGCGAGATAGGTCTTGCCGGTATTGGTCGGTCCGAGCACCGCGGTGACGCCGGCGCCGCGGGCGCCTTGAGGACGATGCGACTGTTGGGAAAACGACAGGGACATCACGCTTCTACCGGCAGGGCGGCCCCGCCAACGACTTTCTGTATCACAATGCGACGGCGCAAGGCCGTGCGGTTAAGCTCTGGAACGAGTCTGGAACGAAACGCGCCCGAATCACTGACTCCTGCGTTGTAAGGCTTCGTTCACGGCGACATCTGGAGCGGGCTGGGTCGAGTCCTACAACATCGGGTAGCTGGTACGGATTCCGGAGCCGGTCAAGGCCATCAATTCGTTAACGGCCGACAAGACCGCTGTCCCAGGCAGAGTCAAGTCCTTGATCAGGGTCAGACCCGTCATCCTCAGGCGCGCGCCTTAGAGTGACGGTGAAAGTTCATTGCGTTTTCAAGCCGTTCACCGAGGCGCCTGAGGGCGCCGGCATGGTGACAAACTTGTCGGCGGTCATCACCACTTCGCCGAGCGGCGTCGGGCTTTGCGCGCGAAACGGCGCCAGCACGCGAGTGCCCGCGATCGGCACCAGCCATACTTCCATGTCCCGCAGCTTGGAGATGTAGCGGATGACGAGGCGCGAGGGCACATAACCGGCGATCGGGCTGAAATAGGCGGCGCAAACCATCGCCGGACCGGCATAGCCGTTGTCGGCCTTCACCTTTTCCATGCGCTTATACGCGAGTTGCAGGTCGTAGCGGGTGCGCCCATCGAAGACCGACAGCGTGCGCTGGCAAGCCTCCGGCGATAGCGCGGTGCCGGTCCCGGGCGCGCGCAACAGCGCGGCGTTCATCGGGTCGACGATGCCGCGCTCGTTTTCCTCGGTGACCGGCACGCGCTGCGGATCCTTGTCCAGTGGCGGATCGAGCTTTGACTCCTTGACCTCGCCATTGTCGAGAATGAGGTGGATTTTGTCCGTCTTCTTATAGCTGGTGATGATGGAATCGTAGGTCGAGGACACCAGCTGCCCATCGGCGAATTTGCCGCTCGCGTTGGTCTCGCCGTGGGCGCCGGTAAAAACGCGCATCAGGCCGGTGGCCTGGCCCGAGACCGATGCGGTGTAATGCGTCCCCGAAATGTCCACCGACCAGCCACCCTTGCCGATGGGAATGCCCGCCAGTGTGACCGTATAGCTTGCGTCGAGCTTGCCTTGTGCACGCCCGGCAAGCGGCGCCCCGGCGAGCAGTGCGACCAGCAGCACACAGCGGCGAAGACGGCGGAATGCCAGCACCGGATTTTTCTCCATCGCCCCGGAAGCGTTTCGCCGGTGCGGCCGACAGGGATTCGGGACGCTTAACTCAGTGCCGATTGCGTCGAATCTGTGTTGGCCGGCTTCACTTGACGATTATAGCACGCGTCTCTATACGTCCGCCCCGTCTTTCCATGACGAATGACCGTTTCCGGCGCCGCTGCGCGCCGGCGTTTTTTGAGGGTTAATCCATGTCCTGGCGTTGCGACCTGACCGGCAAGAAGGCCTTGGTCGGCCACAAAGTGAGCCACTCAAACATCAAGACCAAGCGCCGCTTCATGCCCAACCTGCGCAACGTGACGCTCACGTCGGACGCGCTCGGCCGCCGTGTGCGCGTGCGCGTCTCGGCCAACGCCCTCAAGAGCGTCGACCATCGCGGCGGGCTCGACGCGTTCCTGCTGAAGGCCAAGGACGAGGAGCTCGCGCCGAAAATGCGCGAGCTCAAGCGACAGATCGCAAAGAAGAAGGCCGCATCGGCAGGCTGAAATCCCCGACATGCCATGGCCCGCGAGAGCGGGCCGTCAAGCAATAACGGTCACGCCACGCGCCGGCGAGGCCGCGCCGTGCGCACCGGCTCGGCGGGAGCCTTTTCCTCGAACAACTCGGCGAGCTTGTCGGTCATGGCGCCGCCCAACTCTTCGGCGTCGACGATGGTGACGGCGCGGCGATAGTAGCGCGTCACGTCGTGACCGATGCCGATGGCGATCAATTCGACCGGCGAACGCGTCTCGACCTCCTCGATCACCCAGCGCAGGTGGCGCTCGAGGTAGTTGCCCGGGTTGACGGAGAGCGTGGAATCATCGACCGGCGCGCCGTCCGAGATCATCATCAGGATCTTGCGCTGCTCGGTGCGAGCGAGCAGCCGCTTGTGCGCCCAGTCGAGCGCCTCGCCGTCGATATTCTCCTTGAGCAAGCCTTCGCGCATCATCAGGCCGAGATTCTTGCGCGCGCGCCGCCAGGGCGCGTCGGCCGATTTGTAGATGATGTGGCGCAGGTCGTTGAGCCTTCCCGGGTTGGCGGGCTTGCCGACGGTAAGCCATGCCTCGCGCGACTGCCCGCCCTTCCAGGCGCGGGTGGTGAAGCCGAGGATCTCGACCTTGACGCCGCAACGCTCGAGCGTGCGTGCGAGAATGTCGGCGCAAGTGGCGGCAACCGTGATCGGGCGGCCGCGCATGGAGCCGGAATTGTCGAGCAACAATGTCACTACAGTGTCGCGGAACTGCATGTCCTTCTCCTGTTTGAAGGACAGCGGATGCAGCGGATCGATGACGATACGGGTGAGCCGCGCGGTGTCGAGCTGGCCCTCCTCGAGGTCGAATTCCCAGGAACGGCTCTGCTGCGCCATCAATCGACGCTGCAGACGATTGGCGAGGCGCGCGACGACGCCCTGCAGGTGCGAGAGCTGCTTGTCGAGGTAGCCGCGCAGGCGGTCGAGTTCTTCCGGCTCGCACAGGTCCTCTGCCGCGACGGTCTCGTCGAATTTCATGGTGAAGGCGCGGTAGTCCGGCCCGCGCGGCTCGTTCTGACCGAACTGTCGCGGCCGCTGCGGTTCGCCCGGAGTTTCGGAGTCGCCGAGGTCCGATTCGTCGGCCATGTCGGCCGCGGCGGCCTCAGCCGCTTCCGCGGCGGAATCCGGCATTTCGTCGGCGGAAACTTGCGTCTCCTCCGTGCTCATCTCTTGCTCGCTCTCGGATTCAGCCGCCTCGCCCTCCTCGCCCGCCTGCTGCTTGCGCTGATCTTCGTCGCCTTCCTCTTCCTCTTCGGAATCACTCGAGCGGTCCTCGCCCATTTCCAGCGCGTCGAGCAGATCGTGGACCGCATCGGCGAACTGGCGTTGGTCGTCCACCACGCTTTCGAGCCGATCGAGGTCGCGCCCGGCGCGGTCTTCGATCAACGGCCGCCATAAATCGACGAGCTTCTTGGCGTTCGCCGGCGGATGCAGTCCGGTCAGCCGCTCGCGCACCATCAGCGCCAGCGCTTCCTCGATGGGGGCATCGCCGCGCTCGGTGACCTGGTCGAATTTGGCGCGGGCGAAACGTTCATCGAGCATGGCGGTGAGATTCTTGGCGACGCCATCCATGCGCCGGGCGCCGATTGCTTCGACGCGCGCCTGCTCGACCGCCTCGAACACGGCACGCGCCTGCTGGCCGCCCGGCTGCAAGCGGCGGTGGATGGCCGCGTCATGACAGGCGACGCGCAGCGCAATGGCGTCGGCATTGCCGCGCACGATCGCCGCTTCCGCACGCGTCAGCTTGCGCGGCGGTTCGGGCAGCCGCGCCTTGCCGGTGATCAGGCCAGGGCGCTCGGCGGCAAAGGCGACTTCGAGATCCGGCTTGCGCGCAATGGCGCGCAGGCAGCCGGTGACCGCGCGCTTGAACGGTTCGGTCGGCGACTCCTTCGGCGAGGGCTTGCTCTTGATATTGGAGGCCATGGTCCCGTTCGGGATATTACGACAGCGCCACGTTCACCGCGCTTTCCGGCAGCTCGACACCGAAGCAGCGCTGATAGAACTCGGCCACGATCGGCCGCTCGAGCTCATCGCACTTGTTGAGAAAGGTGAGCCGGAAGGCAAAGCCGACGTCATTGAAGATCTCAGCGTTCTCAGCCCAGGTGATCACCGTGCGCGGGCTCATGACCGTCGAAATATCGCCGTTCATGAAGGCGTTGCGCGTGAGATCGGCGACGCGCACCATTTTGCCGACGATGTCGCGGCCCTGGTCGTTGCGGTAGTGCCTGGCTTTCGCCAGCACGATCTCGACCTCATTGTCGTGCGGCAGGTAGTTGAGTGTGGTGACGATCGACCAGCGGTCCATCTGCCCCTGGTTGATCTGCTGGGTGCCGTGATAGAGGCCCGAGGTGTCGCCAAGGCCTACGGTGTTTGCCGTGGCGAACAGGCGAAAGGCCGGGTGCGGCTTGATCACCTTGCTCTGGTCGAGCAGCGTCAATCGGCCGGAGGCTTCGAGGATGCGCTGGATGACGAACATCACGTCGGGACGGCCGGCGTCATATTCATCGAAGCACAGCGCGACGTTGTTTTGCAGCGCCCAGGGCAAGATGCCCTCGCGGAATTCGGTGACCTGCTGGCCCTCCCTGATGACGATGGCGTCCTTGCCGATGAGGTCGATGCGGCTGATGTGACTGTCGAGGTTGACGCGCACGCATGGCCAGTTGAGCCGCGCCGCCACCTGCTCGATATGCGTCGACTTGCCGGTGCCGTGATAGCCGGTGACGATGACGCGGCGGTTCTTGGCGAAGCCGGCGAGGATGGCGAGCGTTGTCGGGCGATCAAAACGGTAATCGGGGTCGAGCTCGGGAACATGCTCGTCCGCCTCCGAATAGGCGGGAACTTCCATATCGCTGTCGATGCCAAATACCTGCCGGATCGACACCTTCATGTCGGGCAGGCCGGCGACTTCTTCTTGCACTGCGGTAGCCATTCTTCCTCCGTAGCCTCGAAGCACCCGAGGCCCGTTGCGGGGCCCGACGAATTACGGTCCGGCTGATAGGACCAGGAACTTAGCAGACGAGGTAGCGCCGAAAAACCCGGCTGGGCCGGATGTCCGTATCAATATTTTCAATGAGATAGGCATCCACCGCCCTGCGCGGAAGGGCGGAAAACCGCGGGTCTCGCCACGGCCCGGCGCGGCAGGCCTTTGCGCTCAGGCGAAGCCGACCGACTTCAGATAGTTGTACGACTGGATGATCTCGACCAGGCGGTCCTCGCTCGAACGGTCGCCGCCGTTGGCGTCGGGGTGATGGCGCTTGACCAGCTCCTTGAACCGCGTCTTGACCTCCATCGTGGTGGCGCCGACTTCGAGGCCGAGCACGTCGAGCGCCTTGCGCTCGGCGTTGCGCACCGGCCGCGCTTCCGCACGCGCTTGTTGCTCGGCGCGCAAGCCCTCGCCGAACAGACCGAACGGATCGCCGCCGCGGACGAACTCGTTCACGTCGGCACGGTAACGCTTGCCGGTGCCCATCTTCCAGGTCGGCCGATGTCCCGTGAGCGCGTCCTTCTGGTAGGCCATCACGGCGGCGTCACTCATGCCGGCGAAGAAATTGTACGAATGGTTGTATTCGCGCACATGCGCGAGGCAGAAATGCCAATAGGTATTTTCCTTGCCGCGGCCCTTCGGGGCGCGGTGGGTCGCCGGTTCCCTGCAGCCGTGCCAGGCGCACACCGGACCGCCGGTCTTCGGCCGGCGGTCCTGCGCCGGCTTGACGCGGATCTTGTCGAACATTGGCGAGTCAAATTTCATGACCGAACATTATGCGCTTTTCGCAATGACGCGTTCAAGGCTTGACAATGACGCTCACCCGGATTCGGGCATTGACCCGCAAACCGCTTCGCGTTTAAGCGGAACGTCATGCGAACCGCAGAGGTTATCGAAAGAAAGTTGACCGAGGCTTTCGGCCCGCAAAGCCTTCGCGTGCTCGATGAATCGCAGCAGCACGAAGGCCATGCCGGGCATCGTCCGGGCGGGCAAACTCACTTCCGGGTCTATATCGTGGCGGATGCCTTCAAAGGAAAGACCCGCATCGAGCGTCACCGCATGATCAACGGCGCACTTTCGGCCGAACTCAAGGCCGGCGTGCACGCACTCGCCATCCACGCGGCGGCGCCGGGGGAAGGCCTGTAAACGCCGCGTCTGACGCTAGAAAAAGAGGCGATGCACCAGCAGAATGACGATGAAGCCGACGATCATGACCGCCAGGAGATCGCCAATCACCTTGCCGGCCCGTTCCGGCGCTCGATCCGCATTTTCGAAATAGGTCATTGTTCTGCCCGCCCTTGTCCGCCTCTCTTACGGACCCCACGCGGACGGGCATAATTAACTTGCAATACCCTCGCGTTAAATCGGCGCCAACGCCCGCGTCAGCTCGCCTTGGCCGCCGCCTTGCGCGGCAAGGGCTGGATACGCAGGGCGGTGAGACGGTTGCGGCTCTTGCGCAGCACGCGAAATCGGAAGCCATGGAAGGTGAAGCTCTGCCCGACGTCGGGGATCGAGCGCGCCTCATGGATGACGAGACCGGCAATGGTGGTCGCCTCATCGTCGGGCAAGTTCCATTCCATGACGCGGTTCAAGTCGCGGATCGGCACGGCACCGTCGACGTTGACGGAGCCGTCGGGCTGGCGGCGCACGCCGGGCATGGCGATGTCATGCTCGTCGGTGATATCGCCGACGATTTCTTCGAGAATGTCCTCGAGCGTCACCAGGCCTTCGACATCGCCGTATTCGTCGACAACCAATGCAAGCTGTGTCTTGCGGCGCCGGAAGGCCTTGAGTTGCTCCGAGACCGGCCGCGTATCGGGCACGAACCACGGCGGCTGTATCAGCGAGCCGACGTCGAGCTTGGAGGCGTCGCCCTCGACGGCATGCAGCGCGCGCAGCAGATCCTTGACGTGGAGGATGCCGACGAAGTTCTCAGGATCGTCCCGCCAGAGCGGAATGCGCGTCACCGGCGAAGCGATCACGGCGTTGACGATGTCTTCCGGCTTATCGCCGGCGTCGAGCGTGATCATGTCGGTGCGATGGATCATCACATCGGAGACGACGAGCTCGCGAAGGTCGAGCACGCCGCCGAACATGTCGCGCGCCGCCGTCTCCACCTCGCCCTCGCGATGGAACAGGTCGACGGCGCCGCGTAGCCGCTCATGCGCCGACAGCACCTCCTCTTCCTCGCCGACATTGATGCCGAAGAACTTGAGCACCCAACGAGCGAAGGCCTCGATCATCATCAGGAACGGACTGAACACTTTGACGAAGAACGCCATCGGCCGCGCCACGGCGAGCGCGAGGCGGTCGGGCGCGTTGAAGGCCGCTGTCTTCGGCAGCACCTCGGCAAAGATGACGACGACCAGCGTCATCAGCACGGTCGCGTAGACCACGCCGGCATTGCCGAACCAGGCGAGCAGCACGCCGGTCGCGAGCGAGGAGGCGGCGATGTTGACGGCATTGTTGCCGAACAGCAGCGCGCCGATCAGACGCTCGCGGCTTGCAAGCAGGCGGTTGACGATGACTGCGCGGCGATCACCCCGTTTCTCCAGGCGCGACATGGCGGCGCGCGAAGAGGCGGTGAGCGCGGTCTCGCTGCCAGCGAAGAACGCCGACAACAATACGCAGACGAGCACGATGACGAGAGAGAGCCAGTCTTGTGTTGTCATCGCTTGAGCTGGTCGGCAAGGAAGCGTTGCAATTCGGCCGGATCGACGTCGCTCTCGACGAAGGCCTCGCCGATGCCGCGCACCAGAATAAAGGTGAGCCGGCCGCGCTTCACTTTTTTGTCCTGGGCGATCAGATCCATCAAACGGTCGGCGCCCGGCATGTCGCCGGGCACATCCTTGATGTGGGTGGGCAGGCCGACGCCCGCAAGATGCGCGCGCACGCGCGCGGCGTCTGCGGCGGCAATGAGCCTACGCTGAGACGAGAAGTCGAAGGCAAGCGCCGTCCCTAGCGCCACGGCCTCGCCGTGCAGCAGCCGGCCGGAGAAGCCGGCGGCCGCCTCGAGCGCGTGTCCGAAAGTGTGGCCGAGATTGAGCAGCGCGCGCTCCCCGGTTTCACGCTCGTCGCGGGCCACGATGCCGGCCTTGCCTCGGCAGCATACGGCGATGGCGTGCTCGCGCGCCGCACCACCGGCGAAGACGTCGCGCCAGTTGGCCTCCAGCCAGGAGAAGAAGGCGGCCTCGCCGAGCAGCCCGTATTTGACGACCTCGGCATAGCCGGCGCGGAATTCGCGCAAGGGCAGCGTGTCGAGCAGCGCGGTGTCGGCGACGACCAGGATCGGCTGATGGAAGGCGCCGATCAGGTTCTTGCCGTGCGGGGAATCGATGCCGGTCTTGCCGCCGACGGAGGAATCGACTTGCGCGAGCAAGGTAGTCGGCACCTGCACATAATCGACGCCGCGGCGCACGCAGGCGGCGGCGAACCCGGCAAGATCGCCGATGACGCCGCCGCCCAGCGCCACCACGAGGTCGCCGCGCTCGATTCGCGAATCGATGATCGACTCGCAGACGGCCCCGAACGTGGCGTAGCTCTTCGAGGCTTCTCCGGGCGGAACGCGGATGGCGGTGCAGTCGATGTCGGCGGTCTTGAGCGCGACTTCGGCCGGCGCGAGATGATGTTGCGCCACCGTTTGATCGGTGACGATGGCGGCGCGCGCGCCGGGGCGCAGCGCCTTGATGCGCGTCCCCAGCGACGCCAGCACGCCGCGGCCGATGACGATGTCGTAAGCACGCGCGTCGAGCGCGACCTTGACCACGGCCGGTTCGGAGCTGCGCGGCTGCGCCGTCATGACGCAGCCCCTGCAACGCCCAGTTTTTCCGCGAGCGCTTCGATAATCTCGTCGATGATCGTGTCGTGCGGCTCATCGCGCGATAGCACGGTGATATCCGACTGTGCGTAGACCGGCTCGCGTTGCGGCAACAGCTCCTTGATTTTTTCCACGAGCGGGCGGTCGTTGCGACGCTTGGTCCGCCGCAGCAGGGTGTCGAGATCGGCCTTGAGCCAAATTGAGACTCCCTTCTCGCAAACAAGCGCCCTCGTGTTCGGATCCATCATCGAGCCGCCGCCGGTCGCCAGCACCTGCGCACCGCCGCCGAGCAACCGGGCGATGACCCGCGCCTCGCCGGCGCGGAAATAGGACTCGCCGTGATTGTCGAAAATCTCAGGGATGGTCATGCCCGCCGCCGCCTCGATCTCGGTATCGGCGTCGACGAAAGGAATGCCAAGGCGCGCAGAAAGCCTTCTGCCAACGGAGGACTTGCCTGCGCCCATCATGCCGACAAGCACGATCGAGCGCGCGCCCAGCGCGCGGACGATTGCATTTTCCTGGGTTTTTTCCGCAGTGCTTTGGACGGCGCCATTGGCCATGGTCATTTCCGGGTCAGCGAACAGGGTTCCTATACCAGAATCGCGCGCCCGGCGACCGCGGCCCTTGTCACCCGGCAAAGAACGTGGTCGTTCTCCGCAGAATCGCTCGAATCGCGCTTTATGGCGCAGAGCGGGTGGCCGCGATCATGCCCAGTTTGTTCAGATTCTTACTCGTCGTCGGCGTCTTGGGCGGACTAGCCTACGGCGCGGTGTTTTCGCTCGCCAATTTCGTCTCCTACACGCCGCGCGAGATTATCGTCACCGTGCCCAACGATCACTTCCTCAAGCCGCAGCACTGAGCCGATGAGGCGGGCGAAACATCGCACGACGCAGGGCAGCGACCTAAGGCTGATCGAGCTGTTCCTCGATATGCTCGCGGCCGAACGCGGGGCCGGCCGCAACACCCTCGAAGCCTATAGCCGCGATCTCGCCGATCTCGCCGCGCATCTCAACGGCGCCGGAGGCGGTATTGCGAAAGCCGGCACCGAAGATCTGCGCGGCTACATCGCGGCGCTCAGCAAACGCGGCTTCAAGGCAACGACGGTGGCGCGGCACGTATCGGCGCTGCGGCAATTCTTCCGGTTCCTCTATGCCGAAGGCAAGCGCAGCGACGATCCTGCCGCCGTGCTCGAAGGTCCAAAGCGCGGCCAGGTTTTGCCCAAGGTGTTGTCGATACCCGAAGTTGACGCATTGCTCGAGACCGCGCGCCGAGCGACGCAAACAGACAACGCCGCGGCGCGTCTGCGTGCGGCGCGGCTCTACTGCCTGATCGAGGTCCTCTATGCGACCGGTTTGCGGGTCTCCGAACTTGTCGCCCTGCCCGTTTCCGCGGGGCGCCGCGACCAGCGCATGCTCAGCGTGCGCGGCAAGGGCGGCAAGGAACGGCTGGTGCCGCTCAATCAAGCGGCTAAGCGCGCCATGGACGCCTACCTCGCGCTGCGCAGCGAAGCGGCGTCATCGAAGTGGCTGTTTCCCTCCTTTGGCGCACAAGGACATCTCACCCGCCAGCATTTTGCCCGCGACCTGAAGGCGTTGGGCCAGAGCTGCGGTATTCAATCGTCGCGCCTCTCCCCCCATGTGCTGCGCCACGCCTTCGCCAGCCACCTCCTCCATAACGGCGCCGATCTGCGCGTGGTGCAAACCCTGCTCGGCCATGCCGACATCTCGACCACCCAGATCTACACCCATGTCCTCGAGGAGCGGCTGAAGGCGCTGGTGCGCGACCTGCACCCACTGGCCGACCGCGAGCCGGGCGCTGCTTGACTTAATTTGTTGCCCTGTTTCAGTTCCTTTTTGGCCACCCCCGGACCCCATGCGCAGCTATCTCGATTTCGAAAAGCCGGTGGCCGAGCTCGAGGCCAAGGTCGAGGAGTTGCGCGCGATGGCTCAGGGCGGCAACGCCGTCGCCGTCGGGGATGAGATCGGCCGGCTGGAAGCCAAGGCAGGCCAGGCGCTGAAAGAGCTCTACGCCGAGTTGACGCCGTGGCAAAAGACGCAAGTCGCCCGCCACCCGCAGCGGCCGCACTGTCTCGACGCCATCGCGGCGCTGATCACCGAATTCGTGCCGCTTGCCGGCGACCGCAAGTTCGGCGAGGACGCGGCGATCGTCGGCGGCTTCGGCCGCTTCCGCGGCGACAGCGTCTGCGTCCTCGGCCACGAGAAGGGCGCCGACACTGAAAGCCGGCTTAAGCACAATTTCGGCATGGCGCGTCCCGAGGGCTATCGCAAGGCGGTGCGGCTCATGGGCATGGCCGACCGCTTCGGCATCCCGGTGATCACGCTCGTCGACACCGCGGGCGCCTATCCCGGCATCGGCGCCGAGGAGCGCGGCCAGGCGGAGGCGATCGCGCGCTCGACCGATGCCTGCCTTTCGCTCGGCGTGCCCAATGTGGCGGTCATTCTCGGCGAAGGCGGCTCCGGCGGTGCCATCGCGCTGGCGACCGCCAATCGCGTGCTCATGCTCGAGCACGCGATCTACAGCGTGATCTCGCCTGAAGGCGCTGCCTCAATCCTCTGGCACGACACCTCCAAGGCGCAGGAGGCGGCGACCAGCATGAAAATCACCGCGCAGGATATGGCCCGCTTCGGCATGATCGACACCATCGTGCCCGAGCCGACCGGCGGCGCCCACCGCGATCCGGCGGCGGCGATCGCGGCGGTGGGGGAGGCGATCGGCAGCGCGTTGGCGGATTTGCGCGGGCTCGATGCCGCCACGATCCGCAAGCAGCGGCGCGACAAGTTCCTGCAAATGGGGCGCACGGCGCTCGGTAATTAGACCCGCGCCGCAACCGTTTACCGTTGCTTCACCATAGACTTAGCGGGCCTCGGGGACGCAGCACTTTGCCTTGCGGATGCCATATCTTATGGATAACGGTTGGCAAATGAGGGGTCTGGTCCCCGGGGAGTACGGCGTTTGAAGTTTCCTTCCGTCGCCCGCGCGCTGCTCGCGCCAGCGGCCGTTGCCGCTGCGTTTGCGCTTGGCGGCTGCGACCAGGACACCATCCCCACCAGCGGACGCGCGCTGGCGCCGCTCTCCGACAAGATGGTCGCGGAAATCGACAAGAAGGACATGGACAAGGCTTCGCCGATCCTGATCCGCCTGTTCAAGGAAGAGGCCGAGCTCGAAGTCTGGAAGATGAGTCGCAACGGGCAGTACGCGCTGCTGAAGACCTATCCGATCTGCCGCTGGTCGGGCGATCTCGGGCCGAAGAAGAGGGAAGGCGACCGCCAGGCGCCGGAGGGCTTCTACACGATCACGCCGGGGCAGATGAATCCGGACTCCAATTACTACCTCGCCTTCAACACCGGTTACCCCAACGCCTACGACCGCTCGCACGGCTATACCGGCTCCGAGCTGATGGTGCACGGCGACTGCTCCTCGCGCGGCTGCTACGCCATGACCGACGAGCAGATCCAGGAAATCTACGCGCTGGCGCGCGAGTCGTTCTTCGGCGGACAGAAGGAATTCCAGTTCGAGGCCTTCCCGTTCCGCATGACCGCGCTGAACATGGCCAAGCATCGCAACAATCCGAACTTCGCCTTCTGGAAGATGATCAAGGAAGGCTATGACGACTTCGAGGCCACCCGTCAGGAGCCGAAGGTGGCGGTTTGCGAGAAGCATTACGTGTTTGACGCCGCGGCGCCGGACGGCTCGACCAAGCCGCTGCGCTTCGATCCGCGCGGCAAGTGCCCGGCCTACCAGCTTGATCGGAATGTCGCCGATGCCGTGCTCGATCACCGGCGCGCCGAACAATTCAAGATGGCACAATACATCGCGAATGATGTGCCCACGGTGCCTCCGCATGTCGGCGACGGCGGCATGAACCCGGTGTTTGCCGGCCAACTCGCCGCGCATAACCAGTACGATGACGTAGGCCACGTGACGCTGGTCGCCGGCAACGAACAAGCGCCAGGCGCACTGCCCCACGTTCCTAACCCGCCCGGCGCTTACGCCGCGCTGCACCCGCCGAAGACGCCGCCCAAGCCGGCGACGCAACCGGCGTCCGCGCCAACCGCAAGCCCCGCCGCGGAGCCAACAATGATGGCCAGCGTGCCGGTGCCTCCAGCCGCTCCGCTGCCGAAGGAAGGCGAAACGCCGCCACCGCGCGACACCACCCTTGCCGGCCTGTTCGGCAATCTGTTCGGCGGCGCCAGGAGCGAACCGCAGAGCCCACCGGAGGCGGCCGCGGATGCGCCGGAAGCGGAGAGCACGCTGCCGGCCGCGAGCGCCCCAGTCGAACTGCGCGGCTCAACCGGCGTCGCAGCGGCGAAGCCGAAAGCGGCGCCGGCGATCCGCACTGCGGCTGCTCCGGCTCCGCGCCCGAAGCCATACGTGCCGCCGAAAGCGATCGCCGTAGCGACGCCGAAGGCACAGGTCGCCCAGGCCGAGAAGAAAACCGCCCGGTCTGAGAAGAAAGAACAACAGAACGAGACGCAGGGCGCGACAACAGCAAGCGAAATTCGCACCGCCTATTCGGCGCCGCAATCAAGGACCAACGGACTGCTCGCGGGCGCACAACCGGTGTTGCAGGCCGGCTCCTTCGAAAGCCGCTGGGCCGGCTTGCGCTGATCTTTCCGTCCCGGCAGCCGCGCACATGGACTGCTTCGTTTACGTCCTCGGCGCCCGCGGCAAGACCCGCCATCTCACCTATGTCGGTTGGACCAACGATATCGCACGGCGGCTCGCGAAACATAATGCCGGCCGAGGCGCGAAAACGACGCGCGGGCGCAACTGGGTCCTGCTTTATTCGGAAAAGTTCCGCGACAAGCGCGCGGCGATGCGTCGCGAGTGGCGTCTGAAGCGCGACCGCGCCTTTCGCAAAACATTGGCGCTGGCATTGGCGCGCTGACGTTCGGGGTTTTCCACCGGAGATGTTTCTCGCATGCCCTTGGCGGCCGGGCTTAGGCTAGGCTGCGGCTGATTCTTTACGTTTCAACCGAGGTGAACGATGCGGCGCGTCGGGCTGGCTTTAACGATCCTTGTGGCGACCGGCACCGGACTTGCCGCGGCCGACTCCAAAGGTGAAGTCAGGGTCGAGCCGAGAATCGAAGCGATGCTTAAGCGCATCGACCCCGCCGATCGTCTCGAGCAAATTTGCGACTACGCTGCGGCCATTCGCATCGGCCGCGACAAGACCCACTTTCATCCGGACCGCGCGGTGATCGATTCAATTTCACCGGCCAAGATCAAGGGCGACACCGTCAAGGGCAGCGGCGGCGCCTTCCGCAGCCGCGGCCAATGGTACCAGTTCTCGTTCACCTGCGAGACTACGCCCGACCGGCTGAAGGTGCTCTCCTTTGATTACCGTATCGGCGACAAAATTCCCGAAGACAAATGGGATGAATACGGCCTTTGGCGCTGAGACGCATCAGCGCGCGCGCAACACGCGCACCTTGCTGGCGATCGGTCCAGTATCGCCGATCTCCTCGACATAGCTGACGTCCTGACCGCGGCGCAGTTTGTCAAACTCGCCCGTGGGCAGGCTGCTGCGATGAAAGTAGAGCAGGCCGCCTTCCTTGGTCATCAAGAAGCCGGACGCTTTTTCCGGCGTCAGCTCTGCGATCGTCCCGCGAAATTCGTTTGCTGCCTCGTGCGTGTTTTCGGCTTCGTAGTCGGTCAGTTTGTCCTTGTACTTGGCAAGCCGCGTCTCGGCGATGCGGAAGGCTTCGTTGATGGCGTTGCGCAAATCGGGCGTCTGAAATTTGCGCTGCAGATGGCCGGGCTCGTGCGCGACCACGATATCTTTGTGGCCGGGCAATGAGATCTCAATGTGCACGACCGGCGGTATGGTTTCGCTGGTGTTCCGGTTGCGCTGATCGACCTGCACGCGGCACGTCGTCATGCGGCGGTAAATAAGCTCGAGGCGGGCTATATGCTCGCGGATCGCCTCTTCGATCGACTCGGACGACGCAATATTGCGAAAAGCAATCTCTGGCTCGATCTGCATGAGCGGAAACCTGTGTTGGCAAAAAACCCATCGGATAATGCGTCAGCGATTATTTTGGTTGCCGCAGGTTCCGGCGTCTTGCGCCAGATCACATCCGGCGAGCTTTGCTCGCGCGGGCCCGCAGACTGGCTTCCGCGCATTGCCCGCGTCACTTCAACCCCCCTTCCATCACCGCGCGGCAAGCAGGGCTGAGGCGGTCGATATTCTTGTAGAGACAATAGGTGATCCCCGAGCGGCTGGGGATGTACCATTTGCAAAGGCGATAGACGTCGGGCTTGCAGGCTGCGCGCTGTCGATCGCTCTCCTGGTAGGCGGCATGAGCCACGCCGCATGCTGCCGCGGCGACTGCGGCTGCCACGGTCACGGAATATCCTGCATTGCGGAACCGCGCTGTTGGCATACGGACCATGATCCGCCTGTCACGTTGCAAACGCCTGGAACGCCCTGACGTTGCAAGCCGACTCAATGATTGGAAAATTTGCAACCTTTGCCGGTTCCGCGTCAGGCAAACTTCCCGTGACAGTGCTTGAACTTCTTGCCGGAGCCGCACGGACACGGCTCGTTGCGGCCGACCTTGCCCCAGCTCGCCGGATTTTTCGGATTGCGCTCGGCTTGCGCAACAGATGCGGCCACAGTCTGCGCCGTCGCCTGCAGCGCGTGGCCGTTGCCCGAAAGCGCCGGTGCGAGCGGAGCGGAAACAAGCGCAAGCTCGTCCTCTCCCGTCGCCGGGTTGAGGTGATGTGCCTCCATCGCCGGCAGCTGCTGCGGCGCGGACTCCGGCGGCGGTTGCTGCATGATCTCGACGCGCATGAGCTGCGCGGTGACCGCTTCGCGCAGCCGCGCCACCATCGCCTCGAACAGACTGAACGCTTCCGCCTTGTATTCGTTGAGCGGATCGCGCTGACCGTAGCCGCGCAGGCCGATGACCTGGCGCAGGTGCTCGAGCATGACGAGATGCTCGCGCCACAGGTGGTCGAGCGTCTGCAAAAGGATCGACTTCTCGACATAGCGCATGACGTCGGGGCCCCATTTGGCCGCCTTAGCCGCCATGTGCTCGTCGGCGACGCGGATGATGCGCTCGCGCATTTCCTCGTCGGCGATGCCTTCCTCCTTGGCCCAATCCTGCACCGGCAGATCGAGCGTGAGCACTCCTTTGATCGCCTCGTCGAGCCCGGCGACGTCCCACTGTTCGGCGTAGGCGTGCGCCGGAATGTACTTGGCGACGAACTCCTCGATCACCGAGTGGCGCATATCGGCGATGGTCTCGTCGACCGCCTCGTCGCGCATCAGATCGAGCCGCTGTTCGAAGATGACCTTGCGCTGGTCGTTGCTGACGTTGTCGTATTTGAGCAGGTTCTTGCGGATGTCGAAGTTGCGCGCCTCCACTTTCTGCTGCGCCTTCTCCAACGCCTTGTTGATCCAGGGGTGGACGATCGCCTCGTTCTCCTTCAGCCCGAGCTTCTGCAGCATGCCGTCGAGCTTGTCGGAGCCGAAGATGCGCATGAGGTCGTCTTCGAGCGACAGGAAGAACTTGGAATGGCCGGGATCGCCCTGGCGACCGGAGCGGCCGCGCAGCTGGTTGTCGATGCGCCGGCTCTCGTGACGCTCGGTGCCGAGCACGAAGAGACCGCCAGCTTTCAGCGCCACTTCCTTGAGTTGAGCGACCTGCTTGCGGATTTCCGCAGCGCGTGGGTGTTTCTCGCGTTCCCGCGGGTCTTCGATGGCGGCGAGTTCCTGGCGGATGCGCATGTCTGCATTGCCGCCGAGCTGAATGTCGGTGCCGCGGCCTGCCATATTGGTGGCGATTGTGATGGCGCCGGGGACGCCGGCCTGGGCGATGATCTGCGCTTCCTGCTCGTGATAACGCGCGTTGAGGATGGCGAAGACCTTGGCTTTCGCCGAGTTGTCGCCGGAATAGAGCGCCGCGAAGGCATTGGGATCGGAGAAATCGTGCTGCTCCCAGCCTTGCTTACGCAGCATTTCGGCGAGTTGCTCCGATTTCTCGATGGAGGTGGTACCGACCAGGACCGGCTGGCCGCGTTGCTTGCAGTCATCTATGAGCGCGGTGATCGCACGGTATTTCTCGACCGCCGTACGATAGACCTCGTCGTCGTCATCCTTGCGGATGAGCGGCATATTGGTGGGCACCTCGAGGCACTCGAGGCCGTAGATATCCATGAACTCGTCGGCTTCCGTCATCGCCGTGCCGGTCATGCCGGCGAGTTTTTCGTACATGCGGAAGTAGTTCTGGAAGGTGATCGAGGCCAGCGTCTGGTTCTCCGGCTGGATCGGCTGATGCTCCTTGGCCTCGAGCGCCTGGTGCAGCCCTTCCGAATAGCGCCGGCCCGGCATCATGCGGCCGGTGAACTCGTCGATGATGACCACCTCGCCGTTGCGCACGATGTAGTCCTTGTCGCGCTGGAACAGCTTGTGCGCGCGCAGCGCCTGATTGACGTGGTGCACAACGGAGACGTTCTCGACGTCGTAGAGGTGATCGCCCTTGAGCAGACCGGCGTTTCGCAGCCTCTGCTCCATCTTCTCCATGCCGGCCTCGGTCATGGTGACGGTACGCTGCTTCTCATCGACTTCGTAATCGCTCTTGTCGAGCCCCGGGATGAAGGCGTCGATGGTGTTGTAGAACTCGCTCCTGTCGTCGAGCGGGCCAGAAATGATGAGCGGCGTGCGTGCCTCGTCGATCAAGATCGAATCGACTTCGTCGACGATGGCGTAGATGTGCCCGCGCTGGACCATGTCCTCCAGCCGGTACTTCATGTTGTCGCGCAGATAATCGAAGCCGAGTTCATTGTTGGTGCCGTAAGTGACGTCGCAGTCGTAAGCCTTCTTGCGCTGCTCGTCGTCAAGCCCATGCACGATGACGCCGACGGAAAGGCCGAGGAAATTGTAGATCTGCCCCATCCATTCGGCGTCGCGCTTGGCGAGGTAGTCGTTGACGGTGACGACGTGCACGCCACGGCCGGAAAGCGCGTTGAGATAGACCGGCAGCGTCGCCACCAGCGTCTTGCCTTCGCCGGTCTTCATTTCGGAGATCTTGCCCTCGTGCAAAATCATGCCGCCGACCAACTGGACGTCAAAGTGACGCTGGCCGAGCGTGCGCTTGGCGGCTTCGCGGCAGGTGGCGAAGGCGGCAACGAGGATATCGTCGAGCGATGCGCCGTCGGCGACTTGGCTCTTGAAGGCCGCGGTCCGCGCACGCAATTCGTCGTCGCTTAAGCCCTCGAGTTCCTTCTCCAGCGCGTTGATTGCGGCCACCCGCGGCTGATAACTGCGAATCCGCCGGTCATTGGCGGAGCCGAACAGCTTGCGGGCAACCACACCGATCATGCTTTCAGGTTCCTTGCGCCGAGGCTTCTACCATAACGCCTCCGGCCGGTTCAGCTTCCGGCACTCCGGAAATGCGCCACTTTTGGGGCTGATTCGCTCGCGATTTACGCCGAAACGGCGCAAACAGCCGGACTATCGATGAGATAGGAGTCGGTCGGAATGTTGTCAATTGCGCTCTACGCACAGCATTAAAACAGTGGCGGCGCCCAAGAATTAATGTTTGGCCGCCATTGCAAAGCCGCGCTTGTTAGGTCACAAGTCCGCGCCGATCCGCCAGGTAAAACCGCGGACCGTTCATTCCCAAGGACAGCGCCATGCCGAATTCCCTTCGTTTTGCCCTCAGGGGCATGCTCGCCGCGGCCACCGCTTTGGCGCTGCTCTTCGCCGCCGCGCCCACGCTTGCGCAGGACAACGACCCGCTCGTCGCCAAGATCAACGGCCAGGAAATCCATCAAAGCGACCTTGCCATTGCCGAAGCGGAGGCCGGGCAACTGCCGCCCATGTCTCCCGAGGCCAAGCAAGATTACCTCGTCCGCTTCACCGCAGACATGATGTTACTGGCGAAAGCCGCCGAAGATCGGAAAATGGGAGATACGCCCGATTTCAAGAAGCGCATGGACTTCGCGCGTAGCAAGCTGCTGATGGAAACGCTGCTGGCGGAGGTCGCCAAGGACGCGCTCACCGATCAGGCCATGCATCAGGTCTATGAGGACGCGGTCAAGCAGATGGGCCAGGAACAGGAGGTGCATGCGCGCCATATCCTTATTCGTGCTGTGCCCGACGACGAGAAGGCGAGCAAGGCGGCAAAAGAAAAGATCGAAGCGATCATCGTGCGGCTGAAGAAGGGCGAAGATTTTGCCAAGGTCGCGTCCGAGGTCACTGAAGATCCGTCCGGCAAGGCCAATGGCGGCGACCTCGGCTATTTCACCAAGGAGCAGATGGTGCCGGAATTCTCCGATGTCGCCTTCAAGCTGGACAAGGGCCAGATTTCCGATCCGGTGAAGACGCAGTTCGGCTGGCACGTGATTAAGGTCGAAGACAAGCGCGTGAAGCCGGTACCGACCTTCGACGAGGTGAAGCCGCAGATCGAGCAATTCGTGACACGCAAGGCGCAGGCGCAGCTCGTCGAGAATCTGCGCAAAACCGCTAAAATCGAGCGGCTGGATAAGCCGGCGGAGGCAAAGCCTGACGATGCTGCCAAGCCACAGGCCGCGCCAGCCGAGCCGGAAAAGAAATAAGACTTAATCGTTGTCATCAAAAGGGTTCGTCATGGCCGGGCTTGTCCCGGCCATCTCGCTTAGGTAGGCATTTTGCGCGATCGCTCGGGATCGCCGGGATAAGCCCGGCGATGACAAGCCGCTGAGTCTTGCCAATGTCCGCCGCCATTTCCCCCCTCGCCCCCAAACACGTGCCCGAAATGCCGGCAATCGCCGGCGTTAAGCTCGCGACCGCAGAAGCCGGCATCCGCTACGCCAATCGAACCGACGTGCTGCTGGCGCTGTTCGGTGAAGGCACGACCGCAGCCGGCGTGTTCACGCGCTCGAAATGTCCTTCGGCGC
>Ga0335083_10001792_pt1 | contig 29166 bp, 22 predicted proteins | sample Lox_Sample_42_FD_206716 | JGI IMG/M metagenome (GOLD analysis project Ga0335083, IMG submission 206716) | Soil microbial communities from Loxahatchee National Wildlife Refuge, Florida, United States - Lox_Sample_4.2 | ecosystem: Environmental > Terrestrial > Soil > Wetlands | place: USA...
GGCGCGGCTCGGCCTCGCCATCCTCGCCTTCGCCGGCATCTACTGCGTGATCGCGGCGCGGCTGGTGATGTTCGCCGCGGTGAGCGACGGCCACGGCGCTCGCCGCAGCGTCGGCCAGGACGCGGTGGCGACCGCGCGCCCCGACATTTTCGACCGCAACGGCCGCGTGCTCGCCACCGACGTGAAGGCGCCGTCGCTGTTTGCCGAGCCGCGCAAGCTCATCGACGTCGACGAGGCGGAGGAACTGCTCACCGCCGTGCTGCCCGATCTCGACGCCAGCGAATTGCGCGAACGGCTGTCCTCCAAGCGCGGCTTCGTCTGGCTCAAGCGCGAGATCACGCCGAGCCAGCAGCGGGAGATTCACCGGCTCGGCATTCCCGGCGTCGGCTTCCTCAATGAGAACAAGCGCGTCTATCCCAACGGTCCGGTGGTGTCGCACGTCACCGGGCTGGTCAACATCGACAACCAGGGCATCGCCGGCATCGAGAAGTGGCTCGACGGGCAGGGGCTCGCCGCGCTGCACATGGCCGGTCTCGCCACCGACCGGCTGCAGCGGCCGGTGCAGCTCGCGCTCGATCTCGGCGTGCAATACGCGCTGCGCGACGAGCTGATCAAGGCGCGCGAGAAATTCAAGGCCAAGGCTTCCTCCGGCGTCGTCGTCGACGTCAACACCGGCGAGATCGTCGCCATGGTGTCGGAGCCGGACTTTGACCCGAACAATCCCAAAGAGGCGAACGACCCGACGCGCATCAACCGGCTGACCACCGGCGTTTACGAGATGGGTTCGACCTTCAAGTCGCTGACGCTGGCCATGGCGCTCGACAGCGGCAAGGTGACGCTCGATTCAAAATTCGACGCGCGCGCTTCGCTGCGCTACGGCAAATTCACCATCCACGATTTCGAGCCGCAGGGCCGCTTCCTCTCGGTGCCCGAGTGCTACACCTACTCGTCGAATATTTGCTTCGCGCGCATCGCCATGACGATGGGCGTCGAGTATCACAAGGCGTTCCTGAAGAAGATGGGCGAACTCGATCGGCTGCGCACCGAGCTCCCGGAAAGCGCCGAGCCGCTGGTGCCGAAGAACTGGAGCGAGCTCAACACCATGACCATCGCCTTCGGCCAGGGCCTCTCGGTTGCGCCCTTGCAGGCGGTGATGGGGATCGCCGCGCTGGTCAACGGCGGCCGGCTCATCCACCCGACATTCCTCAAGCGCAGCCGCGAGGATGCCGACAAGATCGCCAAACAGGTGATCAAGCCGGCGACCAGCGAGGAAATCCGCTATCTGATGCGGCTGAACGTGGAAAAAGGCACCGCCCGCAAGGCCGACGTCCCCGGCTACTATATCGGCGGCAAGACCGGCACCGCCGACAAGGTGGTCGGCGGCCGCTATTCCAAGACCAAGGTTTTGACCAGTTTCACCGCCATTCTACCGGCCGACAAACCGCGCTATTTATTGCTGATCATGCTCGACGAACCCGAAGGCTCGGCTGAGACCCACGGCTTCCGCACCTCGGGGTGGAACGCGGTGCCGACCGGTGCGGCGGTGATTTCACGCATCGCGCCGCTGCTCGACATTCCGCCGCGCTTCGACCTGCCCAGGGCCGATCAATTGCTGTTGGTGAGCGCGAAGGAAACGCGGTGAGGCTCGGCGATCTCCTGCCGCAAGCGACGATCGATGCGCGTGTGGCCGGCATCGACGTGGCCGGATTGTCCGCCGACAGCCGCAGGATCAAGCCGGGTTTTCTGTTCGTCGCCATCGCCGGCGCCAGGGCCGACGGCGCGCATTTTTCCCGCGCCGCGGCGGCCGCCGGCGCCGTGGCGGTCGCCGCCGAGCAGCGGCCCGAAGGTCTGCCCGACAATGTCGTCTTCGTTGCGGTCGAGAACGCGCGCCGCGCGCTGGCGCTTGCCGCGGCGAAATTTTATCCGCGGCAGCCGGCGACCATCGGCGCCGTCACCGGCACCAGCGGCAAGACCTCGGTCGCCGCCTTCACACGGCAGATCTGGACGGCGCTGGGCTTCTCCGCGGCGAGCATCGGTACCGTCGGCGTGGTGTCGCCGAAGGGCGAAAAATACGGCGCGCTGACCACGCCCGATCCGGTCGAGCTGCATCGCATGCTCGACCAATTGGCGAGCGAAGGCGTCACGCATCTCGCGCTCGAAGCCTCCTCGCACGGCCTCGACCAGCACCGGCTCGACGGCGTGCGCATCGCCGCCGGCGCCTTCACCAATCTATCGCGCGACCATCTCGATTATCATCCGAGCATGGAAGCCTATTTGCAGGCGAAGCTGCGCCTGTTCAGCGAACTGGTGGTGCCGGGCGGCGCGGCGGTGATCGACGTCGACGATTGCTATGGCGGCCAGGTGGTCGAAGCGGCAAAGCGGCGCGGCCTCAAGGTGATGACCGTCGGCGTGCACGGCGATGACATCAAGCTTGTTGCCGGCGAGATCGACGGCTTTGCCCAGGTCATTACGCTCGCCCACGGCGGCCAAAACTACAAAGTGCGGCTGCCGCTGGTCGGCGCCTTTCAGGTGCAGAATGCGGCCGTGGCCGCCGGGCTTGCCATTGCCACCGGTGCCGCGTCCGCGCGGGTCTTTGCCGCGCTGGAAAAGCTCTCGGGCGCCAAGGGCCGGCTGGAACTGGCCGGCAGCGCCAATGGCGCGCCGATCTTCATCGACTACGCGCACAAGCCTGACGCGCTGGCCAAGGCGCTTGCCGCGCTGCGTCCCTATGCCAGCGGCAAGCTGGTGGTCGTGTTCGGCGCCGGCGGCGACCGCGACGCCGGCAAGCGGCCGATCATGGGCCGGATTGCCGTGGAGAACGCCGATCGCGTCATCGTCACCGACGACAACCCGCGCAGCGAGCAGGCTGCCGCCATCCGCGCCGGCATCCTTGCCGCTGCGCCGGGCGCCACCGAGATCGGCGACCGCGCCGAGGCCATCCGCGCCGGTATCGCCAGCTTGAAGAAAGGCGACGTGCTGCTGATCGCCGGCAAGGGCCATGAGACCGGCCAGATCGTGGGCGACCGCGTGCTGCCGTTTTCCGATCACGAAGCCGTAGCCGCAGTGCTGAAGGACAAGGTGGCATGACGGTATTGCAGGCGCTGCGGCACTCTCGCTTCCCCTCTCCCCTCGAGGGAGAGGGTGGCTCGCGCGGAGGGAATCCGAGCGCGAGCCGGGTGAGGGGGCGGGGAAGAGAGCCTGCCGCGAGGGCATGCCAAGCATGATCTCCCTCTGGACCACCGAGGCCATGGCGGCGGCGATGCGCGCCGACACATCAGGCGCGCTGCCGGCGGATATCGGCGGCATCTCCATCGACAGCCGCTCGCTGAAAAAAGGCGATGCCTTCTTCGCCATCCAGGGCGAGAACCGCGACGGCCATGACTTTGTCGAAGCCGCGCTGAAAGCCGGCGCCGGCTTGGCCGTGGTGGCGCGCGCGCAAGCCGCGCGTTTTGCCGGCGCGCCGCTGCTCGCCGTCGACGACGTGCTCGAGGCCTTGCGCGATCTGGCCCGCGCGTCCCGCGCCCGTTCGCGCGCCAAGGTGATCGCGGTCACCGGCTCGGTCGGCAAGACCTCGACCAAGGAGGCGCTGGCGCTTGCGCTTTCGGCCGACGGCGAGACCCATGCTTCGGCCGCCTCCTACAACAATCACTGGGGCGTGCCGTTGTCGCTCGCCCGCCTGCCGGCGTCGGCCAAATACGCCGTGTTCGAAATCGGCATGAACCATGCCGGCGAGATCACGCCGCTGACGCGGCTGGTGCGCCCGCATGTCGCCATCGTCACCACGATTGCGCCGGTGCATCTTGAATATTTCGGCTCGCTCGAGAAAATCGCCGACGCCAAGGCGGAAATCTTTTCCGGCGTGGAGCCGGGCGGTGCCGCCGTGCTCAACCGCGACAACGAGCAATTCCAGCGGCTCGCCGATGCCGCCAGAGCCGCCGGCGTTGCCCGCATTGTCTCCTTCGGCGAAGCCGAGAACGCCGACGCGCGGCTGCTGCGTCATTCGCTGCAGGCCGAATGCTCGACCGTCGATGCGCGCATCCTCGGCCATGACGTCACCTACAAGCTCGGCGCGCCCGGCCTGCATCTGGTGCTCAATTCGCTCGCCGTGCTCGCGGCGGTGGCGCTCGCCGGCGCGGATCTCGCGCTTGCGGCGCTGGCGCTCGACAAGCTCAAACCCGCGGCCGGCCGCGGCACGCGTATCAATCTCGCGCTGCCCGGCGGCAGCGCGCTGCTGATCGACGAGAGCTACAACGCCAACCCCGCCTCCGTGCGCGCCGCCATTGCGCTGCTCGGCCAGGCCCCGCTCGGCCCGCACGGGCGGCGCATCGCCGTGCTCGGCGACATGCTGGAACTCGGCGGCGAGGGAGCCATGCTGCACCGCAGCCTGGCCGAGCCGCTTGCCGCCGCCAAGGTCGACCTGGTGTTTTGTTCCGGCCCGCAAATGCACGCGCTGTGGGAGGCTCTTCCCTCCGCCAGCAGAGGCGGCTATGCCGAGACCGCTGTGGCGCTCGAACCGACCGTGCTCGCCGCCATCCGCGCCGGCGACGCGGTCATGGTGAAGGGCTCGCTGGGGTCGAAAATGGGGCCGATCGTCAAGGCGCTGGAGCGCCGGTTCTTGCGCGCCGCCGTCCTCGACGAGGCCTAGCCCATGATCCCGAAAGGTGGGGACCGGTTTTCGGCGGGGATCACGTGTCAGGACATAACGGGCTAAGCTAACTCGATGTTTTATTGGCTGACCGAGCTTTCCGACAAGCTCACCTTTCTCAACGTGTTCCGCTACATCACGTTCCGCACCGGCGGCGCGGTGGTCACCGCCTTGGCCTTTGTCTTTCTGTTCGGCGGCCCGATCATCGAGGCGTTGCGGGAACGGCAGGGCAAGGGTCAGCCGATCCGGGTCGACGGCCCGCAGTCCCATCTCATCAGCAAGAAAGGCACGCCGACCATGGGCGGCCTGATGATCCTGTCGGGCCTGCTGGTGTCGACGCTGCTCTGGGCGAACCCGATGAACCCCTATGTGTGGATCGTGCTCGGGGTCACGCTCGCCTTCGGGCTCATCGGCTTCTACGACGATTACCTGAAGGTCACCAAGCAGAGCAATGCGGGTTTTTCCGGCCGCGCCCGCCTTGTCGCGGAAACTCTCGTCGCCGTCATCGCCTGCATGGCCTTTGCCTATCTCGGCCGCGGATCGATCGCCACCTCGCTGGTGTTCCCGTTCTTCAAGGAGATGGTGATCAATATCGGCTGGGCCTTCTTCCTGCTCGGCACGCTCGTCATCGTCGGCGCCGGCAATGCCGTGAACCTCACCGATGGCCTCGACGGCCTCGCCATCGTGCCGGTGATGATCGCGGCAGCGAGCTTCGGGCTGATCTCGTATCTTGTCGGCAATGCCTTGTTCTCGGAATATCTGCAAATCCATTACGTCGCCGGCACCGGCGAACTGTCGGTGGTCTGCGGCGCGGTGATCGGGGCGAGCCTCGGGTTCCTCTGGTTCAACGCGCCGCCGGCCTCGATCTTCATGGGCGACACCGGCTCGCTGTCGCTTGGCGGCCTGCTCGGCGCGATCGCGGTCGCGGTCAAGCATGAGATCGTGCTCGCGATCATTGGCGGCCTGTTCGTGCTCGAAGCGGTGTCGGTAATCGTGCAGGTCGTCTCCTTCAGGCTCACCGGCAAGCGCGTGTTCAAGATGGCGCCGATCCACCATCACTTCGAGCAGCTCGGCTGGACCGAGCCGCAGATCGTCATCCGCTTCTGGATCGTCGCCGTGGTGCTGGCGCTCGCCGGCCTCGCCTCGCTGAAACTACGCTGAGCGGTGGGACGGCGATCATGCTTTTCATGGTGATCGAGCACTTCAAGGGCCGCGACCCGGCTCCGGTCTATGCCCGCTTCCGCGCCAAGGGACGCATGGCGCCGGACGGTCTGAAATATCACGGCAGTTGGATCGAGCCGAACTTTGCCCGCTGCTTTCAGGTCATGGAATGCGACGATATCGCCCTGCTGATGCAGTGGACCGGGCAGTGGCGTGATCTGGTCGATTTCGAAATCATTCCGGTCGCGCCGTCCGATGTGACGGCGGCCGTGGTCAATTCTGCGAACATCCGCAAGCGGCCGACGCGAAAACGATGATCCCGGTCACGACTTTCGCCGGCAAGACGGTCGCGATATTCGGCCTCGGCAAGTCCGGACTTTTGGCCGCCGGCGCGCTGATCAAGGGCGGCGCCAGGGTCATCGTCTTCGACGACGACGAGAAAAGCCGGGCCAACGCGCAGGCAGCGGGCCTCATCGTGCAGGATTTGCGCGAGGTCGACTGGTCGAAGATTGCCGCACTGGTGCTGGCGCCGGGCGTGCCGCTGACCCATCCGGCGCCGCACTGGAGCGTGAAGCTCGCGCACAAGGCCGAAGTCGACATCATCGGCGATATCGAGCTGTTCTGCCGCGAGCGCGCGCTCTCCGGCGCCAATTGTCCGTTTGTCGCCATCACCGGCACCAACGGCAAATCGACGACCACGGCGCTGATCAGCCACATTCTCGCCAGCGCCGGCCGCGACGTGCAGATGGGCGGCAATATCGGCGTCCCGGTGCTGGCGCTCGAGCCCTTGGCGCCCGGCCGCACCTACGTGATCGAAGTTTCGTCCTACCAGGTCGATCTTGCGCCCTCGCTGCATCCGACGGTCGGCGTCCTGCTCAATGTCACCGAGGATCACCTCGATCGTCACGGCACCATGGAGAACTATGCCGCGCTCAAGGCGTTGGTTCCTGCGGCGATCGAGCCGGGCGGCACCGCGGTTGTCGCCGTTGATGATGGCTACACGCGCGACGTTGCGGACCGCATCGCGCGCGCCGGCAAGAACATTGTGCGTGTGTCGGCGAAGGGGCCGCTGCACGACGGGCTCTATGCCGAAGGCTCGCTGATTGTCCGCGCCACCGCCGGCAAGACCAAAGTGATCGCGCAGCTCGCCGGCATCGGTTCGCTGCGCGGCGAGCACAACGCGCAGAATGCCGCCTGTGCGGTCGCCGCCTGTCTCGCGCTTGGCGTCGATCCGCCGGCGATCCAGAAGGGGCTCACGACCTTTCCCGGGCTCGCCCACCGCATGCAGCAGGTCGGGCGCAAGGGCAACGTGCTGTTCGTCAACGATTCGAAAGCGACCAATGCCGACTCCGCCGCCAAGGCGCTGGCGAGCTTTCACGACATTTTCTGGATCGCCGGCGGCAAGCCGAAGACCGGCGGCATTGCCGGTCTCGCCGGATTTTTCCCGCGCATCCGCAAGGCCTATCTGATCGGCGAGGCGGCCGCCGATTTCGCGGTCACCCTCGAGGGCAAGGCGCCCTATGAGATTGCCGGCATTCTGTCGGCAGCCGTCGCTGCGGCCGCCCATGACGCAGAAGCGTCGGGTCTGAAGGAGCCGGTGGTGCTCTTGTCGCCCGCCTGCGCCTCGTTCGACCAGTACCGGAATTTCGAGGTGCGCGGGCAGGCCTTCACCGAGCTGGTGCGGGCGATCCCCGGCGTCGCGGCCTGACCAAGGTGCGCGGCATCGCGCGGATTTCAGCATTAATGCTTCCTAAACCGGGACGCGTCAGCTTGCGGCTGACGGGGATCTGGGCATGATTTCGCGCACGCAACGCACGCCGTTCGGCGAATGGTGGTGGACGGTCGACCGCCTGTCGCTTGCCGCGGTCGGCGCGCTGATGCTCGCCGGCGTCGTGCTTTCGCTGGCGGCGAGCCCGCCGGTGGCCGGACGGCTCGGCCTCGATCCGTTCTTTTTCGTCGACCGCCATATTCTCTATCTCATCCCCACCATCGCCATCATGCTGGCGGTGTCGTTCCTCAATCCGCACCAGATCCGCCGCCTGTCGCTGATCGTGTTTCTCGTCAGCCTGGTCATGGTGGCGGCGACGCCCTATTTCGGCCAGGAGATCAAGGGCGCCAAGCGCTGGCTGGTGATCCTCGGCGTCAACATCCAGCCCTCGGAATTCTTGAAGCCCGCCTTCGTTATCCTCGTCGCCTGGCTGTTCGGTGAGTCGGCCAGGCGCCCGGACATGCCGGCGAACGCATTCTCGATGGCGCTGCTGCTGCTGGTCGTGGCGCTCTTGGTGATGCAGCCCGACTTCGGCCAGACCATGCTGGTCGTGCTGGTGTGGAGCGCGCTGTTCTTCATGGCCGGCATGCGGCTGTTCTGGGTTTTCGGCCTCTCCGGCCTCGGCGCCGCCGGGCTCACCATCGCCTACTATACCGTGCCGCACGTGGCGCGGCGCATTCAGCGCTTCCTCGATCCCGCTTCCGGCGACACCTTCAACATCGACATCGCCACCGAAAGCTTCATGCGCGGCGGCTGGTTCGGCAAAGGCCCGGGCGAAGGCACGGTGAAGCGGCTCTTGCCCGAAAGCCACACCGACTTCGTCTTCGCCGTGGCGGCGGAGGAATTCGGCGTCGCGCTGTGCCTGGCGCTGGTCGCGCTCTTTGCCTTCATCGTCATCCGCGCGCTCGCCCGTGCGCTGCGCAACGACGATGCGTTCACCCGCTTTGCCGCCGCCGGCCTCGCTATCCTGTTGGGGACGCAATCGGCGATCAACATGGCGGTGAACCTGCATCTGATCCCGGCCAAGGGCATGACCCTGCCGTTCATCTCCTATGGCGGCTCGTCGATGATTTCCCTTGCCTACGCCATGGGCATGCTGCTGGCGCTCACCCGCGAGCAGCCGCGTGCGGCGATGATGACGGCGCCCGAGCTTGCCAGAGCGACGGGAGTATAGTTCTCGTCATGGTCGGGCTTGTCCCGGCCATCCACGTCTTCAGTCTTGAAGAGATGCCCGGCGCGAGGCCGGGCACGATGGCAGAAAGATCATGCGCGCTGACAACCTCATTCTGCTTGCCGCGGGGGGCACCGGCGGCCATCTGTTCCCCGCCGAGGCTTTGGCCGTCGCGCTGCAGCAGCGCGGCGCGGCGATCGAGCTTGCGACCGACACGCGTGGTGCGCATTTTCAGTTTCCGGCGCGTGCGATGCATCTCATCCCCAGTGCGACGGTGCGCGGCGGCAACCCTGTCGCGCTGGCGCGCACCGCCGCGATGCTGGCGCTGGGCACCGCCAGGGCCTGGGCATTGATCGGGCGCACCAGGCCTTCGGTCGTTGTCGGCTTCGGCGGCTATCCGACGGTGCCGCCGCTGATTGCCGCATCCTTGCGCGGCGTGCCGACGGTGCTGCACGAGCAGAACGGCGTCATGGGCCGCGCCAACCGGCTGCTGGCGCTGCGCGTCACCAGGATCGCCACCGGCTTTCCGACGCTGCAGCGGCTCGACGCGCGCTTGCAGGCGAAAGTCGTCTTCACCGGCAATCCGGTGCGCCCGCAGGTCGTCGCCGCGGCGGCGACGCCCTACCCGACGCCGGAGGCGGACGGACAACTGCGACTGCTGGTGTTCGGCGGCAGCCAGGGCGCGCGGGTGATGTCCGAGATCGTGCCGCCGGCGATCGAGCGGCTTGAGTCGGCGTTGCGCGCGCGGCTGTCGGTCGTGCAGCAGGCGCGCGCGGAAGATCTTGATGCGGTGCGGGCGACGTACGCCCGGCTTGGCGTTTCCGCCGAATGCGCGCCGTTTTTTGCCGACCTGCCGGCGCAGATCGCCGCGGCACACCTGATCGTCTCCCGCTCCGGCGCGTCCACCGTGGCCGAAATATCGGCCATCGGCCGCCCCGCGATTCTCGTGCCGTTGCCGCATGCGCTCGACCAGGATCAGAAAGCCAATGCCGGCGTGCTCGCCGCGGCGGGCGGCGCCATCATGATCGAGCAGGGCCAATTCACGCCCGAGCGCCTTGCCGACGAGATCGCGGCGCTGGCCGCGGATCCGCTGCGGCTGCTGCACATGGCGCACGGCGCAAAATCCGCCGGAACCGTTGACGCCGCCGAGCGGCTGGCGGATGTGGTGCTGAAGGCGGCGATGTCGTAAATCGGCTCGCCGCCTCAACTTGCCGTCAGGACACCGAGCGCCGCCAGTGCCGCGGCAAGGCCGATAGCCTTTCGCAAGGTGACCTGCTCACGCAGGACGAAAATTCCAAGCAATGCGGCGACAATGAATCCCATCTGCGCGATCGGGACCAGGACGCTGGCCTGGCCGACGGCGATGCCGTGCAGCAGAAAAATCGTGGCGCCGAACAGGGCGAGCGCGGCGGCCGCGCCGTATTTCAGGGCCAACAGCGGCGGCGACAGATGGTGGTCGGCGATGGAGACCACGATTGTGGCAAGCGGCATGAAAAGGGTCGCCTGCGCGACCGCGAGCGTTTCCGGCGGGACGCCGCGCCGCAGGCCGAGCGTGTGGAAGAACGTCGATGCGCCGAACGCAAGAGTGGCAATCGCGACCTGGACCAGCGAGCGGCGCCGCGCCCGGCCGAGCGCATCGTGAGCATCGGCCCCGCCGCCGACAAGAAGCCAGGTCGCGAGCAAGGCGAGCGCGAGCCCGGCGACCTTGGCCAGGGTCAGACGTTCGCCGAGAACGGCGATCACCAGGAAGACGGTGACGACGAAATTCATGCGGAAGATAGTCGCGTTGGTGCTCACCGCGCCGGCGCCAAGGCTGCGGATGAAGAAATAGAAGGCGACAAAGATGAAAGCGCCCGCGACGGAACCCCAGAGCGCGGCGGTGGCGAAGACGAGCCGGTGGGTCGCCAGCGCGTAAAGGACCACCAGCGGCAAAAAGCACCACGCCTGCGCCATCAGGAAACGGTCCGCCCGGATGCCGGCGGCGGCGGCCCGCTTGTAGACGAAGTCGGAGAGGCCGTAGCAGATCATCGCCACGACGGCGAAGGCGATCGGTTGCGTCATGCAGGTTTCGGGTTTTGCGGGACGGCAGCAGGGCGCCCGTCTTAATCGGCCATGGACGGAAAAGCCAATTCTTTAGGGCACAGCGGGCCGCGGCAGCGGATTCGGTCATAAAAGGGGCAGTCCGTTGGTATTTTCCTCCACCACCGGCCTTGTGCCCGCCGTCAGCGTCTTGCATTAAGGCGCCGAACAGGCCGAGGGCGACCATCCATGAAACTGCCGCGCGACATCGGGCCGGTGCACTTCGTCGGCATCGGCGGCATCGGCATGAGCGGCATCGCCGAGGTGCTGGTCACGCTCGGCTATACCGTGCGCGGCTCCGACGTCGCCGACAATGCCAACGTCAAGCGGCTGCGCGACATGGGCGTGACCGTCGCCATCGGACACAAGGCGGAGAACCTCGACGGCGCCGATGTCGTCGTCGTCTCCTCGGCGATCAAGCCCGACAATCCCGAACTGGTCGCGGCGCGGGCGAAACGCCTGCCGGTGGTGCGCCGCGCCGAGATGCTCGCCGAGCTGATGCGGCTGAAATCCTGCGTCGCCATTGCCGGCACCCACGGCAAGACCACGACGACTTCCCTGGTCGCTGCGCTGCTCGACGCCGGCGGGCTCGACCCGACGGTGATCAACGGTGGCATCATCAACGCCTACGGCACCAATGCGCGGCTCGGCGCCGGCGACTGGATGGTGGTCGAGGCCGACGAATCCGACGGCACTTTCCTCAAGCTGCCCGCCGACATCGCCATCGTCACCAATGTCGACGCCGAGCATCTCGATCACTTCAAGACCTTTGCTGCCGTGCAGGACGCCTTCGTCGATTTCATCGGCAATGTGCCGTTCTACGGCTTTGCGGTCATGTGCACCGACCACCCGATTGTGCAGCGGCTGGTCGGCCGCATCGTCGATCGCCGCATTATCACCTACGGCGAAAATCCGCAGGCCGATGTGCGCCTCGTCGATCTGGATCACGCCAACGGCGCATCGCGCTTTTCGGTGCTGTTCCGCGACCGCGAGGGCAAGACCGTGCACGAGATCAGGAATCTCGTGCTGCCAATGCCGGGCCGCCACAACGCGCTCAACGCCACTGCGGCCGTCGCCGTCGCGCATGAACTCAAGATCGCCGACGATACCGTCCGCGGCGCGCTGGCAAAATTCGGCGGCGTCAAGCGCCGCTTCACCAAGGTCGGCGAGTGGCACGGCGCCGTCATCATCGACGACTACGGCCATCATCCGGTGGAGATCGCCGCGGTGCTCAAGGCCGCGCGCGAAGTGGCCAAGGGCCAGGTGATCGCCGTGGTGCAGCCGCATCGCTATACGCGGCTGAAAAGCCTGTTCGAACCGTTCTCGACCTGCTTCAACGATGCCGACGCCGTGGTCGTCGCCAATGTCTATCCGGCGGGCGAAGCCCCGATCGAAGGCGCCGACCGCGATCATCTTGTGGCCGCGATGCGCGCGCGCGGCCATCGTCAGGTGATCGCGCTCGACGGGCCGGAGCAGCTCGCCGGCATCGTCAAGGGTCTCGCCAGGCCCGGCGACTATGTCGTGCTGCTCGGCGCCGGCTCGATCACGCAATGGGCCTACGCGCTGCCCGGCGAACTGAAGGCGCTGGGCGAGTCGCGCTGATGGCGGCGTTTCCCGACATCACGCGCGATTTGCGCGCGCGCCTGCCCGAGTTGCGCGGCAAGCTGCTCGCCAACCAGCCGCTCGCGGAATTCACTTGGTTCCGCGTCGGCGGCCCGGCGCAGGTGTTCTACCTGCCGGAGGATGAGGACGACCTCGCCTACGGCCTGCGCAACCTGCCGGCGGAAGTCCCCATTTACGTCATCGGAGCCGCGTCCAATCTCATCGTCCGCGATGGCGGCGTGCCCGGCGTTGTGATCCGTCTCGGCCGCGGCTTCAATGAGATCGTCGTCGAGCCGGAGCATCGCCTGCGCGCCGGCACCGCGATGCTCGATGTCATGGTGGCGCGTGCGGCGCGTGACGCCGGCATCGCCGGCTTGGCGTTCTACAGCGGCATTCCCGGCACCATCGGCGGCGCGCTGCGCATGAACGCCGGCGCCTATGGCGGCGAAACCAAGGACGTGCTGATCGAGGCGCGCGGCGTCGACCGCGAGGGCAACGTCCGCACCTACAGCAACGCCGAGATGGGCTTCTCGTATCGCCACTGCGGCGTGCCCGACGCGGTGGTCTTCACCCAGGCCCTGTTCCAGGGCCGCGCCGGCGATGTCGATGCAATCACCGCGGAGATGAATGAGATCAAGAAGAAGCGCGAGGCAAGCCAGCCGCGCAACCGCACCGGCGGCTCAACCTTCAAGAATCCGCCCGGCATGAGCGCCTGGAAGCTGGTGGACGAGGCCGGCTGCCGCGGCCTGCGCGTGGGCGACGCGCAGGTTTCCGAACTGCACAGCAATTTCCTCATCAATCTCGGCAACGCCACCGCCGCCGACATTGAAAAGCTGGGCGAGACCGTGCGCGCGCGGGTGAAAGAACATTCTGGCGTCGATCTCGAATGGGAAATCAAGCGCGTCGGCGTTGCCTGAGCCGCTCAGCCGCCTTTCGCCGTCATCTGCGCCAGCAATTGCTGCAGCGGGTCGAGGCCGATATGGATCTCGCCGGCAAAGGGGTGTTCCTGCAGCGCCAGCAGCCCGAGCGTGATCACGACTGCCACCGAGAACACGGCAATCGCGGCGATATGCGCCGGCCGGCGCTGCAGGTGAACGAGGCCGATCGCGAGCTGCGTCAGCACGCCGAGCGCCAGCACGATCGCCCATTTGAGCGAACTGGTGACGTCGTAGGACGAAAGCGCCAGCCGCTCCGAGCGCGCGGTGCCGACGCGCACGGTTGCGTTGAGCAGCGCCGCGTGCACGGCGGCGCCGGCCTCGGTCGCGATCTTGGGATCGCTCGCTTCGCGCAGCAGTTCGTCGTAGGCGCCGTCGGCCGACGGCGCGCCTTCGCCTTGCGCCATCGCCGGCCAGTCGTCCGCGATCGCCGCCTTCAGATAGCCGGTCCAGGCAGCGCGGATCGCGCGCATGTCGGATGCCGCGATATAGACGTTGCGCAGTTCGCCGGCTTCGGTCTCCACGGCGCGCATCGCCTGCCGATTGCGGTCGGCGATATCGCCGGCGAGGAAGCCGGTGAGCAGGGCGAGCAGTATGCCGATCGCACCGAAATAGGGGCCGACCAGGCCTTCGAGCTGCCGCACTCGGGCGCCAAATGGACGGCCGAAAGCAGCCCACACGATCAATACGCCTGTGACACCATAGAGCGCGATCAGCACCGCAAAAATGCCGGCCCACGGCAGATCGAGCCATGCCGAGATCATGCCTTCTTCCCTTGCTTTGGTCGGTGACGAACCCCTAGAAAGCGCCGATTGTACGCGCTGATTCGGAGAGCCGACATTACCGTCCGCAAGCACGTTGCCGTTCTGATGGGAGGCTGGTCGGCCGAGCGCGAGGTGTCCTTGCGCTCCGGCAAGGCCTGCGCCGACGCCGCCGAGAAGGCCGGCTACCGTGTCAGCCGCGTCGACGTCGACCGCGAGATTGCCGCGCGGCTGCGCGCGCTCAAGCCCGATGTTGCACTGAACGTCCTGCACGGCCGTCCCGGCGAGGACGGCACGTTGCAGGGACTACTGGAAATTCTCGCCATTCCCTACAGCCATTCCGGCGTGCTCGCGTCCGCGCTGGCGATTCAGAAGGACATCGCCAAGACCGTGCTCAAGGCAGCCGGCATCCCGGTGCCGGGCGGGCGTCTCGTCGCGCGCGCCGAGGCGGCCAAGGCCCATGCGCTACCGACGCCTTACGTCATCAAGCCGGTGGCGGAAGGCTCAAGCGTCGGCGTCTTCATCGTGAGCGAGGACCAGGCGCATCCGCCACAGGAACTCACACGCCCCGACTGGTCGTTCGGCGAAACGCTGCTCGCCGAACCGTTCATTGCCGGCAAGGAGCTGACCTGCGGTGTCATGGGCGACAAGGCGCTCGGCGTTATCGAGGTCGTACACATGCTCAAGTTCTACGACTACGAAGCCAAATACGCGCCCGGCGGCTCCAAGCATCTGCTGCCGGCGCCCATCGCGCCCGACGCTTACAAGGAAGTGCAGCGTCTTTCCGTCGCGGCGCATCAAGCGCTCGGCTGCCGCGGCGTCACCCGCGCCGATTTCCGCTACGACGACAGCAAGCCGGGCATCGAAGGGCTCTTCTGCCTCGAAGTGAATACCCAGCCGGGCATGACCGAAACCTCGCTGGTCCCGGATATGGCGACCCATGCCGGCATCGCCTTCGAGGAATTGGTGCGCTGGATGATCGAGGATGCTTCGCTCGATCGATAAGGGCGGAGAGCGGCCGGTGCGGCGATGGGTGTCTCAATCGTGGCGCCCGCTGTCCGTTGCCGCGGGCGGTTATTTCTTAATATTCAAGCATCGTTTGTATGAAGTTTATCACTATTGCAGGCAAAAATACTGAATCGATATTTGGCCGCAAGCGATTTCGGCTACACTGCTAAGGCATTGAGGAGGAGGGCGAACGTTCGGTGCTTGCCGCGAAAAATGCGGTAGCCGGGCATTCCCGGGGACGCCTCGCTCATCGCTGTTTTTGCGGCACCAGGTTTTCTTTGCTGGCGCAGGAACCAAAGGAAAAGCCATGGCCAGAACCATAACCATCCCCGCGGTTACATTTGATCTTCCGGTGAATCTACAGGCCACGCAAGAGGCCGACGCCAAATGGAACGGGCAAATGATAGACCTGTCATTCAATGTCCTCATCGACGGGCGTGTGGAGATGCTGAGAACGCCGATTTCGGCCGGGCAGGCCAAATCCTTTCTGCAAAGGTTGCAGGCCGCGTTGGATCAGGCCGGCCTTGGGCAATGATCCGCTTCTTCTGCTTGTTATTTGCGCCGGTGCGGGCACCTCGAATTTGAATCCCGAATCAATGGGTTGTCCTGGCGAATCCGGGCCCGGCGAACGGCTCTCCCAGAGCCTACAAATTCGTAAACTTTTACTAATCGTTTACTAAAAGGCCTGAAGACTAGGCTCCGGCGGCGTTTTGCGCGCTTCGCCATGTATTTGCGCATGCGCAACCCATGGGGACCTGGGCCTTGCCTGAGCCGGCCGCGACAGATCACAGACGCCTCGCTCGATCGCTAAAGGCGAAGGCGCGGCGCCGCGATGCGGCCGTCCGGCGGATCCAGGCCGCGTCATCGTCGGCCACCCTGTCACGCTGGCGGCGTTTCGCCTGGCGCTGGCTCGGCCCGATCATCGAACTCGACCCGCCACGCGGTGTCGGCGCCGTCGCCACCATCCTCATCATCGGCGCGAGCATTGGCTATGGCGTGGTCAAGGGCGGTCACGCCGACGAGATCGCCACACAGGTACAGGACATCGCCGATACGGCGGCGAACGCCGCCGGCTTCCGCCTTTCGGAGATCGCGCTCACCGGCGAACGTCAGCTCAGCCGCGAGGATATCTTGGGCCTGGCCGGCATTACCGGCCACTCATCGCTGCTGTTCTTTGACGCCGCCCACGCGCGCGCGCGCCTTCTCGCCAATCCGTGGATCGCCGAAGCGACCGTGCTCAAATTCTATCCGGACCGTCTGCGCATCGGCATCAAGGAACGCGCGGCCTTTGCGCTGTGGCAGAGGCAGGGCCGCGTCGCGGTGATCGCCGCCGACGGCACGGTGCTCGAGCCGTCCGTGCCGGCCCAGTTTGCCTCGCTGCCGCTGTTGGTCGGGCAGGGCGCCGAACGCGAGGCCAAGCCGCTTCTCGCCTTGCTCGCCCAATTCCCCGACATCGCCGGCAAGGTCTCGGCGTCGGTGCTGGTTGCCGAGCGCCGCTGGAACCTGCACCTGAGCGACGGCGTCGAGGTCTTGCTGCCGGAAACTGCGCCGGACAAGGCGCTGCAGATGCTGGTCGATCTCGACCGCGACAAAAAACTGCTCACGCGCGACATCGTCGCCGTCGACCTGCGTCTGCCGGATCGCGTCACCGTGCGCCAGTCCGATACTGCCGCTGCGGCGCGCGACGAAGCGCTCAAGGCGGCGGAAAAAGCGGCCAAGAAAAAGAAGGGCGGTGAGGCGTGACCGTGATCCAGTTTGGACTCACCCCGAAGATGAAACCGGTGTCGCCCAAGCGGGCCGCCGTGGTCGCCGCGCTCGACGTCGGCACCAGCAAGATCGTCTGCCTCATCGCCAGGCTCGAGCCGCAAGGGCCGCAGGAAGTGCTGCGGCGGCGCAGCCATGGCGTGCGCGTGCTTGGCTTCAGCCACACCGCGGCGGGCGGCATGAAGGCCGGCAGCGTCGTCGATCTGGTCGAGGCCGAGGAGATGATCCGCCACGCCATCGATATCGCCGAAAGCGCCGCCGGCGTGCAGCTCGAATCCGTGGTGGTATCGCTGTCCGGCGGGCGCATCGGCAGCGAGCGCTTCCTCGCCAATGTCGATCTCTCCGGCGGCGCGGTGACCGATGGCGACATCGCCCGCGTGCTGGCCGCGGCGAGCCGGCACTCGGTGCGCGACGGACGCGCCGTGCTGCATTCGCTGCCGATCGGCTATTCGCTCGACGCCACCACCGGCATTCGCGAGCCGCGCGGCATGCTCGGGCGCCGATTTGGCGTCAACATGCACATGGTGACGACCGACGTCGCCACCGTGCGCAACCTGATGCTGACGGTCGAGCGCAGCCATGTCGGCATCGAGGCCATGGTCGCCTCGCCCTATGTGGCGGGGCTCTCGGTCATGGCCGACGACGAGGCCGATCTCGGCGCCGCCTGCATCGAATTGGGCGCCGGCACCACGACTTTGGCGGTATTTTCGGGTGGGCGATTCGTCCACGCCGACGGTTTTGCCCTCGGCGGCTACCACGTGACCATGGACGTCGCCCGCGGCCTTAACACCCGTATTGCGGATGCTGAGCGAATCAAAGCGATTTATGGCAGTGTTTTGACGGGTGGATCGGATGAACGGGACATGATCGCGGTGCCTCCTGTCGGCGATGACGAGCGCGAGCCGTCGCAGTTCGTCTCGCGGGAGACGCTCGTGCGCATCATCAAGCCGCGGGTGGAGGAAATCCTCGAAATGGTGCGCGACCGGCTCGCGGCATCCCCCTTTGCGGCCGAGCCGCGCGGACGCGTGATTCTCAGCGGCGGCGCCAGCCAGCTCTCGGGGCTTACCGAACTCGCCACGCGCATCCTCAAGCGGCCGGTGCGGATCGGCCGCCCGCTCGGGCTCGCAGGGCTGCCTGATTCGGCCAAAGGTCCGGCCTTCGCGGTCGCGGCGGGTCTCCTGGTCTATCCGCAGGCGGCGCATCTTGAACATTTCGAACCGCGGCGAACGCGGCAGTTGATGACGGGTACAGGCGGCTACATGACACGGGTCGGGCGATGGCTGCGCGAGAGCTTCTGACCCACTTCATCACCAGACTTCCAAAGCGGCCGGTGGCGGACCGGTCGATCTGGCGGCATGCGTCGGCTGTGCCGCTCGTGCATTAACAGAGGCAACCTCATGACGATCAATCTGACGATTCCCGATATTCGCGAAATGAAACCCCGCATCACCGTGTTCGGCGTCGGCGGCGCCGGCGGCAATGCGGTGAACAACATGATCACGGCGGGCCTGCAGGGCGTCGACTTCGTCGTCGCCAATACCGACGCCCAGGCGCTGACCCTGTCGAAGGCCGAGCGCATCATCCAGATGGGCGCGCAGGTCACCGAAGGGCTCGGCGCCGGCTCGCAGCCGGAAGTCGGCCGCGCCGCGGCGGAGGAGGTGATCGACGAGATCCGCGATCATCTGTCCGGCGCCCATATGGTGTTCGTCACCGCCGGCATGGGCGGCGGCACCGGCACCGGCGCAGCGCCCGTCGTCTCCAAGGTCGCGCGCGAGCTCGGCATCCTCACCGTCGGCGTCGTCACCAAGCCGTTCCACTTCGAAGGCCAGCGCCGCATGCGCTTTGCCGAAGCCGGCATCGTCGAATTGCAGAAGGTGGTCGACACGCTGCTGATCATCCCCAACCAGAACCTGTTCCGCGTGGCGAACGAGAAGACCACCTTCGCCGATGCCTTCGCCATGGCCGATCAGGTGCTCTATTCGGGGGTCGCCTGCATCACCGACCTGATGGTCAAGGAAGGCCTGATCAATCTCGACTTCGCCGACGTGCGCGCCGTCATGCGCGAAATGGGCAAGGCGATGATGGGCACCGGCGAAGCCTCCGGCGAAAAGCGCGCGTTGACCGCCGCCGAGGCCGCGATCGCCAATCCGCTGATCGACGACGCCTCGATGAAGGGCGCCAAGGGCCTCTTGATCTCCATCACCGGCGGCAAGGACCTGACGCTCTACGAAGTCGACGAAGCCGCGACCCGCATTCGCGAGGAAGTCGATCCCGACGCCAACATCATCGTCGGCGCCACCTTCGACGAAACGCTGGAAGGCATCATCCGCGTCTCGGTGGTGGCGACCGGCATCGACCACACCGGCGCGCTACGGCCGTCGCAGCCGGCCGAGACGGCGCTGAAGGAACTCGCGAGCAAGGTACGCAGCGACACTCGCCGCATCGCCGAGCGCATCGAACGCATCCAGCCGGCGACTGCGGCCAGCATCGAATCGGCCCATGCGGCCGTTGCCGCCGCCATCCTGCCGCCGCTGGCGGCGGATGAGGTTTCCATCCGCCCCATGCCGATGAAGCCGTCTTTGTTCGAACCGGCGCCGGCGGAAATTGCGCCGGCCGAGCAACCTCTGGCCAAGGCCTTCATCCCGCCGGCCCCGGACCGCGGTGTCGTGCGCACGCGGCGCATGCCGCGCGTCGATGAATTGCCGCTGCCGGCGCAAAACGAGATCAAGGCGCAACGCGGCGAGCTTGGCGACGACCATCCGGAAAAGCGCAGAATGTCGCTGATGCAGCGGCTGGCTTCGGTCGGTATCGGCCGGCGCACCGACGATGCCGAGCCGCCGGCGGCTCCGCGCATGGCACGGCCGATGCCGCCGATCCCGCCGCGACCGGCGGCACGTGCGGACGGCCAGCCGGTTTCCGAATATGCCCGCCGCCCGGCGCCGCAGGGCCTCGACCCGCACGGCCGTCCGGCCGCTGTGCATAACGCGCCCGAGGAGGACCAGCTCGACATTCCGGCGTTCCTGCGCCGACAGGCGAACTGACCGCTATCGACAGAGCCCGGGCGCCTGTTTCGGGCGCCCGGCCTTATCTTAAGTAGTTGAAATATTGAAGCTTTATGGCGAAGCGAGGTGGATCCGTGGTGTTCCCGCGACCGCCTTCCCGGTCTAACCGCCGCTTGGAGCTATGCCGGTTCGCGCCTGTGACAATTACGGCAAAAAGGTAACAGTCGGTAAGACAACGTGACTTGGAGAAACCGGATGGTCTGGCCTAAGTTTCGGCCAAGAAAGGGACTTTTCAGTCTCTGGGGGTTCGCGGTGCGGCGCAATGCCGTGCCTCGCTGACGGCTAAATTGTGGCTCCGTTGAGTCTGGGTATGGGACCGCGCCGCTCGGGTCGAGCGTGTGCGGGAAACGGGTAAATGAAGGGCGCCAAGCAGACAACGCTGCGCGATCACGTTGCCGTCTCCGGCATCGGTGTTCATTCCGGTCTCCCTGTCACGCTGACGATGCATCCGGCCGATGACGACGCCGGCATCGTGTTCCAGCGCCTCTGCGATGATGGCACCACACGCGAGATCCGCGCCGACGTGCGCGCCGTGACCGCCACCGAATTTGCCACCGTCCTCGGCGATGCCGATGGGCCGCTGTGTTCGACCGCCGAGCATCTGCTCGCGGCGTTGCGCGGCCTCGGCGTCGACAACGCGATCATCGAGATCGATGGGCCGGAAGTGCCGATCATGGACGGCAGTGCCGCTGCGTTCGTCGATGCCATCGATCAGGCGGGCCTCACCATGCGCGCGCTGCCGCGCCGCTACATCGAGGTCATCAAGCCGGTGCGCGTCGCCAAGGGCGAAGCGATAGGCGAGTTGCGGCCCTACGAGCACGGCTTCCGCGTCGAAGCCGAAATCCAGTTCGATCATCCGCTGATCGGCCACCAGGCGCTGGCGCTCGATATCGAGGCGACCACCTTCCGCCGCGAAGTCGCGCGCGCGCGCACCTTCGGCTTCATGAAGGACGTTTCCAAATTATGGAGCGCGGGATACGCGCTCGGCGCATCCTTCGACAACACGCTGGTGATCACCGACGACCGCGTGCTCAATCCGGAAGGCCTGCGCTTTAGCGACGAGTTCGTCCGCCACAAGGTGCTCGATGCCATCGGCGATCTGGCGCTGGCCGGGCTGCCGCTGCTGGCGGCCTATCGCACCGTCCGTGGCGGCCACAAGCTCAATCACGCCGTGCTGACGGCATTGATGGCCGACCGCAGCGCCTGGCGCGTGGTCGAGGCAGCCGAGCCGGTGCGCCGGACGCGCGGACGCGCCGCGATCGATCTCGTCGCGGCAGCCTTTGGCCCCGAAGTCGCCTGAAAAGCCTCGGAAATCAGCCTTAACCCTGCGCCTTAATGCCGGCCGAATGTCGGCTTAATCGCTTGGCCGCACCGGGTTTTTTCGTTTAAACAATCGGCGGCGAGGGGCTGATCGGGGCGGGCCTTTACGCTCCGCCACTGTCGGGAATCGTGTGGGCGTCGCGCGCATGACTTTGCTGGCGAAATCCGTTGTCGGCCTGACCGGAGCGCGGCTTGCGCGCGGACTGATGCTGGTCGCGCTCGCGGCGAGCCTCGGCGCCTGCAGCAGCTTCAACCTGTTCGGCAGCAAGGACGATACCCCGCCCGACGAGCCGGCCGACCGGCTCTACAACGAAGGGCTCTACCTGCTCAACGACAAGCACGACGCGAAGAAAGCGGCGGCGAAATTCGAGGAAGTGGACCGCCAGCACCCCTATTCGGAATGGGCGCGCAAGTCGCTGATCATGTCTGCCTACGCCTACTACCAGGCCGGCTCCTACGACGACTCGGTCAACGCCGCCAAGCGATACATCGCATTGCATCCCGGCAGCCCCGACGCCGCCTACGCACAGTTCCTGATCGGCTCCTCCTATTACGACGAGATCCCGGATATCACCCGCGACCAGGCCGGAACCGAAAAGGCGCTCAATGCGCTGGACGAGGTCGCGCGCAAATATCCGAGCAGCGAATACGCCGTCAGCGCCAAACAGAAGATCGAGATGGCGCGCGACCAGCTTGCCGGCAAGGAAATGCTGATCGGGCGTTACTATCTGGAGAAGAAGGATTACACCGGCGCCATCAACCGCTTCAAAGTTGTCGTCACCCAGTACCAGACCACGCGCGAGGTCGAGGAGGCGCTTGAGCGCCTGACCGAATGCTATATGGCGCTCGGCATTGTCAGCGAGGCGCAGACCGCCGCCGCCGTGCTCGGGCACAATTTCCCCGACAGCGAGTGGTACAAGCACGCCTACACCCTGGTGAAGATCGGCGGCGTCGAGCCGAGCGAAAACAAGGACTCCTGGATCAGCAGGGCGTTCAAGAAGATCGGGCTGGGCTAGGCCCTCTTGTCATGCCCCGCGAAAGCGGGGCATCCAGTATGCTCGGACCTGCGTGATTCCTGTGAAAATCTCGTGGTGTGGTGATTACTGGATCATCCGCTTTCGCGGATGATGACGCCCCGGATAGGTGCCATGCTCTCCCGTTTGTCCATCCGCGACATTGTCCTGATCGACCGGCTCGATATCGATTTTGCCGACGGGCTTGCCGTGCTCACCGGCGAGACCGGCGCCGGCAAGTCGATCCTGCTCGATGCCTTTGCGCTGGCGCTGGGTGCCCGCGGCGACCAGGCGCTGGTGCGGCAGGGGGCCGAGCACGGTCAGGTCATCGCCAGCTTCGGGCTCGCGCGCAAACATCCGGCACGCGCGGTACTCAAGGCCAACGATATCGCCGCCGACGACGAACTGATCCTGCGCCGCACGCAATTCGCCGACGGACGCACCCGCGCCTTCATCAACGACCAGCCGGTGAGCGTCCAGATCCTCAAGCAACTGGGCGAGGCGCTGGTCGAGATCCACGGCCAGCACGACGACCGCGCCCTGACTGACGCCGCCACCCATCGCCGCCTGCTCGATGCTTTCGGCGCGCTGGAAGGTGACGCGGCCGCGGTCGAGGCGCTGTGGCAGGCGCGGCGGGAAGCGCAAGCGCGGGCCGAAGCCCATCGTGCCGAGGTCGAGCGCGCCCGGCGCGAGGGCGATTATCTGCATCACGCGGTCGAGGAATTGGAGAAGCTTGCGCCAAAGACCGGCGAGGAAATCGCGCTTGCCGACCGCCGGGCGCTGATGATGCAGGCGGAAAAAGTAGCCGAGGACTTGCGCGAGGCGCATGAAGTGATCGCCGGCGGCAATTCGAGCGTGCCGGCCTTCGCCGGCATCATCCGCCGGCTGGAGCGGCGCGTCAGCCAGGCGCCGCAACTGATCGAGCCGGCGGTCAAGAGCCTCGACGCTGCGCTCAATGCACTGGAGGAAACCCGCGCGCATCTGGAAGCCGCGCTGCGCGCCGCCGATTACGATCCGGCCGAGCTCGAGCGCATCGAGGAGCGGCTGTTCGCGCTGCGCGCCGCCGGGCGCCAGTACAATGTGCCGGTCGACGAGCTGGCGGGGCTTGGCCTGCGGCTCAAGGCCGATGTCGCCTTGATCGACGCCGGTGAGGACAGGCTGAGGGCGCTGGAAGCGGCGGCGACGCAAGCCGATGCCGCTTACCGCGCCGCCGCCGGTGCGCTGTCCAAGGCGCGGCTCAAGGCCGGCGACGCCCTCGACAAGGCGGTCAACGCCGAGCTCAAGCCGCTCAAGCTCGAGCGCGCCAAATTCTCCACCGAAATCGCCAGCGACGAGGCCGCCGCCGGGCCGAACGGCATCGATAAGGTCGAATTCTGGGTGCAGACCAATCCGGGCACGCGGCCGGGCCCGCTGATGAAGGTCGCCTCCGGTGGCGAGCTGGCGCGCTTCCTGCTGGCGCTGAAAGTCGTGCTCGCCGACCGCGGCTCGGCGCCGACGCTGGTGTTCGACGAGATCGACACCGGGGTCGGCGGTGCGGTCGCCGACGCCATCGGCGTGCGCCTGGCGCGGCTCACCAAGGGCGTGCAGGTGCTGGCGGTGACTCACGCGCCGCAGGTGGCGGCGCGCGCCGACCGCCACTATCTCATCAGCAAGGATGCGCTGGAGAAGGGAAAACGGGTGGCGACCCGCGTTACCGAAGTGGCAAAGGAGCGCCGCCGCGACGAGATCGCCCGCATGCTCGCCGGCGCCGAGATCACCAACGAGGCCCGCGCCGCCGCCGAACGGCTGATCAAGCAGGCGAGTTGAGACCGCGCGCGTCATGCCCCGCGAAAGCGGGGCATCCAGTAATCACGGAGCCGTCGGTGTCTACTGGATTGCCCGCTTGCGCGGGCAATGACAGAAGAAGATGGTGCGCGTCCCGGGTTGACCTCCGATGGCCAAAGCGAAAGTCAGAACCGACAAGACCCCGGTGGAACTGCTCACCGTCAAGCAGGCGGCGGCGGAGCATGTGCGGCTTGGCCAGGAGATCGCGGCGAACGACAGGCGCTACTATCAGGAAGACGCCCCCAAGATCACCGACGCCGAATACGATGCGTTGCGTGAGCGCTACAACGCCATCGAGGCGCGCTTTCCCGATCTGCGCACGCTCGAATCGCTGTCGCTGAAAATCGGCGCCGCGCCCTCGGGCAAATTCAAGAAGGTGCGGCACGCGGTGCCGATGCTGTCGCTCGACAATGCCTTCGCCGACCAGGACGTGATTGATTTCGTCGCCCGCATCCGCAAGTTCCTCAAGCTCTCCGACGATGAGACAATCACCTTCAACGCCGAGCCGAAGATCGACGGCCTGTCGATGTCGCTGCGTTACGAGGACGGCGAGCTCGTCACCGCCGCCACTCGCGGCGACGGGGCCGAAGGCGAGGACGTCACCGCCAATATCCGCACGTTGAAACAGGTGCCGCAGCAGCTCAAAGGCAAGCGCGTGCCGAAGATCTGCGAGGTGCGCGGCGAGGTCTACATGACCAAGCCGGAGTTCTTGAAGCTCAATGAGCGGCAAAAAGAGGCGGGCGGGCAGATCTTCGCCAATCCGCGCAACTCCGCCGCGGGCTCGCTTCGACAAAAGGACCCCAGCGTCACCGCCTCGCGGCCACTCGGTTTTTTCGCCTATGCCTGGGGCGAGATGAGTGAGATGCCGGCGGACACGCAGAACGGCATGATCAGGTTCTTCGAGACCTGCGGCTTCAAAACCAATCCGCTGACCAAGATCCGCCATTCGGTCGAGGAACTGCTCGCCTTCCATCGCGACATCGAGCAGCGCCGCTCGCATCTCGATTACGACATCGACGGCGTCGTCTACAAGGTCGACCGCATCGACTGGCAGCAGCGGCTCGGCTTTGTTTCGCGCAGCCCGCGCTGGGCGATCGCGCACAAGTTCCCGGCGGAGAAGGCGATCACCGTGGTCAAGGGCGTGATGATCACGGTGGGCCGCACCGGCGCGCTCACGCCAACGGCGCAGCTCGAGCCGGTCGGCGTCGGCGGCGTCATCGTGCAGAACGTGACGCTGCACAACGAGGACTACATCAAGGGGATCGGCGGCGACGGCGAGCCGATCCGCGAGGGCCGCGACATCCGCATCGGCGATACAGTGATCATCCAGCGCGCCGGCGACGTCATTCCGCAGGTGGTCGATGTGGTGCTCGACAAGCGGCCGAAAGACGCCAAGCCCTATCGCTTTCCGAAAAAATGCCCGTGCTATCTGCACACGCCGATCGTGCGCGAGGAGACCGCGACCGGCGAGGAGGGCGCCCGCGCCCGCTGCACCGGCGAATTCGCCTGCCCGTTCCAGAAGATCGAGCATCTGAAGCTGTTCTGCTCGCGCCGCGCTTTCGACATCGAGGGGCTGGGCGAAAAGCAGATCGAATTGTTCTTCGAAAAGGAATGGGTGCGCGAGCCCGCCGACATCTTCACGCTGGAGAAAAAGCACAAGGCCGAACTGCTGGAAGAGGAGGGCTATGGCGAAACTTCTGTGAAGAACCTGTTCGACGCGATCAATGCGCGCCGGGAGATTTCGCTCGAGCGTTTCATCTACGCCCTCGGCATCCGCCAGGTCGGCGAGACCACGGCGCTGGCCCTGGCGCGCGGCTACGGCTCGTGGAAAGCGTTCCACGACGCGGCGCTGAAAGTGACCAATGGCGACGAGGAGGCGATGGCCGAGATGGATGCGCTCGATCAGATCGGCGACACCGTGATCGAGGCGATCAAGGCCTATTTCGGCGAGAGCCACAACAAGGGTATTGTCGAGCGGCTGACCAAGGAGGTGAAAATCCTCGACGCCGAAAAGCCGAAAACGGATTCTCCGATCGCCGGCAAGACCGTGGTGTTCACCGGCACGCTGGAGAAGATGACGCGCGAGGAGGCGAAAGCGCAGGCCGAGCGGCTGGGCGCCAAGGCGTCCGGCTCGGTGTCGAAGAAGACGGATTTCGTCGTCGCCGGCCCCGGCGCGGGATCGAAGCTTGCCGAGGCTACGAAGCTCGGCGTCAGGGTCTTGACCGAGGACGAATGGCTGAAGCTGATTTCTTGATCACCCGAGCCGCACCGCACATTCCGTCGTCGTCCCCGCGCAGGCGGGGACCCAGCAATCAGGGACAGTGCCCGCGCGTGCTGGATCGTCCGCCTTCGCGGACGATGACAGCCGAGAACGCGGCACGCACACACCCGATCACAGCGGCCGCGTCGCCTGCTCCAGCCAGGCCTTCGTCTCCGCGTCGACCAGCGGTGAAAGCTCATCGCGCACGCGCTCATGGTAGCTGTCGAGCCAGTTGCGCTCCTTGCCGGTGAGCATTTTCGTATCGATGAGCCGCCGGTCGATGGGCGCCAGCGTCAGCGTCTCGAAGGCGTTGAGCGGCTTTTCCGCGCCCGCCGGCTCCGGCGCCGCGATCACCAGCACCAGGTTTTCAGTGCGGATGCCGAAATCCGCGGTTTTATAATAGCCCGGCTCGTTGGACAGGATCATGCCGCGGCGCAACGCCACCGTGCCGAGCTTGGATATGCGCGCCGGGCCTTCATGCACCGACAGATAACTGCCGACGCCGTGGCCGGTGCCGTGGTCGAAGTCGAGGCCGGCCTGCCATAGCGCGACGCGCGCCAGCGGATCGAGCTGCGCGCCCGAGGTGTTCTCCGGAAACACCGCGGTGGCCATGGCAATGTGGCCCTTGAGCACGCGGGTGAAGCGGTCGCGCATGTCCTCCGACGGCGCACCGACGATCACCGTGCGCGTGACGTCGGTGGTGCCGTCCTCGTATTGCGCGCCGGAATCGACGAGGAACAATTCGTTCATGCCGATGCGCCGGTTGGAGGCCCGCGTGACGCGATAATGCACGATGGCGCCGTTCGGGCCCGAGCCCGCGATGGTCGGGAAGGAAATGTCCTTGAGCTTGCCGGTGTCGCGGCGGAAGCTCTCCAGCGCCTCCACGGCGTCGATCTCGGTGAGCTTGCCGCCCGGCGCCTCGCGGTCGAGCCAGGCGAGAAAGCGCACCATGGCGACGCCGTCGCGCATATGCGCGGCGCGGGTGCCGGCAATCTCGGCGTGATTTTTCACCGCCTTCATCAGCGTGATCGGATCGGCGCCGCGCACCGGCTTGCCGCCGCCATCGGCGATCAGTCGCGTCAGCGCATCGGCGGCGCTCGCCTGGTCGAGGCGCACGCTCTTGTCCCTGAGCGCGCCAAGGTCGCTTATAAGCCGCGCCGGCTCGCGCACATCGGCGATCTCCTCCAGCGCGTCGCGCGCGGCGTTGTCGAGCCGGCCGCTCTCGATATAGAGCGCCGGGCGGCCCTCCTTCGGCACCAGCGCGAAAGCCAGCGCCAGCGGCGTGTGCGCCACGTCGGAGCCGCGGATGTTGAACGCCCAGGCGACGTTCTGCGGATCGGATACCACGAGCGCATCGGCCCGCAGCTTCAACAGCTCGCCGCGCACGCGCTTGAGCTTTTCCGCCGCGCTCTCGCCGGAGAACTTGACATCGCGCAGGACGACCGCGCTCGCCGGCGGCGCCGGCCGCGCTTTCCACAGCGCATCGATCGGATTGCCGTCGACCGCCACCAGCGTCGCGCCGGCGCTGGCACACGCCTTTTTCAGCCGCTCGGCGCCGTCGGCGGTGTGCAGCCAGGGGTCGTAGCCGATCGTGTCGCCGCTCTTGAGATTTTGCTCGAGCCATTGATCGGGCGGCGTGTCCACCAGATGCGCGACGGCGAACAGGTTTCTGTCGACCTGCGCCTCGGCCTGCACGGTATAGCGCCCGTCGACGAAGATCACCGCCCGCGTCGTCAGCACGATCGCCGCGCCGGCCGAACCGGTGAAGCCGGTGAGCCAGGCGAGCCGCTCCTCGCTCGCCGGCAGATATTCGTTCTGCTGCCGGTCCGCGCGCGGCACCACGAAGCCGTCGAGGCCGCGGCGCTTGAGCTCGGCGCGCAGCGCCGCGACGCGGGCAGCGCTTTCGCTGCGCTCGCTCAAATCATCGAAGGTCTGGAAGTGTGCTTCGAACATGTGGGGCGCCACTCTATCGCTCCCGCCGCCCCGGGCAATGCAGGCATGCGCTTTGCGCGTGCCCCACACCCAAGCCTTAGATCCGCGGTGTCGCTTTGCTGCATAAGCGTCTTCTGCCGGAGAATTCAGCAGCAAATCGCCGTCCTGACTCGCCTTTGTGCAATGCAACCGTCCTGTCGCATTCCCGCCATCACCCCTACCGTTCCGTTAACGGTTCATGCCGGATTGGCGGGGCTTCCATGCGTTGTCGCCAGTGGTTTGCCGCCATTTTCCAACTATGTTGCATTGCAACAGACGGGAATACCAGGCGCAATCTTTGAGGTCGCGCCCGCAGGAAGGAGAAAGGTCAAGATGGTTGCTGTCACATTTGGCACCGCGCGCGTTGCCGCTCCGGCCGCCGCCAAGGCGCCGACCGAGACACCGCGCAAGAGTTTGTTCGCGCGCATGCTCGCCTCGATCGAGCAGGCGCAAATGAAGCGCGCGCAGCGCGATTTGGCCCGCTATCGCGAACTGTTGCCGCTCGATCACGAATTGCGCGGCGGCGAGCTGGTGCCGCATCGTCAAGGCGAATTGCCGTTCGGCGAACGTTAAGCGTCGCTGCCGAACGATCGAGCCGCCCCGGCACTTCGGTTCCGGGGCGGCTTCGTTTTTTTGCTCGTCGCGCAAATCGAGCGAGCCGTCCGATCGCGTCAATTCAAAAGATTCATCGGATCGATGCAAACAAACGATGGAATAGCTTGCGCGCCTTTTCTGTTGGCTTCGGTGCACTTGCGCCTGATCCCGGCGCTCGCGTCAGGATTCTTTGCGCCAATAGAAGAGGATGAAATGGACTTCACAAGC
>Ga0335083_10001794_pt1 | contig 29155 bp, 30 predicted proteins | sample Lox_Sample_42_FD_206716 | JGI IMG/M metagenome (GOLD analysis project Ga0335083, IMG submission 206716) | Soil microbial communities from Loxahatchee National Wildlife Refuge, Florida, United States - Lox_Sample_4.2 | ecosystem: Environmental > Terrestrial > Soil > Wetlands | place: USA...
ATCCCCCGGGCCGCTATGAGCAGTTCGTGGCGCAGTTCCTGCGGCTGCTCTAGACCGAGTCGTTAAGTACGACGGGGACCCCGTGAAGGGTCCCCGTCGCTGATCCCAACAACGCACCCACGGCCGGGTTGGGTGCGTCCTCCGGAGATCGATTCCGAGGCTGAAACTCGTCGGCGGGTCGAAAGTTGCGCTCGCCACCCGACGAACCTCGAGCCAGTCGCTCCTGCGATACTTAGGCGTCCCCTCCGGGGGCGTAGCTCAGTTGGTTAGAGCGCCGGCCTGTCACGCCGGAGGTCGCGGGTTCGAGTCCCGTCGCTCCCGCTTTGAGAAGTGCCTGGAAATCGGCCAGGCTGGTCAACGCAGCTGCGGAGGTTGATCCCGCAGTGGTTGCGCTGCGAGACAATCATATGCGCATGCTGCGGAGGGTCTCGGTGTGGCGCGATGTCGCCCGTCTGGCGGACAGGCTCGATGACGTCGCTTCGGGTTGAAGGGGCCGTGGCCGCCGACGCGGCTGCGGTGACCGTGGTCAGGGCGGCGCTGGAGACGTCTCTGTACGGCCGGAGCGCGCTCTCGCAGGCGGATGTGGAGGACGAGTGGCTGGACCTTGACCTCGAACGGAACGCGCGCGTTGTCCGCGACGGCGATCGCGTTGTTGGGTTTGGGGCGGTTCGCCAAGAAGGCGGGCTCTGGGAAGCCGAGGGCTACGTCCATCCGGACGCGCTCGGGCGGGGGGTCGGACGGTTAATCGCTACCGGCCTCGAGGAGCACGCGGCGGGCCGCGGCGGATGCCGGATTCTTAGCGCCGCGTTTGAGGTCGACTCGGCTGCCCGCAGGCTGCTGGAGTCACTCGGCTACAGCGCCGTGCGGGTTTTTCGCGAGATGCGCATCGGGCTCCAGGCGCCGCCGCCCGCACCCCACTGGCCCGGGGGGCTGCGAGTTGTGCCGTTCGACGCCGAGCGTGACGCGGCTGAGTTCCACGCCGCGTACGAGGAGGCGTTTGCGGATCACTGGGAATACAACCCGCGCGAGTTCGAGTCGTGGTCGAAGATCTATGTCGGCAGCGAGCGTTTCGACCCGATGCTTTGGTGCCTGGTTCGCGCGGGGAATGAGATTGCCGCCGGGACGATCTGCTCAAGCGAAACCTACGGGGGCGGCTGGGTGCACGCGCTGTTCACGCGTCGGGCGTGGCGCAAGCACGGGGTTGGCGCGGCACTGCTGAACGACTCGTTCGCCCGCTTCTGGGAGCGCGGCGAGCACAGCGTCGGGCTCGGCGTCGATGCGGCCAACGACACGGGCGCGTTTCGCCTTTACGAGCGCGCCGGGATGTCTCCCAGGCTCGGATTCGTCATCTACGAGAAGGACATCGACGAGCGTAGGTGAGCAGTGCACCTACGCGTCCCGGCAAGCTGGCGAGGGTCAGGTAATAGCGTCTCGCCAAGCGGTTGCAAACCACAAGCGGAAGGGGCCCGATGCTGAGACAGGTCGCCGACGGTGTGCTGATACACGAAAGCGAGTTCATGCAGACCAACGCCGTCGTCGCGCAGGGCCGGGCTGGGGTGTTGCTGATCGACCGTGGGTGCGCAGCGACGAAATGACCTGCCTCGCGACCGACCTGTGCGATTCGGGCCGGGCCGTTGTGGCAGGCTTCTCGACGCACCGGCATTGGGATCATCTGCTCTGGCAGGCCAGCCTCGGCGCGGCGCCCCGTTACGGCTCGCCGCGCTGCGCGGCCAGCCGGCCTGTCAATCCGACGCACGTGTGACCTGAATGTTCGTCACGTCGAAGCTTCCGGTGTTCGGGAACCCCTGCCAGACCTTCACAGACCCGAATAGCGGAGCCAGATTTTGAAACGGTGCCTGAACGACTGCTTCCTGGGCACCAGACGCAGAGCCGGTGAGTACGACGAGAGCTCTCGAACTTGACGCCGCTACAGTCAGGATCACCTGAACGATGAACCCGGCATTGCGTGGAAACGAGCCGAACTCGACCCCGATATCGTCGATGCGCGCCCGATTCGTCGGGAGGAAGTCAACGTGCAGGAACTGCTCGAACGCGGCGGTCTCGAAGCTAATTGAAGCGATGCCGCTGGTATCGCTCAAGAACAACTCCGCGGAGAAGGTGTAAACGCCGAAGCCGGGAGCTTCCGTGAGTATGCAGTGCAGCGCCGCCTCGCCCTCCGGGCCGGTCGGGCGACTAATCCGAACCCAGTTATCCGAGGGTAGAACGGGCGGCTCGACGACGATCACGCCGTTCGCCGGCCCGTCGACGGTGGCGGTCCCGACCGCCTGGACAGGAGTCGGCGGCAGACCGGTCTTCGAATCAAAGTTCGACAAGAAGAGCGTCTCCTGCGCGGTGACGAAGACGATCTGGCCAAGCAGGGCGATGTTGTAGCCAACACGGTAGAGCCAGGCGTCCGTGTCGCGCACGGCGACGTCGACCTGCAAGCCGGAAAAGAGATCCCCGACGTACTGCTGGGAGAAGGCGTCGATACCGGTGCCGTAGTGATTGGGGCGCCACACATCAACGGCGAACCCGGCGTTGATCGATTGTTCGGCGTCGAACACCGAGCTGATCGACGCGAACGGGGCCAATTGCTCAACCTGAAAGCCGAGCGAGTAGTCGATCCCCTCGGTCCCCGGTGGTGTGGGAATCGAGTGATAGGTAATTGCGTGATGCATCGGGTCGAGAACTGTCGGCTCGAGGAGAAGAGTTTCGTGGAGCCATTGGGACGTACTGTTTCCTTCCAGGTTCACCATGGCGACTCCGGAGAGTGTCAACAGCCACTGTTGGGCGTGAACGTCGCTCGGTGGTGGGTCGCCCACCGCTTGAGCGGCGGGCACGATAAGCCAGTTCTGCCCCGCAAAGGTGGTGATAACCTCGATTGGAAATGTCATGGACGACCTCCTTGAAGAGGAGTCCGGCTAAGCACGCCTGACTCCCTAATTTGACGTTGAGTTGGACGACGGCAGTGATGCTGCCTCTGATGATCCCGTCGCCCCGACCCACCGCAGAAGAGATAGGCACCCTCCGCACTCGGTGAGCGCGAGCCGGGGACACACGCCGCGTGCGGGGACAACGGCACTTGGTCACCGGACATCCCGTCGATCACTACTCGATTGGACCGATCGGGGGTATCGGCAGGACCGCTCGGACCGGCAGACCGAAGCGAGCAAAGACGTTGGGTGCGAAGTAGGCATCGGTGGGAACTGGTATGTCGCTCAAAGGGTCGGCGGGGCTATGTACGCGCACACTCGGAACGAAATCGAGCGATGTCGTGAAGATGCGCAAGTAATAGTCCGCGGGTTCGAAGCCTTCTTCGATCGGCCCCAGATACACCACCGCCGGGCCCGTCGGCACCTCTACATTTCCGGTGTCGATGACCGTCTCGCCGGCACCATTGACGAGCACCAGGCGTGCGTAGCCCGGGTCGACGCCTCGGTTCGTTACGTGGCCCCAGAAAAACGCGTTCTCGACGCTCGCCACGCTAACGACACCGCTGACGTACTCGTAACGAAAGATCTCAAGGGTGTCAGTCATGACCGCTCCCTTTCACACTTTCTCTCCGGTCAAAGTACGTCCATAGACCCACGCAAGACCAGAACGCTCTCTGTATAGACGGCATCTGTCCTCCCTTTAGTCGTTGCGACCCTTGTCGCCTGCGAGGTTCTCAACTGGTGGGCGGCGTCCCTAGCTGTTTGCATCGCCGCGCCCCGGTCATTACGGCCGGACGCTGCCTACGCCTCGCTGGACCATTGACGGGAAGAGGTACGAACGACGAACCTGATACGCGTATCGACCGAAACCGGCCACGACAATTTCGGACTCCGACGCGAAGTCCGTGCCCCATGGGTTCCTGGGTAGAGCCCTGGCCCACGCTCCGGGCAGTCCGTCTGGCGTGACGACGCGGAAACGGCCCTGGCGACGTCGCTTTCGGGACCCCGACCGACACGATGGTGCTCTTAGCGGTCGCGAAGGTCGTTCAAGTCGTTCGCAATGCGGGTCCGAAGGTCGTGTCGATGTCTGACGTTGCTGCCGCGCTCGGACAATGTGTCGGCGGTCGGCCCCAGCCGAGCGGGAAGGTCGTGCCCGAGATCGACATCCTTGCCGGAGGCGACGTAAAGCCGGATGCAGGAGTCGCGCCCATCGCACTCGAAGCGTCCGATCCGTGTGACCGGTCAGTGGGGTCCAAGCTCTTCTCAAGGACAGGAGAGGTCCAGGAGGAAGGCGACCGTCTGGTGTTTCGGTCGACTGCCTCAGGACCGCACGAGGTCACTCCCGATGGGTCAATGAGAATGGTGGCCTGGCGATGCGAAGCTTGACCCTGGGTGAGCAGGCGCCGATGCGAGTCAAGATGGGCGTCGTTACGAGCCTCGCAAGCCTTATGTTTGCTTCGCATTCCCGTTCGGGGATGTCTTCTCTTGCATTTGCGGCCCGGCAGGTACAGGCGCGCCGGTCGGCGGAAGGTGCTTGGCGACCACCGCGATCATCCGCCGTGTGTTGTGATCATGCGTAGGATGGAAAGCCGTGGCCAGTGAGCCTGACTTCCCACCGGTGGACGATGCCGAGCGAGCGCGGCGTCGCGCGTTTGTGGCCGAGCATCGCACCGCCGTCTTCGGATATCCGCGCCGCGACGACGGGCCGTCGATGTCGGTCGTCTACTACGTCATGGATGGAGACGATCGCATCCTGGTGTCGACGATGCGCGACCGCGGCAAGGCGAAGGCGGTGGCCCGCAATCCCAGGGTGTCGCTGTGCGTTCTCGACGAGCAATGGCCGATGAGCTACCTGCTGGTGTATGCCACCGTGCAAGTCGACCCCGGGCTGGATAGCGCGACCGATCTGATGATGCGGATCTCCGAGGTGATGGCCGGTCACCCGATGCCCCCCGAGGCGCGTACCGACGCTGAGGAGATGTGCCGGCGAGAGCACCGGATAGTGCTGACGCTCTCGCCCTACTCCACCTTCCAGACGCCCCCGCGGCACGTCAGGGAAGCGACCGACCTCCGGAGGCTCACCCACTGGACCAGCACGAGCCTGCCCTGGTGAGGCGGCGCCGTCGCCGCGCGGACCTCCGCGCATTTGGCTTCCTGCGGTCAGTCTTGGTCGTGGAGCACAGGGGCGTAGGAGATCCCGACCACCGCGCCCTCCGGTGACTGCAGCCTGGCGACCGTTTGACCCCACGGCTCCTCGCGCGGCGGATGCAGCAGCTCGTAGCCTGCTTGCTCGAGCTCCCGTGCCGCCGGGCCCACCGCCGTGGCGTCCGCAACATCGAACTCGATACTGACCTGCGGAACCGGTCGCTCGGCCGGCCATTGCCGCGTCCCGAAGCACGCCTCAGCGGCCTGAGCCAGCGGCCAGATACCGAAAGACTTGCAACCTCCGAGCTGCTCGCTGTGGTGATATTCGCCGCCCTCACTTTCCAGCGGCAGCGCGAGGGCGTCGACGTACAGCTTGCGACTGGCGGCCGGATCAGGCGCGATCACCGCCACGGTCGAAAGGAACTCGATGTTCATGCCACCTCCTCGTACGGGCCAGTGCTCGGTCAACGATCCAAGCAGGTTCCGCAAACCCGGCCGGCGCTCTCGGCAACACACCGGCCGCTAGCGGTGACCCTGTCCGATCACGCCCGTAGATCCAGTGATGATGATTTCGTTCATGCCGGACTCACGACGTACCCCGCAGGATCGTGACATGCCTGGGCACGAACCCATCGCGGCAGAGGGATAGTGTCGGGTCCGCACACGCCAATCACTGGGAGCTGAGATGGGGTTTTTCAAGCGCGACTCGCCCGACGAGCCGCCCGAACAACCGCCGGGCCAATACGAGCAGACGCCGGCGCCCGAGACCATGATTCCGACCACGACCGAGATGGGGGCAGAGCCGATGACCTACTCAGCGGGTTCGACCGAAGGACTGACCGGGCACGGCCGCGAGCGGCTCGCCCAGAACCGCGACGGCCTATTCACGAGTGACCTGTCGATCAATGAGTTCGTGATGGTCGACGAGGCCGGCTTCGAGCCGCTCGGACTCGTGATGGGCAGCTCGATTTATCACATCGGCTACCAGCGGTCGCAGTACAAGCAGAGCATGGAGCTGACCGTGCTTTCGCAGGCCATGTACAACGCGCGCGAGCTCGCGATGACGCGGATGGAAGAGGAGGCCGATCAACTCGGAGGGGACGGAGTGGTCGGCGTACGGCTCAACATCCGCATCTACGAGTGGGGCGAGGACATGGCCGAGTTCACGGCGATCGGGACGGCGGTCAAGCACCGCGAGGGCGCGCTTCACAGGGCGCCGAGCGGCCGCCCGTTCACGAGCCACCTGTCAGGGCAGGAGTTCGCAACGCTGCTCAAGTTCGGTCGCCGGCCGGTCGGCATGGTGATGGGCAACTGCGTCTACCACGTCGCCCATCAGTCGATGCGCCAATCGATGCGTAACGTCGGGCAGAACGTAGAGCTGCCGCTGTTCACGCAGGCCCTGTACGACGCGCGCGAGCTCGCGATCGAGCGGATGCAAACCGAGGCCAAGGACGCACAGGCGACCGGGATCGTTGGCGTCAGGATCGACGAAGGCAGCTTCTTCTGGGGCGGCCACGTGATCGAGTTCTTCGCGGTCGGGACGTCGGTGATCCGGGCCGAGCAGCAACCCGAAAAGCCAAGACCCTCGTACGTGTTCGACCTCGGTCAGTGAGGCTCGCTTCGGCGGCCACCGACCAGGGAGCCACCGACCAGGGAGCCACCGACCAGCCGTTAGCCGCGACCATCGGCCGCCCGGCTGACTTGTCTCAGCGTTTCGCGAGCGCCTCTCGATGTCCTCAGCCACACCGGCCGCGCGAGGATGAGCGCTCGACCTGGCCGAAGGCCGAGCGACGCCGGATGAGATCGGGGGTGTCCGCCAAGAGGCGATCCAGCTCTTCCATCCGACCGAAAACGACCGCATCCACGGCGAGCTCGAACGCCGGATCGCACTCGCCCGTCACTATCGACCATGACGCAAGTCCATGGTCGGACTGCCGCTACGGCTGGGGCGAGGTAGACGGCGGTCTCGCCCATAGCGGAAGTCTGTCAGTCGACGACGAACCGCGTCCGATCACCGTCCGCCGCCAACGTGAAACGGACGATCGAGTACACGCCGCGATCCCAGACTTCCGGAGGTGAATCGCCTTGTGTGGACCTCCGGTGCGAGCCGGCCCGCTACCGGCTTCGTCCTCAAGACGAACGGGCCGAACCGCGACGGACATCGGCGAGGCGCCCCTCGAGAAACCGCTGCTCGGGCCCCGGCTGGGTCAGCTCGAGGGCGCGCCCGTAGGCCGCGCCCGCTTCGTCGTCGCGACCCAGGCGTCGTAGGAGGTCGGCGCGGGTCGAGTGGTAGTAGCGGTAGTCGTCGAGTTCGAGGTCCTCGAGCAGGAGGAGTCCGGCTTGCAGGCCCTCGAGTTCGGCGACGGCGATCGCACGATTCATGGTCACGACCGGCGAGCCCGTGATCAGCTCGAGCCGCTCGTAGAGGAGCACGATCTCTTCCCAATCGCGCGGCTCGCGGAGGTGAAGATCCGCGATCGCCGCCTGAACCACGTACGGGCCGTTCCCTCGGAGGGCGACCGCGCGTTCGAGCAGCGCTCGGCCCTCGACGATCTGGCGCTGGTCCCACAGCGACCGGTCCTGGTCGTCGAGCAGGACGAGCTCGCCGCCCCGGAAGCGCGCGGCGCTGCGAGCCTGGCCGATGAGCATGAGCGCAAGCAGGGCGTGCGCTTCGGCTTCGTCCGGCATCAGCTCGACCAGGGAGCGGCTGAGGCGGATCGCCTCAGCGGACAGATCGACGCGATCGCCGCCCCAGCCTTCGTTGAAGATCAGGTAGATGACGGCGAGCACGGCGTCGAGCCGCTCGGGCAGCAGATGGTCGGGAGGAACAGCGAACGGGATGCCGGCGTCGCGGATCTTGTGCTTGGCGCGGGTCAGGCGCTTGCTCATCGTCTCGAACGGGACCAGAAACGCGCGCGCGATTTCTTCGGTCGAGAGACCACCAAGCGTGCGCAGAGTGAGTCCGACCTGCGCGTCGAGCGCGAGCGCCGGGTGGCAACACGTGAAGATCAGCTCGAGCCGCTCGTCCGGGAACGTCGCCGTCTCGCCCATCGTCTCCTCCGGTTGCTCTCTCAGCTCGCGCCCGAGCTGCTCGGTCTTCACCGCCAGCGTCCGCTCGCGCCGGATGCGGTCGATTGCTCGGTTGCGGGCGGTCATGATCAGCCAGCCGGTGGGGTTGTCCGGCGCCCCGTCACGCGGCCAGCGTTCGGCCGCTATCGCGAACGCCTCCTGCGCGGCGTCCTCGGCCAGCTCGATGTCACCGAGGAAGCCGACGAGCGACGCCAGAACGCGGCCCCATTCCTCGCGGAACAGATGCTCAAGCAACGACGCCGGGCTCCTCGCGGACCGGTCGCACCTCAATCGCACCCCAAGGCCGCAGCCCCTGTAACTCGTCGGCCACAGCGAGAGCGCCGTCCAGGTTCTCCGCCTCGACGACCACGAAGCCGCCGAGGTAATCCTTGCTGTCGACGAACGGTCCATCGGTCAGGAGCGCTCTGCCCTTTTCGCGGCGCACGGTCGTCGCGGTCTCGACGTCCTGGAGACGCAGCCACCCGGTCACGTCCGGTCGCTCGAGGACCCCCAGCACGGCCTCCGTGATCCGACGTCGTTCGTCTAAAGGCGTCCGGTCGCGAATCTCGATGTCGTCGTAGATCAACAGCGCGTATCTCAAGGCGTCTCCTTCCACGAGTCGTTCCCTTGTAGACGAATAGCGCACGCGCGGACGGACACCTCGCCCGAGTGTCCGTCTGGCGCGTGTCCGTTCGTCACCGAGGCAGAACCGGCCAATGAGCCGGCCTCGACTAAGGAGGGACAGATGACGGATACAGCGGCAACGAACCGCCGCCTCGCCTCGGTGGTCGCGCTGACCTCGGCCGCCTATTTCATGGTCGTTCTCGACTCGGTGGTCGTCATAACGGCGCTCCCGCGAATGCAGCGCGACCTCCATGTCAGCCTCTCGTCTCTGCAGTGGACGCTCAACGCCTACGGCATCGCGTTCGCCGCCGGGATCATCACCGCCGCCGCGCTCGGCGACCGGTTCGGACGGCGGAGGGTGTTCACGATCGGGCTCGCGCTGTTCACGGTCGCCTCGGTCGCATGTGCCCTCGCGCCCAACCTGTCCGAGCTGATCCTCGCGCGGACGGTGCAGGGACTCGGTGGCGCGATCGTGCTGCCGCTGAGCTTGACGATCCTGACCGCCGCGTTCCCGGTGGAGCGCCGTGGGATGATCGTCGGGATCTATGGCGGCCTCGCCGGGCTCGCAGTGGCGATGGGACCGATCGTCGGCGGCGCGATCGCTCAGAGCATCGACTGGCACTGGATCTTCTGGATCAACGTCCCGATCGGAGTCGCCGCCGTGCTCCTCGGCGTCCGGCTGCTGCCCGAGAGCTATGGGGCACCGGAGCGCCTCGACCTCGTTGGGGTCGCGCTCGTCACCGCCGGAGTCGTCGCGCTGGTCTGGGCGCTCACTCGAGCCAACGACGCCGGTTGGGCGAGCGCCGAGACCGCGGGCAGTCTCGCCGCCGGGACCCTTCTGCTCGCTGCGTTCGTCTGGTGGGAGCACCGCGTCGCCGAGCCGATGGTGCCGCTCCGCCTGTTTGCGGTGCGGGACTTCGCGGTCGGCAACCTGACCACTTTCATGATGTCGGGCGCCATCTTCGCCGGCGGTCTGTTGGTCACGGAGTATTTCCAACTTGCGCGCCACTTCTCCCCCGTTGGCGCCGGACTGCGGCTCCTCCCGTTCTTCGCGACGCCGATGGTCGTCTCACCCGTGGCAGGCGCTCTGTCGGACCGGACCGGCCGCCGCCCGATCATCGTCGCCGGGCTGAGCCTGCTGACGGCCGGGTTCGTCTGGGTCGCTTGGCGCGGCTCGATGCACACGAGCTGGATCGAGCTCGTGATCGCGCTCCTGGTCGCGGGCGTCGGGATCTCGATGGCCCTCCCGACGGTACCGACAGCCGTCCTGAGCGCCGTCGCTCCGCACGAGATGGGGAAGGCGTCAGGGATCAACTACATGGCTCAGCGGTTCGGCGCGGTGTTCGCGGTCGCGATTGGCAGCGCGGTATTCGCGAGCTACGGCAGCCTCGGAACCCCGGCCGCCGTCACTGCGGGATTCAAGCCGGCCCTATGGGCGTGCGCCGTCTTTGCCGGCATGTCGGCGCTGGCCGCCCTGGCGATGTCGGCGCGGCCGAAACCGGCGACCGAGGTCGAGCCCGCGGGCCTGCCTATCGCCGCCTGAACCAATCGCCACCGAACAACAGGACACTCACGATGGCGAACATCCTCCACCGCCTCACGATCAACGCGCCGCCGGAGCGCGTGCACCAACTCGCGGCAACCAGAGACGGGATCCAGTCATGGTGGACGGGTCACCCCGTCGCCGGCGACGACGAAACCGGCGGCCGGTTCGAGGTCTACTTCCGGGACCCCGCCAACCCCGCGGCCACGTTCGAAGTCGTGCGACGCAGCCCGGACCGGATCGTCTGGCGGTGCGTCGGCGGCCCCGACGACTGGATCGACACTCACATCATCTACGCGCTCAGGCCCCGCGATGACGGCGGCACGACGCTGCTATTCCGCCATGAGGGATGGCGCCAGGAGAACGAGTTCATGAACGGCTGCTCGACCAACTGGGCCGCGTACCTCATGAGCCTCAAGTCCGGAGCCGAAGACCACGGGTTCAACGCCTTCCCGGGTGGCGAGATCAGCCGCTGGGACTAAACACGACGCGCTCGCGGCCCCCAATCGGGTCGCCACCGCAAACCGAGGCGCGGCCACGTTAGGCTGAGCACCACCGCATGCGATTCGCGATTGCCATCCCGCAGTACGCGCGCGAGAGCCGCTTCGACGATCAGGCATTCCGCACGTTTCTGAGCCGCGCAGAGGAGCTAGGGGTGTTCGAGAGCGGCTGGGTGCAGGAGCAGGTGCTCGGCGCCGCGGGCAGCGTCGCGGCACTCCAGACGCTGACTTACGCGGCGGCCTGTACCGAGCAGCTTCGGCTCGGTTGTGCCGTGTTCATCCTCCCGCTGCACAACCCCGTGCACCTGGCCAAGGCGATCAGTTCGCTCGATTGCCTCAGCCATGGCCGGGTTGAAGTGGGTGTCGCGACCGGCGGCCGGGGACGGCCGTTTGAGGCCTTCGGCGTCGACGCGGACAAGCCCGTTGCCCGCTTCAACGAGGCGCTGGCGCTGATGAAGGCGTGCTGGACGGAGCCGGAGATCAACTTCAATGGGCAGTTGTGGAAGCTCCAGGGCGCCTCGATGGAGCCCAAGCCGGTGCAGAAGCCGTACCCGCCGGTGTGGTTCGGCGGCAGTGTGCCGGCGGGGATGCGGCGCGCGGTCCGCCATGGCGACGGGTTCATGGGCGCCGGCTCGCAGACGCCGGCCCAGTTCGCTGAACAGGTGAAGGTGGTCAGGGAGGAGCTGAGCGCGCAGGAGCGCGACCCCGCCACGTTCCGAATCGGCAAGCGCGTCTACGTTCACGTCGATGACGATCCGGCGCGCGGACGCCAGCGGCTCGAGGACGCGCTCACGCGACACTACGGTCGGGGCGGCTGGTCGGAACACATCTTCGCCGGCCCGCCCGAGACTTGCGCCGCCGGCATCCGCGCGGTGGCCGATGCGGGGGCGGAGCTGATTCTGCTCAACCCGCTCGCCGACGACGCCCACCAGCTCGAACGGCTCGCGGCCGAGGTGGTTCCGGCGCTCAGCTGAGCGGCTCGGAGTTCCGACATGCCCACGTACGTCCTGCGCCTCATCGCTCCGCGCCCCGACTTCGCCGAGACGCTGACCGACTCCGAGCGGGAGATCATGAATCGCCACGCTGCCCATTGGCGCCCGTATCTGGACCGCGGCGACATGGTCGTTTTCGGGCCGATCCTCACCGACGAGACTTCGTATGGGCTCGCGGTCGTCGAGACGGACGACGAGCAGGCGCTGCGCGAGTTCGCCGCGCAGGACCCGGTCGTGACGACCGGAACCGCGGCGTTCGAGGTCGGGCGGATGGCCGCGGGGCACGTCCGCGGGCGCTGACCGGGCCGGCGCCTGACCGCCGAGTCGGCGAACCGCAGATCCGTAGTCTGTAGCGGCCGAATCGACCGCATGGAAATCGCTGGCTACCAGTGAGGAGGCTGCAGATGGAGACTTGGGATGCGATCACCGCCCGTCGCAACGTCCGCGAGTTCGCCGACCGCGCGATTCCCGACGCAGATCTGGACCGCGTGCTCGAAGCCGGCCGGATCGCGCCCTCGTCGCAGAACAACCAGCCGTGGGATTTCGTCGCGGTCACGGACCGGGAGATGCTGCGCGAGCTCTCGACGGTGTGGCGCGGCGGTGGCCACATCGCGAACGCGGCAGCCGCAGTCGCCATGGTGATCCCGGACGAGGACGAGCCTCGCGTCCGCGAACGCAATCGTTTTGACATCGGCCAGGCGACGATGCAGATGATGATCGCCGCGGCCGACCTGGGGATCGGCAGCGGTCACTCGGCCGTCGGTGATCAGGACCTGGCGAGGTCGGTTCTCGGCGTTCCCGAGGGCAAGCTCGTGGCATTCGTGATGGATCTCGGCTATCCGGCGGACCGGCCGCTCAGGCCCGGCACCCGCCTGAAGCGCCGGCCGTTCGACGATGTCGTGCACCGCAACGGCTGGTGAGCCAGGGCCTCACTTATTAGACCGCGAACCGGTCGGGTCCTCATCGACCGCACCCGGCGGTCCTCGATCGGGCATACTTAAGCGCTTCAGTGAACCGCTTAAGTAGAGATTGACCGCGACGTGACCGAGGACCTCGTGATCATCGGCGGCGGCGTGATGGGCCTGTTCACCGCCTACCACGCCTCCGACCGCTTCGACCGGATCGTGGTCCTCGAGCTAGGACGCGTCGGCGACCCGATGACCGCGTCGTTCGGGCGCACCCGCTCGTTCCGCAGCGACTATCTCGATCCCACGTACGCGCGGTTCGCCCGCGAGGCCCTGCGGCTGTGGGGCGAGTTCGAGACGCGGACAGGCACAACCGCGCTCGTGCGCTGCGGGTGCATGAACATCGCCAAGCGGTCGGTGACACCGGACCTCGCCGGCACCTACGGGCATCTCAGCCACTCCGTCCTTCAAAACCTGGGCATCCCGTCGGAAGCGCTTGCAGGCGAGGAGTTACGCAAGCGCTTCCCGTACCTCGAGGCCGATGTCGGCTACATCGACCTCGACGGCGGCGTGGTCAACCTGCCCGCCGTGACCTGCGCACTGCGGCGGGTGCTGGCCGAGCGAGGAGTACGGATCGTGGAGGGCGCCACGGCCCGTCTCGTCGTTCGCCACGACGGCCGGATCCGTGTCGTCACAGACGGGGATGTGTGGTCGTCGCGGTCGCTCGTCGTGACCGCCGGCCATGGCACGAACGACGTGCTCGCAAGCCTTGAGGGCTCCTCGCTTCAGATCCCGATCAGTCGCGACCGGCCGATCGAGGCCAGGTACTTCGCGCCGGCCGCGGCTGCTCGCGGCCACTTCGCCTCAGACGTGATGCCGGTGATCGCCTATCTCGATGCCGGTATCTACTGCCACCCGATCATCGACGGACTGATCGACAAGGTGAAGATCGGTTACTACCACCCGCCGGACCTGCCCCGTTCGACCACGGCGATCGACAGCGTCATGTCGTTCGTCGACCAGTGCCTGCCCGTACTGCGCGATGCGCACAGCGAACCGGTCGCGGACGTCGATGGATGTGACTACGACCTCGTGGAGGACGATGAGTTTGTCCTCGGTGGCGTACCCGGCTTTCCCGGCGCATACGTCGGAGTGGGATGGCGAGGGACCGGTTACAAGTTCGCGCCTTGGGTCGGGCGCGTGCTGGCCGAGCTCGCGCTCGAGCACGGAACCGTCTACGACATCCGGCGCTTCGACCCGGCGCGATTCACGAAAGGAAGTTCCCGTGCAGGACCGACCGTCAGCTCGCACCCTTCAGCAACGCCTCGCTGAGGGCGTCGTCCTCGGCGCCGAAGGCTACGTCTTCGAACTCGAGCGCCGGGGCTACATCAAGGCGGGTCCCTACGTTCCGGAGGTCATTCTCGACCGCCCCGAGGCGGTAATCGAGCTGCATCGCGAGTTCCTGCGCGCGGGCGCCGAGGTGATGGTCGCGCTGACGTATTACGCCCACCGGGAGAAGCTGAAGGTCGTCGGCCGCGAAGGGGACCTCGAACAGATGAACCGCGCCGCGGTTCGCGTTGCCAACCAGGTCGCCCGCGAAGGCGACGCGCTCGTGGCGGCCAACATCTCGAACACGTGGTCCTACGATCCCGCCGACGCCAAGCGCACCGGCGCCATCGTCCGCGCCCAATACGAGGAGCAGTTGAGCTGGGCGTTCGACGAGGGCGTCGACTTCGTCATCGCCGAGACCAACGACTACCTCGGCGAAGCGCTCGTCGGACTCGAGGTCTGCCACGAGCTTGGCCTCCCGGCGATGGTCACGTTCGCCAGCGTGCACCCCACACAGACGTACGACGGCTTCCCCTACGTCGAGGCCTGCCGTCGCGTCGCCGACGCGGGAGCCACGATCGTCGGGCTCAACTGCTCGCGCGGACCCGAGACGATGAAACCGCTCCTGACCGAGATCCTCGCGGCTGTCGAGACAGCCGTGGCGGCGCAACCCGTCCCGTACCACACCTCCGACGCGACGCCCGCGTTCGAGTCGCTTGCCACCCCGGACGGAGGGCACGCGTTTCCGATAGCGCTCGAGCCCTTTTCCTGCACGCGGTTCGAGATGGCCGACTTCGCTCGCTGGTCCGGGGGGTCCGGGGTCAGGTACATCGGGATCTGCTGCGGGGGCGGCCCGCACCATGTACGCGCAATGGCCGAGGCCCTCGGGCGCGAAACCCCCGCGAGCCGCTACTCGCCCGCGATCGACCTCCACCCGGTCCTCGGCACCGCGGCCGCGGCGCACGAAGAGATGGGGGGCTGGGCCGCGTAGCGGGGATGGCCCAGCTCAACAAGTGAGCAGCTCACCCCAGCCGCTCGAGCAGCCACTCGTGGACGGCCCGGAGATGATGCTCGGTCAGGGTGAGATGACCGTCGTCGGGTAGAAGCCTCGCCTCGACGCCCGGGATATGGCGGGCGAGCCACTCGCCGTGGGCGAACGGAACGAATTGATCCTGGCGCCCGTGGAGCAGGAGAACCGGAGTCCGTATTTGGTCAAGATCAAATCCCCACGGCTCGAGGAACGCCACGTCGTCATCCCACCAGCCGTCCGCGCCCGGCCCCAGCCCGTCTTGCGTCGCGGCGTAGAGAAACTCCGTGAGCGCCGGCGTGAGCGCCGCCCGATCGACGGGCGAGAGCAGCGTCTCGAACGTCGTGTACAGCGTCTCGGGCGTCGCGGCTAGGAGCTCGACGCGCTCCCGCTCGTGCTTGGCCCGACCCCTGGTCCTATCCGTAAGGACCAACTGCATGTCCTCGACGTTCTCGCTGCCCATCCCGTCGAAGTAATCGAGCCCGTCCGCGCGCCACGGAGCGATCGAGGCAAGGACCGCGACGGCGGGAACGAGATCGGGCAACAGCGCCGCGCAGGCGATTGCGTGCGGGCCGCCTCCGGAGATTCCCCAGACGGCGAGCCGCTCGATCTCGAGGGCGTCCGCGATGGCCCGCACATCGCGTGCGCAGCTCCCCACCGACCGGCCGGCATCGCGGTCGGACCCGCCATAGCCGGGACGGTCGTAGCTCACGATGCGGATCCCTTGTCGTTCGGCCAGCCGGACGTCGGGCTCATAGAGGAGACGTGAGCTGGGCGTGCCGTTGTGCACGAGTACCGCCGGCCCCTGCGCCACGCCGTGCTCGGAGACATGGAGGCGTCGCCCGTCAGGAGTGACTATCTGATGCTCCATGCCCAAATCCTCCTGGTCGCGGTGTACGCCGGCCGACGGTTGGGGAAGCGGCCGGCTGCCCGCTCGATCCTACGGCCACCGGGACCCCGGGGCGGAGCTATGCCGCAGTTAGGCGTGCAGCGGGGTGTCGCGGCGGAGCCGCCACCGACCCCGGGCGGATATCGAGGAGAGCGGCGCTGGGTGGGACCCGAACGCCCCGGTGAACCATCCGTGGTTCGCCATCGAGTCCGCGAGATTCCGTTCTCATGGCCCGGCGCCGCCCTCCTGCATCCGTCAGGAACAAACCTGCCAAAACCTGCGCAAGCAGTCAATCCCTTCGGACAACCGTCGTACTGGACGCCGCGAGCCTCGTCGTACGAACGTCCGGTCGCCACCCGAGTCCGTCGTTGTGCGCCTCCGATGACCTAGTGCAGTGCATCCTGCGCCAAAGTTGTGCGATTCCGCCATGCGGCTCAAGTCGGGTGAGGCGGTCACCGAGAACCCTGGCGGGAAAAGGATGCCACCCGAGACGCCCTAGCCCGTATCGCACGGCTCCCGGCTGCAGCTTCCACGGGCGAGGGCACTGCCGAAACGCGCCTGCCTCGGACATGGACGTCCGAGGCCTCGTTTCTTGGCGAGCACGCTCGCGCCGAGGAGGATGTCCGAGTCGTGGCGGAGATGGCACGATGGCGCCGACATGAGCCGCACCACGATCCGAGACGTTTCCTCTGGCTGCTTCGCAACACGCTCAACCGGCTGACGAGCCGGATCGCCCGCACGGGTCACGGTGCCCGAGGGCTTCATCGCCGAGTTCACATACGGCGAGGAGTCCCGCGTGCTCCGCACCGTCGAGGTGCCGGCGGCCGGCCGACAATCTCAGCGTCCCCGGCTAGTGGGTGGCGCACTCCGCGTACCAGGTGACGTCCTGGGCCGACCCCGAGGAGTTGTTGACGATCGTGAACCAGCCGGTCGGCGACGTACCGGTCGCGGGGTCCGGGCGGCTCGACTCGATCCAGACATTGTCCTCTTCGGCGCCATTCGACGGACCGAACGATGCGCCGCCCCCAACCGCGATCGCGCCAGTGGGGCAGGTCTCGGCGGCGGCGGACTGCGCGCCGGCTGCCACGGAGAGCGTCTCGCTCCGAACGGCGACGGTGGCGAACGTCCCGGCCGGGCCCTGTGGGCCGGTCGACCCCTTGGGGCCGGCTGCGCCCCTCGGGCCCGTGTGGCCGGTCGGGCCGGTACGTCCGGCCGGCCCGCGCGGGCCGGTGTTTCCGCGCAGCGCCCCGATCGCGCCCCGCCTGATCTTCACGAGTGTCACCGATCGGTTCTTGAGCTGTCGAGTGCCGACGCTGCCCGGGGCGAGACCGGCCGCGGCGTAGGATGTGCCGCCGATCGCGAAGAACAGAGCGATCAGCGCGAGATGGTTGCGGCGGAGATAACCGACAAGACCAACGAGCATTCCTGTCCTTTCCGTGAGCGCGGGCGCGAGCGGAGCCCGGCCTCGACGAACTAGTCGCGCGACCTCCGGTCGCGCATCCACGCTCCCTTAACCCGGCTCAGCGGCTCGCGTACCGCGGCTCACAGATCGCGAAGGACGCGGTGGACGTCCTCGCGCTGGAAATCCGTCACGCTCGCGATGGCCGGCTCGGTGCTCGGCGGCGCCGCCAGATCCTCCGGCACCCACCAGCGCTTCCGACCCAGGCCCTCCACGAGCCGCCCGATCTCGCGGGCGCTCTGTGCCCCCAGCGCCAGACCGGGAACCAATCGCTCGATCCGCGCGAGCACGCTCTCGGTCTGCGGCCGTAGCTCCTCGTCGGCCGAGGTGCGAGTGAGCGTCACGATCAGCCGTTCCAGGAGATCTCGATCTCTCGAGAAGAAGCCGAACCATTCGAGCGCCGCCAAGTCGTAGCGACGGAGCAACTCCGCGAGCTCGAGCCATTCCTCGGTCCGGGCCAGCTCCGAGGGATCGGGATGCTCCAGCAGCAACTCACCCGGATGCAACTCGCCCCAGGTCGGCGCGAGCTGCGGTCCCGCGCGCGGGTCGGTCACGGAAGCATTCAGCACGTACCACGCCTCGAGCAGGAACACGGGCACGGGCGCGCGCGTTTCGTCCCACTCGCGGCGCGTGCCGCGCAGGACGTTGATCGCCAAGCTGTCGAGCTCGACCGTTTGACGCCGGTCGTTCGCGCCGGCGAGGGCGCCGCTCAGCGCGAGCAGGATTCGCGCGAGCTCCCGGTCCTCGAGCTCGCGACGGAGCTCGTGGAGTCGATCGCCCAGCACGTCCCAATCGGCGTCATCGATCATCAGGGGAAGGCTCCGTTCTCCCCTCGAGCCTCCCGCTCGTGATACCGCAAGCGCGACTCCGTCGACGCCGGAAACGGCCAAGAACCGTCGGCGTGCGTCGGGATCCTCCCGGAGCTCATCAATCACGAGATCCCGCCAGCTGGGGTGCACCCAACCGATCCCGAGCGGGGTGACGCGCAGGAAATGATCGGTCAGCCGATCGATCAGCTCGCCCACGGACCGGCTCAGGCCGCCCGCATGGTGACGGCGTACGACGGCGGCGAGCTCCCGCTCGTCGAGCAACCCGGCCGGCGCGTCGAGCAGCGAGATCAGCAGCTCGCGGTGCTCCGGCTCGAGCGCCCTGAACGAAGTTCGCATCGCCTCCGTCGGGCAGGCGAGCTCGCGCTCGATCATCCGGAGCAGCTCGCTCTTGTCGTCGGCCACGAGCTGGGGAAGCTCGTCGAGCCGGTCGGTCACGAACCGCCTGATCCGCTCGGGCGTGAAGTGCGGATGCTCCACGATCGACAACCCGGCGGAGCACAGCAGCCCGCGGGCCATGCCTGCGATGCCGTGGTCTTTGGCGTGGCGGAACAAGATCAGCGTCTTGTCGGCGAGATCCAGATCGCTCGCATCGACCAGGACCTCTGCCGGCGCCGGGAACCGCTCGGACCCGCTCTCGCGCTGAACCCGCCGCAGTCCCGCCTTCAGCGGCGCCGGCCGCGAGGTCCAAATCAGCCAGTGCTGCGCGTCGAGCATTTCGAGCAAGCGTCCAAGGCCACGGGCCCAACGCTCCGCCGAGTCAGGTCGATACTCGGTGGACCCGAACGCGTCGTCGGCGATGAAGACCTGGCGCCGCTCGCGATCGAACGATCGCCAGACCTGCTCGGGGTCGCTGCACTGATGCGCCTCCCACCCGTCGGTCATCTCCACGAGCGCGAGCATCTCGGCGATCGCCGTCTTGCCCATCTCGGGCGGGCCGGTCAGCACCACGAAGCGATGCCTTGCCACCACCTCCCGAGCCCGGCCATACGCGCGCGTCGGCCAGAACACGCGCGCGAGCCCCTGTGCTCGCTCGATGTCGAGCGAGGAGCGGCCACGGACGTCGGGACCGATCAGACCGTCGAGGTCCCGGAGCCCGAGCACCGACGGCATCGCCGCCCGCAGACCCGGATCGCGATCCAGGCTTGCAGAGATCTCCGCTGCTCCGAACACGACCACTCGTCGAGTTCGCGCAGTCGGGTTTGCGCGCAGAGCCCTGACCGCATCGGCCGCGTCGAGGTTCGTCAGGACCGCGAGCCATTCCGGTGGGTTGGGGAGCACGGCCACCACACGATCCACGAACTCGGACAGACGCTCCTCGAGCACCAGCCCACCGCGGGCCCAGACGACCGCCACCGTGACCGGTTCGGCGACACCGTCCTCGGGCGCCGGTCGGCCATCCACCACCGCGAGCCGGGCGATATCGCTCCGCCCGCGCCAGGGGAGATCGCTCAACCCGGCATCCGCCTCCAGCACCAACGAGCACAGTCGATCGAACTGCAACCAACCCAGCTCGTCCAGCCGGTAGGACGACGACCCCGTCATCGAGAAGATCCTCCCACGGCGGGCAACCGCGACGAAACCACTGGCGCCGCGTGCCCCGGTCGCTAGGCTGGGCTCCCGATGACCGAACGCGCCGACGATCCGCCGCCGGAGGCGGGGAAGCTGCCGACCGGCCGGCTCGGGCGGACCGCGCGAGTGGGCGGACTCGTCACCGGCCAGGGCCTGCGGTGGGCGGGGATGCGCACGGCGAATCGCCTGCGCACGCCGGAGCGGGCGGATGCGGCGCAGCAGGAGCGAACCGCGGCGCTCGTGAACGAGCTCGTCGACCAGCTCGGCCGGATGCGAGGGGCGGCGATGAAGGTGGGCCAGATGATTTCGATGGTCGAGTTCGAAGGCCTCCCTGAAGACCAGCGCGAGGAGCTGCAGGCCAAGCTGGCATCGCTCCGCGACAGCGTCCCGCCAGTGCCGTTCGCCAAGCTCGAGCGGATGATGCGCGAGGAGCTCGGCGGCCCGCTCACGCGGGTGTTCTCGGAATTCGAGGAGCAGGCTTTCGCGGCCGCGTCGATCGGTCAGGTCCATCGCGCCGTCACCGTCGGCGGCGAGGAGGTCGCGGTGAAGGTTCAGTACCCGGGCGTGGCAGAGGCGGTCGAGACCGACATGCGCAATGCGATGCTGCTAATGCCCCTGGTCAAGCGACTTGCCCCGGGAATCGACCCTAAACCACTCTTCTCAGAGCTGCGCGAACGGATCAGCGAGGAGCTCGACTACGAGCTCGAGGCCCAGCATCAGCGGCGCGTCGAACGGCTGCTCAGAGGCCATCCGTTCATGTTCGTACCGCGCGTAGACACAGCGCTGTCCACAAGGCGGGTCCTCGTGACGGAGTACGTGCAAGGCACGCGATTCGATACGGTGCGCGAGCTCCGCGAGGCCGAGCGCGACCGGTACGCCGAGATCGCCTTCCGCTTCTACTTCGGCTTGCTCTACCGCGATCGGATCGCGCTTGGGGATCCGCATCCGGGCAACTACCTGCTCCGGGCCGACGGCCGGGTCGCGTTCCTGGACTACGGCCTCCTGCGCGACGTCGACCCCCAGCGCGTCAACGCCGAGCGAATCATCGCTCGGGCGGTCCGTGACAAGGACGCCCCGGCGCTCAAGTCGGCGCTTGTCGCAGGCGGGTATCTGCCGGCCGAGCGGGCCGACATTGTCGACGCCGACCTCGCGCTGCGGATGATGCGGCATGCGACCCGGTGGTACGCGGTGCCCGGGGAACGCCGGTTTGGGCCCGAGGACGAGGAGCAGCGCCGGCGGCGCCGCGGCCGCCGGGACCCGGAAGACGCGGAGGGCCGGACGAATGTCCGCGAGCAGATCAACCAGTTCACGCTTCCCGCCGAGACCGTGCTGATCCGGCGGATGCACGGAATCGTCGCGATCGTCCTGTGGCAGTTGCGCGCGGGCGCCGACTGGGGCGCGATCGCCGCCGAATATCTGCACGGGGCGCCGCCGGCGACTGCCCTCGGCGAGGCCGAGGCCGGGTTCTTCGAACGCGACGCCGCCGCCTAGGCGCGCGGACCGACGCGGCAACTTGAGCCGATCCTCCGTCCGGCGATCGGACGTAACCTCAAGCCGGATAGCCGGCGCGACGACCCAGGGAACATGCCGAATCTTGGGCTTTCCTCATCAAGCAGCACCTATCGCCTCGTGACACGTAGCGACTTCGACGGCCTCGTCTGCGCCGCCCTGCTCAAGGAGTTGGGGCTCCTCCACGAGATCCTGTTCGTCCATCCGAAGGACGTGCAGGACGGAAAGGTCGAGCTGACTGCAAACGACATCACGACGAACCTGCCCTACCGCCCCGAGGTCGCGCTGTCATTCGACCATCACTCCTCAGAGCTGCTGCGAGTCGGCGAGGACGGCAGCAACCGGGTCATGGCCGCTGAGGCGGACTCCGCCGCGCGCGTCGTCTACGACCACCTCGGCGGCGCGGCGACGTTCCCTCGCGTAAGCGACGAGATGATGGATGCGGTCGATCGCGCCGACGCGGCCCGCTTGTCGATGGACGACATCCTCAACCCGCGAGGCTGGATCCTGCTGAGCTTCCTGATGGACCCGCGCACCGGGCTCGGTCGGTTCCGCGACTTCCGCATCTCCAACTATCAGCTGATGATGCAGCTGATCGACAGCTGCCTCGACATGTCGATCGACGAGATCCTCGCCTCTCCCGACGTGGCCGAGCGGGTCGCGCTCTACCGCGAACACGCCGAGCCGGCGATCGGCCAGATCCTGCGCTGCTCAACCGTCCGCGATCGGGTGGTGGTGCTCGACCTCCGCGACGAGGAGGTCATCCACCCCACCAACCGGTTCCTCGTGTACGCGTTGAATCCGAGGTGCACCGTTTCGGTCCACGTGCTTTGGGGCCGTGCGCAGCAGAACACTGTGTTCGCGGTCGGACGCTCGATCCTCAACCGTTCCTCCCGGATCGACATCGGCGCGCTGATGCTCGCCCACGGCGGCGGCGGACACGAAGCGGCCGGGACGTGTCAGGTCGACAACGACCGCGCCGAAGCCGTCCTCGCCGACCTGGTTCAGACGATCGTCGACGGCGAGCGCGAGCCCGTCGCGGGGTAGCGCCGCCCACACATATGTCTGCCCGAGCGCCACAGCATCGGGCGGACGAACAAGAAGAACACGAGCGGAACCGCGAGCCAGAACAGGTGCCCGTGGCTGAGCGCGACGAGCGCGATCAGTAGCAGCGGCACGAGCGCGAACCTAGGCCACATCCAGCCACCGCGCCCACGGTTCGGCTGCGGTTGCTCACGCGGTAGGTCGGCGACTACAGCGTCGAGCTCCGCATAGGTCTTGGCCGAGTAGCACCGATCAATGCGCTCCTGCAGCTCATCGCTGTCGAGCCGACCGGCGACGTGCTGCTCGCGCAGAATGTCGGCCACCGCCTCGCGGTCGCTATCGGCGCAGCGCAGGTTCCGGTCATGAGGTCTGTATCGGTCATCCATCTCTACTCCCTTGCGAGTCCGGGTGTCACACACTTAGACTCTACTCAAGTTTTATAGATAGTCAAGGATTTTTGAGGATCGCCGCTCCGCTTGCCTTCCGCCAACCTCCGAACCCACATCGCCAGGCTCGCGCCGCTGCTCCCGCAACTGGGGCTAGCGCTTCGCCGGCGGCGGGGCGAGCTCCCGGCCGCGCTCAAACAGGCCGGCGGACTCGGTGAGCGCCACGTGGGCGCGCTCGTCTCGCTCGCGATCGCCGGGCCCGCCACCGTTTCGGAGTTGGCCGAGCGGATGGACATGAGCCTCGCGCACGCCAGCCTCGTCGTCGGCGACCTCGCCGGCGCCGGGCTCGTCGACCGTAGCCACGACGAGCGCGATCGCCGGCGCATCATCGTGTCGCTATCGGCGGCGGCAAAGCCAGCCGTCGCCCAGATGCGCGAGCGCCACGCCGGCGCGCTGGGCAAGTTCTTGTCAGAGCTCGACGACGACGAGGCCGAGCAGTTCATCAACCAGCTGAGTAGGCTCGTCGAGTGCCTACGCGACGAGGACGCATCCTGAGGTGAGAGACCCGGGCCCGAACCTGCTCGTCCTCCAGCACATCGCATGCGAGCCGCCCGGTGCCTACGAGGACGAGCTACTCGAGCGCGGCGGGCGGCTGCGCCGGGTGATGGTCGATCGGGGCGAGACGCTCCCCGACTGGCGCGCCTTCGACGGGATCATCGCGATGGGCGGACCGATGGGCGCCTACGAGGACGATCTGTTGCCGTGGCTGCGCCAGGAGAAGCGGCTGATCGCCGATGCCGTCTCCGCGGGAACGCCGTTCTGGGGCGTGTGGCGTTCGCTGTGGGCCGCGCCTACGGAGTGCAGTTCCATATCGAGGTCGGGACCGGGCTGGCCGCCGAGTGGGGGGACGTCCCCGCCTACGCCCAGAGCCTCGAAGGGCTGATGGGCGAGGGCGCGCTGCCGCGCCCGCTGGCTCGGATCGCCGCGGCGGAGGACGAGATGACGGGCCTGGCCCGCCTGCTGTTCGCGGCCTGGTTGGAGCGGATCGTCGGCGCCGTCCCGCAGGCGATGCGCAACTAGCCCCCGAGCGCCAGCGCCACCGCGACGAGCTCGGCATTGTCCTGAGCCGGGCTTCCATCCGGCAGGACGAGCACGTCCTCGAGGCCGACGCGCACCGCGTGTCCGGCCTCGATCGCCCTAGGCAGCACCTCCCACGTCCGCTCGCCGTACCCGTGCCACAGCTGGCGGACCTCGCGCGGAATCCGCTGCGAGATCGCCGCCGCCTCGTCGGCCCCGGCTTCGACCTCGACCAGCGCGCGTGCGACCGCGTGGGCGAACGGGCTCCTCGCGAACTCATCAGCGGCGTCGGGCGTGCTCAGCCCGATCTCGACCGCGATCCCGGCGTGCTGAGCCGCCCGGACGATTCCCGCCCAGCCGAGCTCGGACACGTTGACCGAGACGAAATCGGGCGCGCGCCGCCATGCCCGCACCGCGGCGGCGCGTGCGAATGGATCGGGATCGACGTCCGAGGAGGTCGTGAGCCCGATGGGCAGACCCGGGGACGCCGCGCGGATTGCCTGCACCGTTGCGTCGCAGGCGGCCGCCGCCATCGTTTGGCGCCCACGCGCATCGCGGGCATGCGCATGGACCGCGAACGCGCCGGCCCGACGGACTGCCGCGGCGTCCGCCGCCAGCTCGGCCGGCGTCACCGGGACCGCGGGATGCTCGGACCGCGTGCGGCCACCGTTCAGACAAGCCATCACGAGTGCCTCCGCCACCGAACCAGACGGTATCTGAGAAGCTCCACCTCTCCGTGACGATCGATCTGACCGTTCCGCCCGTCGAGGCGATGCACCACCGGGCCGGAGCGAAGTGGTCGGAGTACGACGCCGACGTCCTCAGCGCGACGATCGCCGAGATGGATTTTCCGCTCGCGCCGCCGGTGGCGCAGGCGCTGCGCGACGCGATCGGCCGGTCCGACCTGGGCTACCCGACGCCGGCGACGCGCTCGGTCCGTCGGTCGTTCACCCGCTTCGCGGACCGGCGCCTGAATTGGACCGTCGACGAAGAGCAGATCGTGCTGGTTCCGGACGTGATGATCGGGCTCGTCGAGCTGTGCCGGGTGATCGCCGCGCCCGGCGACACCGTTGCGTTCGCGACCCCTGCCTACCCGCCGTTCTTCAGCATGCTGCCCGAGGCACGCGTGAAGCTGGCCGAGATCGGCCTGCTCGCCGACGGCTCGCTCGACCTCGACGGACTCGATGCGGCGCTCGCCGCCGGCGCGCGGGCGCTGGTACTGGCCAGTCCCCACAACCCGACCGGTCGCGTTCTCCCCCTAACCGAGCTTGAGGCGATCGCTGAGCGGTGCGCCGAACACGAGGCGTGGGTGCTCGCCGATGAGATCCACGCCCCTCTGGTCTTGCCCGGGGCGACTCACATCCCGTGGCTCGAGGTCTCCGACGCCGCCCGCCGGTGGGGGATCTCGGTGACGTCCGCGTCAAAGGCGTTCAACCTGGCCGCGCTCAAGGCGGCGCTCGTGGTCACCGCCGACCCGGCCGCGCGAGCCGTCGTCGAGCGCATGCCCTCGCTCCATGAGCACGCCGGACTGTTGGGGGTGATCGCCGCCGAGGCGGCCTTCGACGACGGAGACGAGTGGCTCGACGCGGTGATCGGTCAACTCGCCGCCAACCGCGACCAGCTGGACGGTGACCTCGCGGACAAGCTCCCCGGCGTCGCGTGGCGGGCGCCGCAGGCGACCTATCTCGCGTGGCTCGACTGCACCGGGCTCGGCCTCGGCGACGAGCCGGCGGCGCGCTTCCTGACGGAGGGGCGGGTCGCGCTCGGCCGCGGCCTCGACTACGGACCGCCCGGGGCCGGCCACGTTCGCCTCAACTTCGCCACGAGCCCAGAACACGTGTCGGACGCCGTCGCGCGGATGGCCCGAGCACTGCGATCGGCCTGAGCGCTTAGGGCGTAAGCGCGTAGGGGAAACTCCCGGTCAACCGCTCGCTGCCGTCATCGGTGATCAGGAGCAGGTCCTCGACGCCCACGCCGCCAGCGGATCGCACCACGAGCCCCGGCTCGACCGCGATCACGTCACCCGCGATCAACGGCTCGACCCCCGACCTGCCGAGACCCGGCGGCTCGTGGACGTCGAGCCCGACCCCGTGGCCGAGGCCGTGGTAGAAGCCCTCGCGTAGGGTTTCGCCCGGCTTCTTCGTCCGTCCGGTCGCGTGGCCGGCGGCCTCGAACACGTCACAAACGATGTCGAACAGCTCGCAGCCCTTGACCCCGGGACGAGCTGCGCCGCATGTCTGCTCGTGCGCGCCGACCACGAGCGCGTGCAGCTCGGAGATCTGATCGCTGATCTCACCCCGGACGAACGTGCGCGTCATGTCAGCCCAGCAACTCGACTGCTCATCGCGGGGCCACAGGTCGATCAGGATCGGCGCGTGGGCGGGCAGCGGTCCCGAGCCTGGATCGTGGCCGATGCTCGGATTCGGTCCCATCGGCCGGACCACAATGTCAGGGGCGGCGGCCGCGCCGGCGCGGGCGCACACGTCGCGAATGCGCGCCCGCACCGTCTCCGCCGTGAGTCGCTCGCCGCCGTGCCACAGCCCGTCGTCGCGGATCGACGTCTCGCGCAGCATTGTCGCGGCCTCCTCCATCGCGTCGAGAGCCGCCGCTGCCGCGCGCCGGATACCCGCCATCTCGGCGTCGCTCTTGTGCCGGCGGCGCTCGGTGAACAGGTCCCAGTCCACGGTGAGTTCGACGCCGTCGGCTCGGAGTCGATCGGCGAGCGCCATCGGGAAGTCGAGTGGCACGGCGGCTTCGCGGATTCCCATCGCGGCGACCGCTCGCGCGCAGACCTCGAGCCCGATGTCCCAGAGCGGCATCCCGGCGACGATCAGCTCGTCCCTACCGAACTCGTTGATCATCAGGCGCTCCAGGTACGGCGCCGCTCGCGCGATCCGCGCCTCCTCGAGTGCGTTGGTGAGGACCGCCCGGCGGCCGCCGGTCTCGAGGTAGAGAAAGGCGTCGCCGATCGGCACCGGCACCTCGTGCCGGAGGGCCGCCGAAGTTTCGGTGTCTCCGTAGATCAGAATGTCCATCACCCTAGGGTCCCACAACGGCCGCGAGGTTCCATGCTTGCCCTTCGCCCCAACTGCGAGCTGTGCGACGTCGATCTGCCGCCGGATGCGCCCAACGCGCGGATCTGCAGCTACGAGTGCACGTTCTGCTCCGATTGCGTCGAGAACACGCTGCACAACGTATGTCCGAATTGCGGGGGTGGGTTCGCGCCTCGCCCGATCCGTCCCGCGCGGGCCTGGCGTGAGGGGACCGGCCTGGTCGACGATCCGCCAGACTCGCGGCGGCGCAGTATGCGGTACTCGACGGAGCAGGTGCAGGAACTCGTGGCGACGCTACGCGAGGTTCCCCCGCAACAGCGCTGACGCGCGCTTTAGTTCTCGTGCCCCAGGCGCGCGAGGTACCCGTACCGCCCGCGGAACGTACGCGTCATCCGCTTCGAGGAAGCCCTGATCTCGTGAGCCCCTCTCTTCAGGGGCGGCCGCAGCAAGCCCCCGAGTATCGCCAGCGCGATCAGCGTGCCGCCAAGCGGCGTGTCTCGCGACGCAGGTCCGGCGACGCCATAGATCGACTCCCTGAGCGTGCCGACCCCGATCGCGAGGTCGGCAACCGCCGTCTGAGCCTTGGGAGCCTTCGGGCGGTGGGCCCGCTCGTAGACCGCGTTTGCCACCGTCAGCACCCCGATCGCGGTGGCGATGTTGGCGTCCTCGCGCCGGATCCCGATCGCCTCGAGCGCCCGGTACCTGGCCTCGTTGGCCAGCAGGAACGCGCCCGCCGCGTCGCCGAGGAACAGCGTGCTTCCGCTGCCGGCCTTTGGGCGGGCGACCGGCGTGCCGTTCTCGAGAGGTTCCTCCGGCGGCGGCTCCGCCGATGCGCCGGCCGCCTGTACCGGCGGAGCCTCAGGCTCGCCGGCGACGATGGGCCCGTCGTCGAGCACGACCGCGCCTGCGCCTCTGGACCGAGAACGCCACCGCGCCGAGCCCGGCGTTCGCGACGAGGATGCGGTCTTGGTACGCCGAGCCACCGTGGCACAGAATCCAGGCCGCGCCGAGTCCGGACAACCGTGCCCACACGTCAACTCGCGGTGCGGCACACCACCCCTTGTTCGCGCCTGCGCCGACGCCGGCCGTCTTGGACGCGGGGTCCGGAAGATGGGGGCTCGACCCCATTCACCGTGACGCCCCGGTTCCATAAGTTCGCAGCGTGCGAAGGCGTGGGCAGGCACGCTGCAGCCGGAGACCGGGGGCAACCGGTCCTGAGAGACCGGGGGCAATTAGGTCCTCCACCGCGCGGACGGTTGATCGCGCGGTGGAGGACCGATTACTTCGCGCCGCGGCGAGGGTCCTAGCCGGTGAGTCCACTTCCAAGGAGGCCTGCAATGAGCACGACCAAGAGCCGCGTCGGCACGATCAGCCTGGTGGCGGTCCCGGCCAGCGACCAGGACCGCTCGATCGCGTTCTACGAGGCCCTCGGCTTCGAGAAGCGCACGGACATCCCGTTCGGCGACAAGTACCGTTGGGTCGAGGTCTACCCGCCGGGCGGCACCACCGGGATCGCGCTCGCCCCGCCCCGGCCGGGGATCGACCAGACCGGCGTCGAGACCGGGATCATCCTGACCAGCGACGACATCGACGTCATCCATGCTCAGCTCCAGTCGAGCGGCGTCGACGTCGACGCCGAGGTGTCGCGCATGGGTGATCCGGTGCCGCCGATGTTCTCGTTCCGCGACCCCGACCGCAACTCGCTGATGATCGTCGAGCAGGCCTGACGCAACGCCCCGGTCGATCGGCAGTGATGCGGAGCTAATGCAGGGCAACGGGGAGGCGCACTGGGTGCGCCTCCCCTGGGTCGTCTCGCAGTCCTCGGACTGGTTCAAATGCGAGCAGGCTCACTCTCGCTGGCAGGCGAGAGCGTCGGCCTCGCTCACGCGAGCGTCGTCTGAGGAACCCCCGCAGGATCGCCCGCGCCTCGGTGACGAGGGAGCGCCTTGATGTCGGCGATCAACTCGTCCCAGGCCACGCCCGAGGGTCCTACGCCCTGCCGGTTGAGCATCTCCTGCGTGACCACGACGTGGGCCTCCTGCGCGTAGTCCTGGTGGAACGGGACCGTGAGCAGTAGCTCCGCGCCCCAAGTGACGCACTTGAATGTGTCCGCGTCGTACTCGCGGTAGGGGATGCCGTGGCCGCCCCACGAGCCCGGGGCGCTGTCGCCGGTCTTCCCGTCGCCGACGACCGTCCACTCCTTCTGGCCCTGTGCGCTGATCGGCAGCGCGATGCCGATTTGCAGATCGACGAACTCATCGATCGCGATCCG
>Ga0335083_10001796_pt1 | contig 29123 bp, 33 predicted proteins | sample Lox_Sample_42_FD_206716 | JGI IMG/M metagenome (GOLD analysis project Ga0335083, IMG submission 206716) | Soil microbial communities from Loxahatchee National Wildlife Refuge, Florida, United States - Lox_Sample_4.2 | ecosystem: Environmental > Terrestrial > Soil > Wetlands | place: USA...
CCCATGGGGCAATCGGCCAGATGACGCCGATTATGCTGCTGAATCGCGATGGCGCAGCCAGCCCGCCATAGCGAGAGAGCCGAAAAACTCTACCCGCCGGCGATCCAAAGTTCGGCCTCACTGCAAACCGGAACAGACTCTCCTTATGAACGAGGGCAAGTTGGGGAGCAGGTCACGATGCTCGACGTAACCTCCAAAGCCGAGGCCGAGGCGTGACGGCCTCATTTCAAAATTGGTTTCTTGTTTTTGGCGCGGCGTTGACCAGTGGGACTGTCAACCGCCGTGCGCGCGAAACCAATTGTGTAGCCGAGACGGACGCCCCGTCCGCCGCCGTTCTCATCGATGATGCTTGCCAAATACGCAATCATCGAGGCAGGGAGGCCGGCGCGGTGGGTCACATTCTGCCCGCCCGCGCGACAGATGCGGTCGCCAATGCCCGCACCGCCGGTCGATCCAGACGGCAAGGTCCTCGCCGGATGCCTTTCGGAGCTCGATAACGCTGGCTGAAGAATCTTGCGCTTGAGAACAGCCGGCTGTGCAAGTCGGATCAGGCGCTCATTACATGTGGCCGCCATTCTCCTTGCAGTTATGTAGGTTGCTGACTTGCTTCCCGCTCTTGCAGGTGCCGCCATTAGCGTTGGCGCTGTGAGCGCTACCCGCATTGGCGGATGTCGCTACGAGTACTGCCACTATCGAGGTTGCCAGCAAAGTGACTAACTTCATCGATCCCTCCTTCGGTTTCGGCATTTGCAAGGGACGATTAATTTTCGAAATTCTCAAAGCGGCAATAAAGCAGCAGCACTTACCCAGTTTTCGATTCGCCGCCTGAATCTATCGTCCGCGGGCATAAGCACGGGGGCCAGGTCACGAGAAATGGTTTCATTTTGTCAAAATCGAAATGTGAGCCGAGCAAACCGTCACTTAGCTGACCTTGAGCGCTGGGGCTTGCGGAGGCGGACGCCCGGCCCGCCGCCGTTCTCGTCGATGAATTCGACGCCGGCGGATTCTAAAGCTCGGCGAACAATCGCCACAACGCTGCGTTTATAGTCAACTGATAATCCACAAACAGAATGCGGCAAGCGCCCCTCCCGCTGCGAAAGTGATAAGGCTTGCGGGCCCATCAACGAACCGATCGGGGAACGGGCGCAGCAGCAGGGGCGTTGCCAGCAGCGTGGCACCGCCGCCAATGACCATTGTAGGCCAAGAAAGTGCACGCAGGGCCATAGCAAAAACCACGATTGCCGCGAGGCTCGCCGCGGCTAGCGTCCCCCAGAGAACCGCAGTGCCGACTCCTTCCTTGAGTTGGGGACTACGAAACTCTGCAGGAAAGTGGCCGCTGAAAGTGAGGCCATAGAGCGCGAGCAGGCCAACCGCCATCATGAACAACACTAGATCTGGCCACGCCAACGTCATGCGTCGATAATCGCGCAATTATCAAAGTCCACTTGACCGCCTTGCTTGCCTCTCTCTAGCATATTCTAGATATATCAGCGCAGGTGGCACCCCGTGAGGAATATTTGATGGCTAAAAGCAAAATGAAAGCGGAAGGACCCGCGCCCGAGAAAAAGCGTGAGAAGCGTACAATCGGCGATATTCGAGACTCGAAGAAATCCGGCGAGAAAATGGTTTATATGTCGGTGCCCGATTACACCTCCGCAAAATGGGCCGAGGCTGCCGGTGTCGATGTTGCGGTGGTCGGCGACAGCTTGGCGATGATTGCCCACGGCTATCCCTCTACCATTCCGGCTACCATGGACATGATGGTCATGCACGCCCAGGCGATCCGCCGTGGTGCATCAAACACATTTGTCCTGGGTTGCATGCCATACCAAAGCTACCACACGATCGAGCGCGCGCTGACCAATGCCACGCGTTTCATGCAGGATGCAGGATCAGATGCCGTTAAGCCGCAAGGCGGCAAATCGCAAGCGCACATTCTCAAGGCGCTAGTCGATGCCGGGATCCCAACCGCCTCGCATATCGGACTAACACCCCACACAATTGCAATGTTCGGTGGCTTTAAAATTCAGGGCCGCACAGCGGAGGCGGCCATGAAGATCCTAGAGGACGCCCTGGCGATCGAGGATGCCGGCTGCTTCATGCTCGAGTTTGAAGCCGTGCCGGCCAAAATCGCCAAATTGATTTCCGAGCAGCTGACGATCCCAACTATCGGGATCGGCGCCGGCGTCGGAACCGATGGGCAGATCCTGCTCTGCCATGACCTGCTGGGCGTATTCACCGATTTCAAGCCGAAATTCACCAAACGTTTTGCCAAGTTGACAGAGGTCGCCGTCGCTGGAATTTCGCAATACATAAAAGAGGTCAAGGAAGGAAAATTCCCAGACGATGATCATTCCTATACGGTCAAGGATGACGAATATGACAGGTTTGCCCGGATGGTCGCCAAACGGCGTCAGATTTAAGATTATGTTGGCTTGACTCTCAAATGACTCGAGCAGCGATGCGCAAAGAGCGCCCAACGGTCAAACGCCAAGGTTCTGTCCGCAAGGCAGCAGCGAACGGAAGCACCTTGACTGAACGTGCCTATCGCGAGTTGGAGGAACGCATCGTCACCCTTCAACTAAAACCTGGCGAGTTTCTCTCCGAATATGCCCTGTCGGACAGTTTGAAGATTGGTCGCACGCCGATCCGCGAAGCGCTGCAACGCCTTTCCCACGAAGACCTCGTTACAATTTTGCCGCGCAAAGGCATCCTTGTTTCAGCGACTGATCCGCGCAAGCAGTTGCTTGTTCTCGAGGCGCGACGGGAACTTGAACGATTGCTCTGCCGGCTTGCTGCTCAGCGCGCAAGCGACACACAACGAGACCGATTCCGAGAGATTGCCACAAGCATGGATCGCGCGGCCAAGACCAACAATGATATTATGTTCCTGCGCCTTGATCGGGAATTGAATTTGTTGTTAGCCGAGGCTGCGCGGAACGATTACGCCTCAAGGGCGATGCGATTTTTGCAGGGGCATTCCCGGCGGTTCTGGTACCTGCACTATAAGCAGGCCGCCGACTTGCCATTATGTGCGCGCCTGCACGCCAATCAGGCGCGAGCGGTTGCTTCCGGCGATTTAAGAAGCGCGGCTGCGGCGTCGGATCGGCTCATCGATTATGTCGTGACATTCACACAGGCGACCGTCATCGGCTTTTGAACGAGCCATGGTGGCCAGAAACAATCGGCCGGCCATTATTCTTTACAAGCCCGAACCAGGTGACTAGCATACTCGTGATATATCAATTTGGGTGGCGGGCGTGAAAACCTACACCGGCAAGCGGGAGATCGATGGTCTGGTCGTCACGGTCGATGGCCAACCGCTCAGCGAACACTACGAGGTAAAGCGGTTCACAAAATGGGGCTTTGAGTGGACCTATGAAGGCGCGAGCCCGCAGCAACTCGCGCTCGCCATCCTCTATGACCGGCTTGGCGACGAGGAAAAAGCCATCCGACTATCGGGGCCTTTCATGAAAAAGGTCATCGCCAATCTTGACAATGACTGGACGCTAACGAGCGAGGAGGTTGATCGCGCGATCCAAAGCGTCGCCTGACGTTCGGCGACGGCAAGAGAGCTCTTAATAGACAAAAAGGGGCCAAAGCCCCGTATCACCGGAAAAACCCGAAGGGAGGGAATCGCCATGCAACGTCTCATCCGTCTTAGTATGCCCATAGTCAGCCTTGTGATCGGTATCGCCAATATTGGCCCGAACCCGGCTCGAGCACAGGACGTAGTCAAGCTCGGAGAGATCGAAGCCCAGACCGGTGCGCTTAACACATACGGCTGGATGTCGGCGCAAGGCATGCGCATGGCAGTCGACAAGATCAACAACGCCGGCGGTTTCGAAGTCGCAGGCAAGAAATATAAATTTGAGCTCATCAATCCGGATACCCAGGGAAATCCACAACAAGCGCTAATCGAACTCAAGAAGATGCTCGATCAAGAGCACGTCAAATACGTCTTCGGGCCGTTTCTCACCAACGTCTATAAGGGCATCGCACCCTATGCCCAGGGAGCCAATGGCAAGTTTCTCTTGATCGGCGGCGCCACCGCCATCCACTTTGATCTCGGCAAGCCTAATAACGATTACCTGATGCGTAGCTGGAACTGGGACGCCGGACCGTCGGGCTTCGGTTCGCTGATGGTAAAAGACTTGAAAGAGCGCGGTGCCAAAAAAGTCGCCATGTTGATGCAAAATGATGCCTTTGGTCACGTAGCGCGTGACATCTATGCGCCGCTGTTCAAGGACGCCGGAATTGCGTTTGAAGAGGAATGGTTCGAGCCTGGCACGACCGATTTCTCAAGCGTCCTCGCCAAGATCGCGGCCGGCAGCCCGGATTATCTCTTCCCCGGCTATACAGACGCCGTGCTTTACGACATCGTGCGCCAAGCGACGGAGGTTGGGATCTCCAAATTCTGGCTGGTGCGGGGTTCGCTCGGACCTGGCCTGAAGAACAAGGACGCCATTAGCGAATACATCATCTATATTCCGAAATATTTCGAGGAGGCAGAAAAAGTCGAGCCAAAAGTCAAAGCCTTTATCTCGGACTACGAAGCCTTCTACAAGACCAAGTTCCCCTACGATCAAGCGCCGCTTTGCTCCTCCTCATGCTACGACCACGTGTTCATGCTGGCCGAAGCAATGAAAAAAGCAGGAACCGTGGACGACGTGAGCAAAGTCAAGCAGGCCTTGATGTCGTTCACCTACCCCGGCATTTGGAACATCCGCTACGATCAGACAGGCGAAGAAGTTTTCAACTTTGATGTCGTCGATATCAAAAAAGGCGGGAAGATCAACGTAACCCACATCGCGCCGAAATAATGGCGTGGTAAGCACACGTGGTGCAGCTTATCGTTGGACAGCTGCTGAACGGTATCATCGTCGGCACGCTGTACGGAATCATCGCGCTCGGGGTGACGCTAACCTTCGGCATCACTGGGATCGTCAATTTCGCGCTCGGCGCGTTTATGGCAATCGGCGCATATCTCGGCTGGTATCTGACAGACGAGATCGGCATCGCTTACCCTTTGGCAGTGCCGATTGCCGTCGTCGGAACAGCTCTGTTCGGTTTGCTTGCCGATCAGCTCTTGTTCCGATTTACCCGCAATAACTTGATAAACGGCCTCATTGTTTCCATCGGGCTGATCTCGGTAGTGCAGAGTATCTTGCTGATGCTGTGGACCACCACACCCAAGAACATGCACTATGTGCTGCCAGGTGTGTTTCATTTCGAATGGTTCATCGTGCCCAAAATGAAGGGCGTGGTGTTCCTTGTTCTACTCGCGGTGATCCTGTCGACCTACGCCGCACTGACGCGCAGTTGGGCGGGCCGCGCCGCTTATGCGTTCGCCCAAGCGCCCGAAGCCGCAACCTTGATGGGTGTGCGGACGCGTTTGTTGCAGACCGGGGTGGTCGTTTATTCGACGGCGCTCGCCGGCCTCGGTGGCGCGCTCTATGCGAGCCTTTATTCGCTCGAAGTTTCCCTAGGGTCGAGCTACATCCTCAAAGGAGTTGAAGCTGCAATCCTCGCCGGCATCGGCAGCGTCATGGGCTCGCTGCTCGGCGGCATTTTGCTTGGCGTGACCGAGGCAGTCGGCTCGCTTTACCTCCCGCAGGCGTATCGCGACGCTTATGGGCTGGTTTTTCTTGTGCTTGTTTTGCTCTTGCGTCCAGCCGGCCTTTTTGGGGGCAGGCGATGAGAGCGGAGCTTCTATGGCTCCCGCTCTTTGCCGTGCCGCTCGTTCTCCATAACGAGGTGGCTCTGACGGTGCTTGTTTTCACCTTCATCCTCGGCATTCTCGCGGTTAGCTTCAATCTCATTTTCGGCTACACCGGCCAGCTCTCGATGTTCCATGCGGCGGCCTTTGGCATTGCGGCCTATGCAACCCACTTGTCGATGGCTCATCTCGGGGTTTCGTTCTGGATCGGGATGCTGATCGCGGTCATCTTCGTAATGGCGATTTCGCTGATCGTGGGCACTATCTGCTTCCGCTTCCGCCTCAAGGAATTCTATTTTGCCATTGTGACTTTGGCGTTTTCCGAAATCGCACGACTCGTCATTCTCAACTGGAGCAGCTTCACCAATGGCACGCTCGGCATCAATCTCACCGAGAAGCCGACATTGTGGTGGCCGGGCAGTGGTTTAATACCCGTAGAAGGTTCCCGCATGTGGTACTACCTGACGCTCGCAGCGCTGATTGTCACCGTCTTCGTCTGCACCCGTGTCGTTCATTCCTGGATGGGGCGCTGCTTTGCCGCAATACGGCTCAATGACGAGCTTGCCGAAACTCTAGGTATCAACGTCTTCCGCTACAAGCTCGCCTCGTTTCTGGTTGGCAATGCGGGTGCCGCAGTCGCCGGTGCGCTCTACGCCTTCTATCTCAGCTATGTGGAGCCGAACTACCTCTCGATAGAGCAATCACTAGCAATTATCGCGATGGCTCTTCTCGGCGGCCGCCAGCCCGTCGCTGGCCCTATTCTCGGCGCCTTTGTGCTCACCGCGCTGCCGCACGTTATCGAATTTTCGGCCGAGCTGCGTGTCATGGTCTACGGGCTAATCCTCATTCTTACTATCCTTTTGATGCCGCGCGGCATCATGGGGATGATCACATGGCGTCGTCATGTTCTTTGAGGTTAGCGGCCTGACCAAGCGTTTTGGCGGCCTGACCGCGGTCGCCGATGTTTCCTTCTCGATCGGGCGCGGCGAGATCGTCGGCATATTCGGGCCCAACGGATCGGGCAAGACGACGCTGCTTAACCTGATTGCCGGAATTTACCCGCCGACTCAGGGACGACTGGTCTGGCAAAATCAGCCGCTTACGACCCGGCAACCGCACGAAGTAGCAGAGCTCGGCATCGTTAAAACCTTTCAAAACCCGCAGCTGTTCGAGGAACTCAGCGTTGAACAGCATGTTTGGATTGCCGCACATCTGCGGCTCAAGCGCGGACTTGGGATGAGGCGGATTTCGACGCTTCTTGCGCCGGCGCGCCTCGAGGAGACGCTGCGTGAACGAGTCGAGCGCGTGGTCCGGCTTTGCCGTCTGACCGATGTCCGTGGCGAGCTGGCGGCGAGCCTCTCCTACGGCAACGAGAAGATGCTAGGCGTCGCCATGGCGCTCATGTGCGAGCCCGAACTGCTGCTTCTCGACGAACCGGCTACGGGGCTTGGACACGACGAGATTCAGAACCTCACGGCGGTATTGCGCGATCTGCGCGAGCACGGCACCACATTGTGCATTATTGATCACAAAGTGGGCTTTCTCGGCGGCCTTGCCGATCGCGCGATTGCCATGCATCACGGTAGCAAGATCGCAGAAGGGCCGCCGTCCGCGGTGCTCGAAGACGCGGCGGTGATCAAAGCTTATCTCGGGCACCAGCATGCTTGAACTCGATCGCGTCAGCGTGCGGTATGGCAAGCGCCCGGTATTGCGCGAGGTTTCGCTGACGATCGGAAAAGGCGAGGTGGTATCTCTTGTGGGCGCCAACGCGGCCGGCAAGACCACCACCCTGCGCACGATCATGGGACTGAAAGAGTCGGCGGCTGGCGCAATCCGATTCAATGGCGAGGATGTGACACGCCTGTCGACCGTGGAGCGCGTGCACCGGGGTCTCGCACTTTCGCCCGAAGGGCGTCAAATTTTCACGAAATTCACTGTCGAAGAAAATCTGCTGATGGGTGGCTACCACCGCGCCGATCGCAATCACCTGGGCAACGATATTGCTCGTGTCTGCGACCTGTTTCCACGCCTTGCCGAACGACGCCGGCAAAAAGCGGGCTCGATGTCCGGCGGCGAACAGCAGATGCTCGCGATCGCCAGAGCGCTTATATCACAGCCTCGCTGCCTGCTTCTTGATGAACCGACGCTCGGTCTAGCGCCGATTGTCGTTGACGAAATCGATCGCATCGTGCGCCGCCTGGCCCACGACGGCATGACTATTCTCCTGGCCGAGCAAAACGCCGCCATGGCCCTCGCCGCTGCCGACAGAGCCTATGTGCTCGAATCGGGCCAGATTTCGCTTGAGGGTGAGGCCGCCAAGCTTAAGGAAAACGCTGACGTGCGGAGACTTTACCTCGGCGCTTGAGGCCTCGGATTCCAGCCCCCAAATGCACAGTTTGACGGGTCTCTCGATCTGGTCTATCCGTGATATATCAGAGCAGCTACTGCATGAGTGCAAAGCTTGTTCGACGCCGGCGAGGTCCACCATGACACCCGACCAAGTGCTCTCGACGAAGCCAAAAATTCTCACGCAAAAGCAACGCGAATTTTATTTCGAGAATGGCTACCTCTTGCTGGAGAAGCTGCTGTCCGACAGCTGGATAGAGCGATTGCGGACGGCCACCGACGAAATGGTCGATCAAAGCCGCAGGGTGACCAAGTCCGATGCGGTTTGGGATATCGATCGGGGGCATACGCCGGAAAAGCCGCGGCTGCGCCGTCTTTCCAGCATGAACGATCATCATCCTGTGTTTTGGGAATATGCCTCGGGCGAACGCTCCCCTCTGCCGGACGTAATTGCCGATCTGGTTGGTCCCGACGTTAAGTTCCACCAATCAAAGCTCAACTTCAAATGGTCGAAGGGTGGCGACGAAGTGAAGTGGCATCAGGACATCTCGTTCTGGCCGCATACCAACTACAGCCCGTGCACAGCCGGAACTTACGTATTCGACTGCAATGCCGAGCAAGGACCGCTGGGCGTGCTGCCCGGTAGCCACAACGGACCGGTGGTCGATCAATACAACGACAACGATCAGTGGGTGGGCTGCCTAAAGCCTGAAGACGCGGCGGCGATCGACATGAGCAAAGTTGCTTATCTCGAGGGTCCCGCGGGTTCGGTGACCATTCACAATTGCCGCACCTTGCATTATTCGAAGGCGAATTGGTCCGACATCCCCCGACCGCTCCTGCTCAACGTCTACTCGGCGGCCAATGCAATGCCTTATACCTACAATCCGCTGCCGTCGAAATATTATGGTGCCATCGTGCGCGGCAGGCCGGCACGTTGGGCGTACCACGATCCACGGCCGTGCTTGCTGCCACCGGATTGGTCGGGTGGCTACACGTCGATTTTTGCCGTGCAGCAGGAAGAGGATTGGAAAAAGGATCGTCCTAAGACTGCGGCGGTGATGTGAAGAGCGAAGGAGGTTACCCATGATCAGCGAACGGCAAAAAGCCTTCCGCCAAGAATATCGCTCCCGCATTATCGGCTGGTATGACGGCTATGTACACGTCGTCATCATCTATGCCATGGGCGCCGCTGCGTTTTACATCTACGTTGAGCACCTCAACAACATCACTTGGCTTGAATGGCTGACGGTGCCGGTAACCTTTCTTTTCACAAACTTGTTCGAATGGGCGGTGCACAAGTTTGTCATGCATCGGCCGGTCAATATCAAAGGCTTGCGTTCGGTCTATGAACGCCACACGCTCAATCACCATCAATTCTTCACCGACGAGGAGATGCGTTTTCGCGACAACAAGGATTGGCGCGTGACGGTGTTTCCGCCTTATGCACTCGTTGTGTTCATCCTGATGTCGATCCCGCTCGCCGTAATTCTCGGGCTGCTGCTGACGCCGAATGTCGGTTGGCTGTTTATGTGCGTAACCACAGGCATGTATTTGATCTATGAGTTCATGCATTTTTGTTGTCACGTCGACGAAAATTGGTTCGTTCGAAATTTCCCCTTCGTCAACACACTGCGTCGTCACCACACGGCACATCACAACGGACGGCTGATGATGGAGGTCAACATGAACTTGACCTTCCCGATCGCCGATTGGCTGTTTGGCACGTCTGATTTGGATCGCGGCCTGCTCGGCCATATATTGAACGGCTACGACACGAGCCATTTGAAGAAGAACCTGCGCGCGCGGCCAAAGCGGCCGGATGAAGCTGCTGCGGCACCGATTGGCAATTACTAGGGCGCGACCATGCCAAACGACGTCAAAGCCATCGTCTCGGTACTCGCATTGGTCGTCGCGGTGGTTCTGGCTTACTGGAAAGGCTCGCCGATCCGGCCCGAATTTGCGCATTTCGTGATCGGCACGGCAATATTCATGGTCGTCGCTATGTGGATCTTCCCCGAGGCTGGCGGAAAAAAGCGCTCGGCAAAATAAGGCGCTGCGGTGATTGCCACTTCGTGGTGTTGGACACAGGCGTGAGGCGCAATGGCGGTTCAACCTCTTTCTGTGGACCAGCGCAATCCCGTCGTATTGCAAACCGACCTTTTGGTCGTCGGCGCCGGCGCAGCCGGTGTTGCTGCCGCGGTTACTGCGGCACGCCAGGGCCTCAAGGTAACCCTCGTCGAACGTTACGGCTTTTGCGGCGGTGGTGCTGTGGCCGGCCTCTCGGGCACGATCTGCGGAATGTACGAAGCGAGCGATGATTCAGCCGCACGGCCCAATCAAATTGTCCACGGTTTTCTCGATGAATTCGTCCACCACATGAGTGAGCGAGGCGGGCTGACGCCCCCGGTCCGCTACGGCAAAACCTTCACGCGGGTTCATGACCCGCTCATCTGGCGTGAGACCGCCGATGCCATGCTGCGTGATGCCGGCGTGCAGACACTACTGCACACCACTGTGACCGGGGTATTGGTCGAAGGTGGCGAGAAAATCGATGGCATCATCGCCTTCACCAAGCAGGGTCAATTGTCGGCTCGCGCCAAAGTGACAATCGACGCAAGCGGTGACGCCGACGTAGTGGCGATGGCAGGCCTTCCCACTTTCATGGGCGAGAGCGGCAAAATCCAAAATCCGACCATGATTTTCCGTCTCGGCGGCGTCGATACCGAGCGGTTCCTGTCGACTTACGGCCTGGACAGCATCATGGGACGCACCGTGACTGAGCTCATCACGCGTATGCACAACAGCCAGGAATACAGGTTGCCACGCGCCAAGATCTTCCTGTTTCCGACGCCCCGGCCTAATGAGCTGCTCTGCAATTGCACGCGAATCATCGGCCGCGATGGACGCGAGCTCAATCCGCTACTGGTCGAGGATATGACCGAGGCAGAGATCGAAGGTCGCCTTCAGGTCCGTGAATATGCGCGTTTTTTCAGGGATCATCTGGTTGGCTGCGAAAACAGTTTCGTCAACGATACCGGCGTGCAAGTCGGCGTCCGTCAGACCAGACAGATCTTGGGCCGCACCGTACTTCGCAACGAAGACGTCACTCGCGGCAGTAAATTTCGCAACGGTGTCGCGCGGTCACCCTGGCCCATCGAACTGCATAGTGGCGATAAGCCACAACTAGTCTGGCTGACTAACGACTTTTACGAAATTCCACTCGACTGTTTTGTGCCAGAACGTGGCGAAGGAGTGTTGGCTGCCGGCCGTTGTCTTTCCGCGGAACACGAAGCCATGGCGTCGGCACGGGTTACGGCGCAATGCTTTTCCTATGGCCACGCCGTCGGTCACGCAGCTGCAATTGCAGTCACTGAGAATTTGTCGCCGCACGCCGTCGATGCCGCCGAGGTCCGCGAACGCCTCAACCGTGACGGTGCACAACTCTAGTGCGTCAGAGTGGTAATCGTACCGTAATTAGCGAACATTGGAGGAACGCAAGTGCCAAAAGTGCTTCCCGGTTCAGCAATTGAGGCCTATCAGCGCGACGGCTACTATTTCCCTGTGCCCGCGCTTACATCGTCTGAGGTCGCGCACTATAGAGGTTGCCTGGAAAGGCATGAGGCTGAAACCGGGGCTCCGCTTCAGGGCAATTGGCGGCATAAAGCTCACTTACTGTTCACGTGGGTCGACGAACTCGTTCACCACCCCAAAATCGTCGATGCGGCCGAAGACATTCTTGGGCCCGATCTGTTTTGCTGGACTACAAATTTTTTTATTAAGGAGGCGAATAGTCCAGGATTCGTATCCTGGCACCAGGACGCATACTACTGGGGTCTTAGCAAGGATACAGTCATGACTGCCTGGGTCGCGCTTTCACCGGCTAACCTCGAAAGCGGGTGCATGAAATTCCTTCCGGGCTCCCAGACCACAAATCACTTAAAACACATCGACACGTTCCACAAAGATAATCTCCTCTCCCGCGGACAAGAAATCGCCGTTAAGGTCGACGGCGAACAAACAGTCGATTGCATTTTAGAGCCCGGCCAAATGTCGCTCCACCATGTCAAGCTCGTCCATGGATCTGAACCTAATCGATCAAACGACCGACGGATTGGGTTGGCGATTCGCTACATCCCCACCGACGTCGCGCAGTTGAAGGTGCGCGATTCCGCGACGCTCGTGCGCGGCGTGGACCATTTTGGCAATTTCGATCACGAGCCGCGCCCAAAGCGCGACCTCGATGGCGCTGCCCTCGCCGCTCATAAAGATGCGGTAGATCGCCAGATAAAAGCGCTCTACTCTGGGACCGACAAGCAGGCGTTCCGCGCGTGATGACAGGCGAAGCCGTGGGACGTCAATCCTCTGCAGGGTATTTTTGGCTTTCGGTAAGCACCTTGACGCTTCCTCCGGCTCTTAACCCCCAAGACTGCTTCGAGCCTTGCGCCAAGGCCACCGGCGCTGCATCGCCGCAGATTGTGAGTGCAAAAGCACGAAGGTTATGTGGTATGCGATTGGCGGCGTTGTTTCTACAACAACTTGGGAGATCATTTTCCCCGTGTCGAATCAGCCTCAGGAGGAACCATAGTGGGAATTGCGGTCCCAGTTGAGGCGAGGTTTATGAAAGCATTAAGTCTCCGTGGGTCCACCACGAAATCGTAAAGACATTCGAGGGGCACCGAATACTGTCTTTCGGCAGCTGAGTATTTTGTCGTAAGAGAGATAACGACGTTCTTACCATCGGAGTCGCATCGCGGACGTTGCCTTCGTCGACCCGCTTTGAGAGCGACGCAGCCCGAAGACGATCCAAGCAGAGAGTTCGCCAACTTACTGTTGCCAAGGCATCAGTTGGCGTTGCAGCGCGTGTAGGCCGTAGGTGAGCAGAACACCTAATATCATGACGACCACTAAACCAGCGTACATTTTCTCGGGATTAAGTACCTCCCAATAATAGAAGGTCATGAAACCGACGCCCTGCTTAGCTCGCAGGAATTCGACCGAGATGATGACAATGAGCGCGGTGCCGAGCGCGAGCCGAAGCCCTGCGAAAATGACCGGCATTGCTGCCGGCAAAATGACGTGGCGCAGCAGCGAAAAACCGTGCGCCCCGTAATTACGGCCAGCCATCAGAAAGACGGGGTCAATGTCACGAACACCCGCCATGGTATTGATGGCCATCAAAAAGAAGACTGCAAGCGCAACTACTGCGATTTTCGGCCCTTCCCCGAACGGATTGGCGAACATCAGCATTACGATAGGGAAGATGGCGATCTTCGGCAGCACGTAGATCGCCGACAATGTCGTATCCAGCATCAATCGAATGGTGCGGTTGATGCCCATCAACACCCCCAGCAGGATGCCGGGGATGGCGCCGATGACGAAGCCGCCCCCGACCCGACCGAGCGTTGCCCAGACATGACTTTCGGCGAACAGAGCTCCCACGCCGGTCCAGCCGTCCGTCTCGAGCCGCGAGGGGATCAGCCAAGGCCGCCCGATCAGGCTCGTCTGCGAGAAGCGATCGTAGTTCACGGTCACGTCCCACAGCGCCCCGGCAATCCGCGTCGGCTGCGGGAACCACAAAGGATTCAAAATGCCGGCGTCGACAATGAGCTGCCATGCGATCAACGCCAGCAGCGGAAAGCCGAAGGCGAGCGTGCGCTCGTAGAGGGCGCGTCTGGCCGGCGGCACGCGACGGCCGATGCGTTCGGCTGCGACCACGATGAACGCGAAATTGGTGAGCAGCGCCAGCCACCAGTAGGGTCGCCACAGCGCGCCGAAATAAAGAATGACGTTCCAGATCAGGCACGCCGCGCCAAGCAGAAGCAGCGAATTCAGCAGATCACGCGGCGCAAATTTTCCCAGCGCGGCATTGTTAGCAGGCTTTGCGGTTGCAGCGGCGGGAGCACGATCGGTGAGGTCGCTCATGCCTGCATCTCCATAGCGCGCTTCACCTCGCGGCCGAGCTGGTCCCAGATCGCGCCGCGCAATTCGGCGAATTCCGGCGTGTTCATGGTGTCGATCGTGCGCGGTCGTTTGATGCCGATGGGAAACGTTGCAAGTAGCCGGCCCGGGTGCGCCGTCATCAGGATGACCCTGTCACCCAGGAAGATCGCCTCATCCAGGCTGTGCGTGATGTAGACGACGGTTTTCCGTGTCTCCTCCCAGATGCGCAGCAACTCGTCCTGCAGGACAATGCGCGTTTGCGCGTCGAGCGCGCCAAGCGGCTCATCCATCAACAACACTTCCGGATCGTTTGCGAGTGCACGAATGATACTGACGCGCTGCTTCATGCCGCCGGAAATCTGATACGGATAATAATGCGCGAATTTGCGCAAGCCGACCCGCTCCAACCAGTACTCGGCAACTCCCAATCGCTCGGCCTTACCGACTCCGCGCATCTGCAGGCCGAAAGCGACGTTCTCGATGACCGTCTTCCAGGGGAAGACGGCGTATTCCTGGAAGACTACGCTATTGAGCGGTTTCTTCGGATCGTCGCCGGGGCGGATGCGGATCGTGCCCGATGTGTGCGTGTCGAGTCCGGCGAGCATGCGCAGATAAGTCGATTTCCCGCAGCCGGACGGTCCGACGATGCAGACAAATTCGCCGTCGGCGACGTCGAGGCTGAAATCCTCGACCGCCACCGTCGGGCCGACGGTCGTATCGTAGACCTTGCAGACTTTGCGGGTCTCGATTTTGGGCGCCTTCACGTGCGGCGCCGCATCGGCCATGCAATCAGCCATACCTGCCGCTCCTCGCGCAAAAGGAAGAGAACCGGCGCCAGTCGCGTCGTCGCCAACCATCACTCCTTGGCTTTGCCGAGTTCGGCGACCGCTTTGTCGACGAACTGCTCGTCGACAACTTTCTTCAGATCGATCGGCTTGTCATAATCGGTGCGGCCATTCTCGCGATGGACGCGCTCGATGTCGGCCAGACCTTTGACCGGGATTGCCTGGTTCGGGTCGTAAACCGCGGGCTTGCCGGCCTTCAACGCCGCTTCCGTGGAAACCGTGTATTTCAGATAGGCGTCAAGGTTTTCCTTCGACAGATAGTTGTCGCCTTGCATGAGGCGCGCGGCCTCGGTGAGCGCAACCACGAAGCGCTCGGCAACCTGCGGGCGCTCGGTGATGAACTTGCCCGAGCCGACGAACGCAACCGTCATCAAGCCCGGCGTCAGGTCTGTCGCCAATACCGTCGCTGCGCCGGATTTAAGCGCCTGAGTCGAGAACGGCGGACCGGCAAGGCCGGCGTCGACCGATCCCGCGGCAAGCGCCGCCGGGATGTCGGGATTGCCGATATTAACAAGGTTGACGTCGCGGATCGTGAGATGGACCTGCTCCAACGCTTTGGCGATCAGGTATTCCGAGCCGCTGCCGGGGCCGCCGGCCGCCGCGATCTTCTTGCCCTTGAGATCGGCGAGCGTCTTCACGCCGGCATCCGCGGCCTTCTTGCTCAGCAGCAGATCGGTCGAGCTGCCTTTCATCGGCTCGAGCCCGCCCGGCGCGATGATGCGGATCGCCAGCCCGCGGTTCCAGCTGTTCCACAGCGAGGTGACGATAGCGATGCCGCCGACATCGACGGTGTCTTGCGTGAGAAAGGCGATCGCTTCCGTGCCGGACTTGACCTTCTCCAGCTCGACATCGAGGCCGTATTTCTTGAACAAACCGCGGTCGGCCGCGACATAGGCAGTCGCGAATTTCATGATCGGCACATAGGCGATTTTTACCTTCTGCGGCGGATTGAGCGGCGCAGGCTCCGCCGCAAATGCAACTCCCGCCATGAGGCCGGAACCGACGACGGCGGAAGCGAGCGCCACGCACAAAGCATTGCCGATCGAATAACGAAGCATTGTTTTACTCCCCGGACTGTTTATTGTCTTAAAGCGTTTTCGCCGATCTTACTCCACTGTAGCATCGTGACTCTCCGCCACCACGCGAAGCGGATTGAGAAATGCGCCTTGTGCGGCGAGCTGGCGTCTTAGGTCCGTTATCGGCACCTTGGCAAGGGCGAGACCGCGATTGGCTGCAATCGCCGCCGCTATACCGGCGGCCTGGCCGGTCAGCCAGCATTGCGGAATTTCGCGCATGAACGAATGGGTGGTCATATCGCAAGACATGTGGCGACCTGGCGCCAGCAACCCGTCGATCTCTCGCGGAACGATCGCGCTATAGGGCACGGAGACGTTGCCGAATTTCGGCGACAAGGGCGGCGAGACGCCGATCTCGTCGGGCGCGACACTGCCGTCCCAGTTGTCCCGCGTCAGCTTGCCGAGACCGGCCAGCCGCCGGCCGTGCCGTACGCCGAGTTGCGGCGCCGACAGCATGATGAAGGCGTCGGCGAAGCCCGGTGCGTTCTCGCGGAAAAAGGCAAGATGTTCGAGCATGAGCTGATGGCTTTTGATCTCGACCTCGGACAAGTCTTCGACCTTCATCGCCGAGTAGCCGGCAAAGCGCGGCCCCATGAAAACAGCGATATCGTTGCGCCAGGACACGACCGGCCGCTCGAAGAAGCGCATCCTCTCCCGGCCGCGCGCCATGAATTGCGCGTACTGTTCGGCGGTTTCCGAGCGAAAGCGCAGAAAGGCGTCCATGTCGACGCCGCCGAACAGCCAGACGGTGTTCATGCAGCCGTGGATATCGCCGGTGTCGACCTCGGTTTCGAAGGCGGAGCCGGCGCGAGCGTAGAGGTCGCCATCGCCGCTCGCATCGATTGTAACCTTGGCGAGAACCGCGCGGCGGCCCTCCTTGCTTTCGAAAATGCATCCGTTTACGCGCCGGTCTTCGAGCAGCGGCCGCACGCCCCAGGCATGGAAGACCGGATGCACGCCGGCTTCGAGAACCATTGCCAGCGATTCCGCCTTCAGCCATTCCGGATCGAGAGTTGGTGAGTGGGTCACGGTCCCGTGGTACGCCGCGGTGCGCAGCGCCCAGTAGGCGACCTTCTCGGGATCGTGCGAGCCCCAATCCGCGGCAACAGGGCCGGCGATTTTGTCGGGCGAGAGCCGCGACAGCACTTCCTCGGCAAAGCCGCGGATGACATGTTTGCCGGTCCAATCCGTCATCCGGTCGATCCAGATGACGAGACCGCCGGTCGAGAGACCGCCAAGATGGTTGTAGCGCTCAAGCAGCACCACGTCCGCGCCCAGGCGCGCCGCCGCAACGGCCGCCGAGGTTCCCGACGGCCCGCCGCCGACCACCAGCACGTCGCACTCGGTGTGCACCGGAACTGACTGTGCCGGCTCCTCGACGACACGCCCGGACGGCTTGCGTCTGTCCAGCTTCTGCGTCGCAAAGCTCTCCGACTGAAAGAAGAGCCTTCCGCTGTTCGCTTCGATGGATCCCATTGGAGCTTCGTCCCTTGCCCTAAGAGGCTATGCGAGAAAGCGCAATGCTTCAACGACCGAGGAAAATCCTCTGGCTGTTCTTTGCGATCCGGTTTCCGTGTCGAACAATCAAATGTGCCAAGCGCCGCTCACCCGGCATCTATCGTCGACCGTTGCCTTTCAGAAATGAATTTCTTCGGGCGCCCGCGGCCACAATTAAATCGTTACCGGGGCTACTATGCCAGCGCCGTTGCTATGAAGTGATTGCTCCGCAACGGCAACCAACGTAAGGAATTATTCTGGACAGAAAAATACAATTCGAGTTCAGCAGGAAAGGCGACTGCAATACGAGGTCGACCCCGACTCGGGCTAGGCGCTTAACGCACGCATTTCGGCGTAGAGGTCCGCCTTACCCTCAAATCCGATGCCCGGGAGATCGGGCATCGTCACATAACCCGCTTTGACGCGCACGCCGTCGGGGAACCCGCCATAGGGCTGGAACAGATCGGGATAGCTTTCGTTACCGCCGAGCCCGAGGCCAGCCGCGATATTTAGTGACATTTGATGACCGCCGTGCGGAACGCACCGGCTCGCCGACCAGCCGTGCGTCGCCAGCACTTCGAGCGTGCGCTGATATTCGCAAAGGCCGTAGGATAGGGCGCAGTCAAATTGTAACCAATCGCGGTCGGGCCGCATGGCGCCATAGCGCAAAAGATTTCTCGCGTCTTGGTGGCTGAAGATATTTTCTCCGGTCGCCATGGGGCCGGGATAAAAGTCGGCAAGCGAAGCTTGCAGCTGGAAATCAAGTGGGTCGCCGGCCTCTTCATACCAGAACAATGGATAGTCGCGCAGCGCCTTGGCATATGCGATCGCCGTCTCGAGATCGAAACGACCATTGGCGTCGACGGCGAGCTGGCCGTGTCCGTCGATTTCCGTCAGCACGGCTTCGATGCGTTGCCGGTCCTCGGTAAGCGGCGCGCCGCCAATTTTCATCTTCACGACGCTGTAACCGCGGTCGAGATAACCGCGCATTTCACGCCGCAGCGCGGCCAGATCCTTACCGGGATAGTAATAGCCGCCGGCTGCGTAAACGAACACACGCGGATCGGCCTTGCGTCCGTGCCGCTCGGCGAGCAGGCGAAACAGCGGCTTGCCTGCGATCTTTGCGACAGCGTCCCATATCGCCATGTCGAGCGTGCCGACGGCGACCGATCGCTCGCCGTGGCCGCCAGGCTTTTCGTTGGCCATCATCGTTGCCCAGGCGCGGTCGGGATCTATGTTCTCGCTGGTCGCATCGAGCAGCAGCTTGGGATCGGCCTCTAACAGGCGCGGGGCGAAGCGCTCGCGGATCAGCCCGCCCTGCCCATAGCGACCGTTTGAATTGAAGCCGTAGCCGACGACCGATCGGCCTTCGCGGGTGACGTTGGTGATAACCGCGACCAGGCTTGCGGTCATCTTAGAGAAATCGATATAGGCATTGCGGATCGGCGAAGCGATCGGCTTGGTGACTTCGCGGACATCGACGATACGAGGGGACATTTCTGATTTCCTTGCTTATCGCGGCGAGCTTTGCGTCAAAGTGAAGAGCCGCCGCAGATGACGATCTGCTGGCCGGTGATGGCCGCCGCTTCCGGCGACAGCAAAAAGGCGGTCAGTGCTGCGACCTCTTCCGGCTTCACGAATCGGCCGATCGGCGGCTTCTTCGGCGCGGAGCCGGTGCGCAGCGGGTCTTGGAGAAACGGCGTGTCGGTGGCCGCCGGCGCCACGATGTTGACAGTGATGGCGCGCGGCGCGAGCTCGATCGCCCAGGAGCGCGCCAGGCCAATAAGCGCGGCCTTGACCGCGGCATATTGGCTCCGCTGTGCGACGCCCGATGCAGCGCGGCTTCCGATCAGGACAATGCGGCCACCCTCCCGCATGCGCGGTGCCAGCACATCTGCGAATACCGTCGCGGCACCGATATGCGTTGCCCACATGGCAAAGCCGTCGGCGATGTTAAGCGCACCGAGCGCGGCGACGCGCATATGGCCCGCCGCGTGAACCACGGCGTCGGGCGCCGCGACATCTTGCAGATTTTGGCGTAGCGCCTCGGCGTCGGAGAGATCGATCGTCCGCGGTTCGAACAGCGGACGATCGATGCAAGGGTTCGCGCGATCGAATCCGATCACACTCCAACCGTCGCGCAACAACCGCTCGGCGATCGCCCGGCCGATCCCCGAACTCGTACCCGAGACGATCGCGCGGCGGGGCACGGCGGACGGTTCGCTCATCCTTTGTAGGCGACGGCTTCCGCCTGCACTTTGGCCAGGTCGAAGTCGTTGATCTGGTCAATCAGCGCGTTGGTGTAAAGCTGCGTGAAATCCTTGATCTCCAGGTGGTTCATCTCGGCTTCGGTTTTGAATTCCTGCTCGTTGATTGAGCCCCATTTGGCATTCGGGTAGGGCGGCGCATAAATCCGCATGCGCCGCGTGATCGACTGCACGATGGTCTTAACGGCGGCCTCTTCGCTGGCGCCGCGCGGCGCCGCCTCCGGAACCATCTTCAGGAATGCTTTGGCGCCAGCTTCCGGATTGGCGAGCAGGAATCGCGAGGCCTTGTCGATGGAGCGGCCGACACCGACCAGAAGCTTGGGGTCATTCTTTACCGTCGTCTCGAGCGCCATCAAGAACTGTCCACCGATCAAAGGTAAATTCGCTGGGCGCGGCAAATAGGTGAGATTGATGTTGGCCGCCTCGATCTGGCCGAAACCGGTGTCGTAGAAGGCCAGCGCATCGATGACCCCGCGCTCCAGTGCCAATCCCGCCGGCAGGCCGCCGCCGACCGACACCCACGACACGTCCTTGTCCGGATCGATACCGAGACGGGCCAGCACATGTCGCGTTACCGGGTATTCCGTGCCACCGAATGAGGAGACGCCAATCTTTTTCCCCCTCAGCTCTTGGTAGGTTTTGATCGGCGAGGTGGGCAGAACCGCGACGTCCCATTTGTATGGGTAGGTATATTCGTAAAACATTTTCGCGCCGTGCCATTCGCCCTTAGCCGCAATCGGCAGGAACGTGGAAGGAACGCCGATACCGACTTCGATATCACCGCGGTCGAGCGCGACCTGCACGTTGTTGTTGGAGCCGAGCGCCATCGGCTTCAAAGTGAAGCCCTCGGCCTTGTTGAAGCCTAGCTGCTCGCCGATCATGCAGTTGATCACGATGGCACTCAGAGCCTTGAGACCGACGCCGAATCGCACGGTCTTCAAATCCTCAGCCCTCGCGAGGCTCGAGGTCTGTGTCAGTGCGGCGGCCAGCGTGCTGCTGGTGTACAAAAACTCTCTGCGTGTTACGGACATTTTGTCCTCCCGGTTTGTGATTAGCGCTTGTTGCGGTCGGCCCAATGCACAACGCTCTTTTCGAGCCAGCGCACCAAGCCGTGCAAAACGATGCCGCAGACGCCGAGGATCGCTAGCGCGGCGAAGACCCCCGCCACGTCGGAGACGGCCTGCGCCTGGGTGATGACGACGCCGATGCCGCGCTGCGCTCCAAGAAATTCCGCGACAATGGTGCCGAGCAAGGCATAGACAACCGCCATGTCGAGCCCGGCAAAGATGTAGGGCGCAGCGTTCGGCAGTTTAACGATCCTATAGGTCTCGAAACGCGTTGCGGACAGCGAGCGCATCAAGTCGATTCGTTCCGGCTCGACAGAGCGCAGGCCTGTGAAGCTGTTGATGAGAACTGGAAAGAACGCGAGCAGCGCAGCAATCGCGATCTTGGAGCCGTCGCCGAAGCCGAACCAGATGACCACGAGTGGCGCAATTGCAACCTTCGGCAGGCTTTGCAGCGCGAAGGCGTATGGCATCAGCAGCCGCTCGATGATCTGGCTCTCAGCCATTAACGAGCCGAGCACTAGCCCGAGCCCGACGCCGATGCAGAAACCTATGGCAGCGTTGCTCAGCGTGCCCCAAAGCGGAAGGTAGTATCCGAGTGCGTTTGTTGGATTGACGGCGATTCCCGACCAGAGCGCGGTCAGCACTGCCTCAGGTGTCGGCAATATGTAGCTTGGAATTGCGAACAGGCGCACTGAGCCGGTCCAGACCGAAAGCAGCACGACGAGACCGATCCAGGGCATCAGCGACTGCACGTTGAATCGGCGCGCTGACGCGCGCAGCGAAGAAGGCGCGGGCGCGCCGGTCGAGACATATACATTAGCCATTGATGGCCTCCTGCCCGGTCAGCAAGGTTCGGATTTCGCGGGCGAGCGGTTTGTAGTCAGGATGCGAGATGATCTCGTCGAAGTTTCGCGGTCTTGGAATGTTGACGGAAAGCTCTTTGAGGATACGGCCGGGGCGCGCCGACATCACAATGACCCGGTCGGCAAGGAAAATCGCTTCCGAGATACTGTGGGTGATGAGCAGGATCGTCTTGCGATTGGCTTGCCAGATACGCTGCAATTCCAGATTCATACGCTCGCGCGTGAGCGCATCGAGTGCGCCGAACGGTTCATCCATGAGGAGTACTTCGGGGTCGCGCGCCAGCGCGCGGCAGATGCCGGCGCGCTGCTGCATTCCGCCGGAGAGCTCGTAAGGGTACCGCTCGCCGAAATCACCAAGCCCGGTCATGGCCAGTAAAGCTTCGACACGGCCTTGGTCCGCTGCGTGGCGCCCGCCGACGCGGAGCGGGAGGCGGACATTCTCGCTGACGCTGAGCCACGGCAGCAGATTGGCGGCCTGGAAAACGACGCCGACACGCGGCGAGGGCCCCGATATCGGCTTGCCGTCCATGATCAATAGACCCTCTTCGCAGGCGTCGAGCCCGGCGAGGAGCCTGAGCATGGTGCTTTTGCCGCACCCTGAAGGGCCGACGACGCAGACGAACTCACCATCGCGAATTTCCAGGCTCACGCCGTCAAGGGCGTGCACGCCGGCCCCAGAAGCCGTGGTGTAGGTCTTTGAGACGTCCTCCAGCGCGATCAGCGTTCGGGCGGCCATTGCTGACGCTTGCCGGTCGCTCGCGACATTCATTTGCAAAGACATGAGCGTTTCCTCCCGTGGTCCGACGACATCCGGCTCGTTGCGTCGGCCGCTTACGCTGCGGCTTTTGTAGCCAGCTTGGCCTCTTCAATCGCTCGCGCGATTGTCGCCAGTTCCTCGGCGCTTGGCGCGTGCGTAGGTGGCCGCACCGTGGCGTCGCGCAGAATTCCGACGGTCTGCATTGCTGCCTTCATGCGGCCATGCGCCTCGCCGGTCGGCTCGCCGGCGCCATAAACGGCATCCTTCAGCGGATCGATACGCGACTGAATCTGCATGGCCTTGCGTAGATCGCCGGCCTGCACGGCCTCGAACAGATCATTGATCAGGTCCGGAACCAGAGAGGCAAAGCCAACGAGAGCGCCGTCGACGCCTTGCACCATAGAGGCAAGCAGATATTCGTCGTGGCAGGTCAGCAAAGCCTTTGCTGGCGCCACCGCGCGAATGGCCTTTATGTCGCGGGCATATTTGTTCATTTCGCGCGTGCCGATCTTGAACGCTTGGACTTGGTCCGTACGCGCGAGATCGGCGAGCAGCGGTGACGGGAAAGAGGCGCGCGTCCAGGCCGGATAGACGTGGACGATGAGCGGCAATTTCACGGCGTCACCGATCGCCTGGAAATAATCGAGACAGTGCTCGGGCTTGAAGCCAAAGCGCAGCCAATGGTGCGGCGGCATGATGTCGAGAGCCTGTGCGCCCGCGGCCTTGGCCATCTGCGCTTGCTCGACAGCATCGGTTATGCCTTCGCAAACAATCGACGATATCACGGGGCAGATGCCCTTGACCGCCTCGGCGGTGATGCGCGTAACTTCGGCCCGCTCGCGTGGCGTCAGCGAGAACACCTCGCCGGTATGACCGTTCGTCATCAGAGCCACGACGCCTTTGCGTTTTGCCAGCCAGGTCGCAAAGCGGCGCAATTCGGCATCGTCGATGCTGTGATCCTTACGGAACGGCACGGCAATAGCCGGGATAATTCCATGAAAATTCATCTTGCTAGGCATACAGTTCTCCTTGTTCACACGACTCGTGTTTGAGATGCCGTTGAGACGCTGCCAGCGGCTTCCATCGCACGCGACAAAAGCTTCGCTGCGTTGAGGAGGGGTGCTGCCCCGGCTTTTTCGAGTTCGCTGACGGAAACGCGCATCGTAGGTGCGGCGACGCTGATTGCGGCAATCGGCATGTCGTCGATATCCTTGACCGGCGCCGCAAGAACGCAAAGGCCGGCGACGTTTTCTTGATCGGAGACGGCGTAACCGCGCCGCCGCACGGCTTCGAAACGCTTAAGAAGCGCGTTGATGTCGGTGATCGTTCGCTCGGTGAGCTTGGCGCGTGGAGCCGCTTGGAGGATTTCGATCTGTTTCTCTCGCGGCTGGAAGGCGAGCAATGCCTGCCCGATTGCCGTGGAATGGACCGGAACGCGGTTGCCGATGCGCACATCGACGCCGAGGCGTGCGAGCCCTGCATGAACGCGCTCGACGTAAACCACTTCCGTTCCGTCGAGTACGCCGATCGAGGCGGCTTCGTTCACCGCGCCCACCAGCTTGCGCAGGATGGGCCGGGCGAGCCGCCTCAGGTCGGAGTGTGCAATCGCGTTGAAGCCTAGATCGAGACAGCGCAGCGTGAGGCGAAATCGGCGCGTGTCGCCGACTTTGGTCACGTAACCGAGCATGACCAACGTGTTGAGCAGCCGAAACGCCGTCGCATTGTCGAGGTGAGCGCGGCGCGCCACGTCGGCTAGCACTAGTTCGGGATCCTCGCCGGTGAATGCCTGCAGGACGCGGAACCCCTTGGCCAGGGAGTTCACGACATTCTTTCCTGAGTTTCGTTTCTCGGCCAAAGTAATTCCTTATTGTTCGGAATGCGAACTTTAATTCGCTTACTTACAATGCGCGTGGTATTGGCGCTTGTCAATCGAATCTTCGCAGCGCGATTCCGCTCGAGAAAAGTCGCTGCGGACGCAAGCATTCGGCGGCACGCGTTCAATCGCTTTAATCACGCTTTCGTCTTGTAAAATGGAGTTGGATTTGCTTGCCTATGGCCCTCAATGAAATTTGTTGGGAGTCGAAAATGCGTAACGCGACGGTCATCTGTAGCGTTTTTGTTTCAGCCCTAATTCTGTCATTTCCTGCTATAGCTGCGCAAAAGACTGAGAAAGCGTGCCAGGAAGAATGGCGCGCAAACAAGGCTGCTAATCAGGCGGCAAAGATTACGGAAAAAGCCTACGTCGAGAAATGCCGTGCCGAAAGCGCATCAACGCAACCGGCGGCGGCACCTGCTGCAAAACCGGCTGCCGCTCCGGCTGCGGCGCCCGCACCAACTGCGTCGAAACCCGCAGCCAAGCCAGCACCTGCCGCAGCAAAACCTGCGGCGGTGGCCCCTGCAGCATCAACTGCTCCGTCTGGTGCGAACCAATTTGCCGCCGAAGCCCAAGCAAAAGCGCGATGCCCTTCGGATACCGTCGTTTGGGTGAACTTGCCGACGAAGGTTTATCATTTTGCGGGCAAGAAAGATTATGGCAACACAAAAAGCGGGGCGTATATGTGCGAGAAGGATGCAATGGCGTCTGGCATGCGCGCAGCCAAGAACGAAAAGCACCCCTGACTTAAAGTCGATGTTGGTCGGACAACTGACATGATTGGTGCTGCCTGCAACGGAGGGTCCAATGGGTCTTTTTGATCAAATAAAGGGTGCGGCGGGAGCGATGGTTGCCGCGGAAGCGCCGGCACTTATTTCAGCAGCGCTTGCAAAAACAAACATGAGCGACCTGCAAGGTCTCGTCAATCAGCTCCAACAAGGAGGATTGGGGGATCAGGTAAAATCTTGGCTAAGCAATGGCGCTAATATGAAAATCACGCCTGAGCAACTTCAAGCAGCTCTCGGCAGTGACCAGGTTAAACAGATAGCGCAGCATTTCGGCGTTTCGCCGGACGCCGCCCTCAAACTGTTGTCGGAGCATCTTCCCGCCGCTGTCGACCAAGCAAGCCCAAACGGCTCGATACAAAGTTCTTGAGAGACAATCATTCAACCATGGAGGAAACTATGAAGCGTCTGACGCTTGCACTGCTGATTACGATCTTCGCCGCAGGGTCGGCCTTTGCCGATAACGCTTGCGCGATGAAAGCCGTATCCAAGGACGGCAAGCCTCTCGCCGGCGCCGCCAAAATGAGTTCGATGAAGAAATGCTGCGAGGAAATGGCTGTGAGCAAGGACGGTAAGCCGCTATCTGGTGCAGCCAAGACTAGTTTTGTAAAAAAATGTGAGAGTGGCGAATAGCCGCGAGCGAAGCCTATGTTGATCTGAACCGCTAGTCAGATTTCGGAAGGGCCGCCAAGATGGCGGCCCTTTTTTTGGTGTCGTCCGCTGCGATTGGAAAAACGCGTCATTTCGCGGCGCCGCAAAAGAGAAAAAGGTGGCCGCGAGGGCCGCCTTTTTGCATTTCAGGGATAAGCCCTATCACCCGCCCGGTTGCGCTAGCTCCTGGCCGATGCAGTTGAAGCGGGCCTTCTGCTCACTGGTGAGCGAGGCATTGAAGCTGTCGCAGGGCGCACAGCCGCCCGAACCATCGCCTGCACCGTCGGCTAACCCGTTACTTAGTTTGTCTTAACCGCTGAGGTTTGCGGAGACGGACGCCCGGGCCGCCGCCGTTCTCGTCGATGATTCAGTGCCGACCAACGCAGAAATACCCTCCGTTCATGTTGCCTCTAAAGTAGAGGGAAATTAGTAGAAGATCATGCTTTTATTCCCATAGAGCGGCATTCGGCGGTCTTCACGCTTCACATGCTTTCCATTCGCGCAGGGCTGATTCCGATCGGTTCAGGCCATCGCTGGTTTAGGGTAGAATAATTTGCTGATCGCCATGACATGGCGAATCAAGTCGCGGGGCGATTTTTCGACAGGAAAATCTATCCGCTATTCCCGCGGTTTCTCATCTTCTGCTGCCAATCCATAACGCGGAGGAGCAATTTACAAAAAACCGCCGGATCTTCGAGACCAAGCCTCTTTAGGTAGCCGACGACGCCGTCGGTGCCAGCACCGTCGGAGCCAAGAGCTTCGGCAACCGATAACAGATTTTCTATGAAGTCCGCCGATAGCTTGTTAGGCACGCCGGCCTTCCGGCCACCTGTTTTTCGTCGGCCCTTCTTGAAGCTCGTCGAGTTTGCGGCCATGACGTTTTCTCCTGCCCTTCTTTTCGCCGAAACTTGCCTTGTTTCACCCTTACCCTTTGTCGATTAACGTTTGGTGGCAGCTCGATCGACGTGGTTAACCGCCTGTCCGACCTCTTCATTCTGCGCGGCGTTCCCGGCCATACGCGCGGTCCTGTTTCGGCCTTGACACGCTTGACTGTCGGCAGCGACATTCCGGCCCGCTCTGCAAGCTGGGTTTGGGACATCTGCGCTTTTTGGCGCTAGCAAAGCTGCGCGCCTTGCGCCCCCGCAGCCATCGCTATGCGCAGGAGCAGGTGCGGAGCGAGTCTTGGTTCGCACTCATTGGAATCAATAAGCAACATCGCCCTAAGAGCATTATGAGCGTGTGACGGCAGAAAGTTTACAGCGACTTTATACGCCATCGATTTTCCGTAACGTAAGATCGCCTCCATCAACATTACGCGTGCGTGTTTGAGGGGCGTTTCATGAAAGCCACCACGACTTTCGCGAGCAACGTTCTTGCGCGCGCGGCAACTTGCGTCGCGATCCAATGCTTTTGTTGCTTTGTGGCGGTTGCCGGCGACACCTCGACGACCGATGACGCAGCCGTCTTTCCCGGAAAAGAATGGGCGATTTCCACCCCTGAAGAGCAAGGCATGGATTCGGCGCGCCTTGCGCGCCTCGTCGAAAGCGTTGGCACCGCTCACTACGACAGCCTAACGATCGTTCGTCATGGCCGCATTGTCGTCGACGCCTATTATGCCCCGTATTTGGCGGGCATCAGCCACGACCTGCGCTCGGTGACAAAAAGCGTCACCGGCACGCTGACGGCAATCGAGATCGCCCACGGCCTGCTCGACAGTGCCGATCAGAAGGTTTTGGATCTTTTTCCCGACAAGCCTGTCGCCAATATCGACGACAACAAGAAGGCGATCACAGTCCAGAACCTCCTTGACATGACATCGGGCCTAGCCTGGACAGAGAAAAACTACACGCCGGACGAAACCGTCATGCGGATGTACGAAGCCCCGGACCCTGCCGGGTTCGTATTGGATCAACCGATGGCCGCGGCGCCGGGCACGCAATTCGTTTACGACAGCGGCAACCCCTACCTGCTTTCAGCAATCATTAGCCGGGAAACGGGGCAGAACGCCTTCGAATATGCCAAGAAGGAATTGTTCCGGCCGCTCGGTATTAAGAGCGCCCGCTGGCCGCGCACCGACAGACAGGGCGTTACCGACGGCGAAGCCGGTCTCTCTCTATCACCTCGCGACATGGCGCGCATCGGCTACCTCTATTTGCGCAACGGCAACTGGAGTGGACAGCAGATCATTCCCGCCTCGTGGGTCGAGCGCGCAAAAGGCGGTCAGGTGTCAGCGCCGTTCGGCCTTCACTATGCGAACCTGTGGTGGTCGTTACCGGAAAAGGGCGCCTATATGGCGCTTGGCCGTCATTCGCAGCGCATTATTGTCGTACCGCGCCTTGATATTGTCGCGGTATTGACTGGATCGCTGCGCGACGACGCAGCCGGCTATTCCTTGGGCCGACTGACTGATGAGCTTTCCGATGCGGCAAGGTCCGACACGGCATTGCCGACGAATCCCGTCGCTTCGTCCCTGCTCGTCGCGGCAATCCGTCAGGCAGCGACCGAGCAGGCGTCCGCGGTCGGTACCACGCCGTCGCTCGCCAAGGCGATTTCGGGCAAGGTTTTTGCCGTCGAAGACAACGCGCTGCACGTCACGACGTTCACGCTAAACTTTTTCGACACGGACTCGTCGTGGGAGATCACAACCAAGCCCCTGAAACCGGAGCGGCCGGTGCAACGCTTTTCCGGGCTAATGGGCCTCAATGGTGTCTATCGCAAGAGTCCGCCCGCGTTATACGGTATCAATGCCACACGCGGCCGTTGGCTTAGCGAGCATGAGTTCGAAATTGAGCGACGCATCCTTGGACATAGCGAGGTGCAATTTTGGACGTTTGATTTTGATGGCGATAAGGTCGCAATTAAATTCGAGAATACCGACGGTTACAAACAGGAGCTGCACGGCGCCGCTACCGAGGAATAGGAACGAATTGACTAGCGACAAATGCGTACTCTCTTTCTTTGCGCCGCCTCACGAGAGGAACTCGATGAACACAGTCAAAGACGTTCTGGCCGAGAAGAGTGGCGCCCTGATCCATGTTCGTTCCGGCGACATGGTGGTCGAAGCCTTGCGCCAGATGCGCGACAACCGGGTCCGGTCGGTGCTGGTCATCGACGACGGCGTACTGGTCGGTATCGTGACCCAAGGTGACTGCGCCATAAAAGTGCTGCTGCCCGGGCTCGATGCGAAGCAGACTCCGGTGGGCCAGGTGATGACGGGCGACCCGGTGACGGCCAAGCCGGACGACCAACTGGAAGGCTGCATGGCAATGATGGCTGCGCGCGGCTTTCGCCATCTACCAGTGCTGGACGCGGGCAAGGTCGTGGGCGTGATCTCGATCGGAGACGTCGTCAAGGACATCATCCGAAATTTGGAGCACAACGTGGGCGACCTGATGGGCTACATCATGACGGACAGCCCCGGGGGCTGACAGACG
>Ga0335083_10001797_pt1 | contig 29119 bp, 27 predicted proteins | sample Lox_Sample_42_FD_206716 | JGI IMG/M metagenome (GOLD analysis project Ga0335083, IMG submission 206716) | Soil microbial communities from Loxahatchee National Wildlife Refuge, Florida, United States - Lox_Sample_4.2 | ecosystem: Environmental > Terrestrial > Soil > Wetlands | place: USA...
TGGTGGACGGGAGGATCCCCCGGACGCCAATGCCAGCGCCGCGAGGGAAATGAGCGATGGGGCTCGATCCTTCCGGGAACTTCCCGGGGCGGAGCAGGGTTATAGCGGTGATGAAGCGCTTTACACTTCGGTGTCGGGAGGCCTGCGCCTGTACCAGCGGCTACCACCGCGCGGGTCGGAGTGTCCCGATATGAGAGCTTGAGTCTTCGGTCCACAATCGGATGACGACACGACCCGCGCGGTATCCCAGCGCGGGTTCTTCTTTTTTCCCAATGCTCGGAAGGAGCGCCAGGTGGCGGTAAGGATCCGGAATCGGAGACAGAGCGATCGGATGACGAGCGCACGCAACGATGCGGGGCCGCGCAAGCTCGCTTCCGACCTCTCGCGCCGGCGCTACGGCGACGTTCGCGAGCTGATCGCGAGCCCTGAGAATCCCACTCCGCTCGTCCGCTTGAATCGCGTGCTCGCGCCCGCCGAGGGCTACCTGAAACTCGAGTGGTTCAATCCATTCGGCTCGGTCAAGGATCGCACCGCCCGCGCGCTGCTCGAGGGGTTACGAGCGCGGGGTGCGCTGGACGGGCGCGAGCTGGTCGAACCCACCTCGGGGAACACGGGGATCGCCCTGGCCGCGCTGGCGGCGCTCGACGGCCTCCGGTTGACGGTGACGATCCCGTCCGGCGTCCCCGAGGAGAAGCTCGTGCTGCTGCGCATGCTCGGCGCCACCGTCATGCCCACCCCCGACGAGCTCTGCCCGGTGGATAACCCGCGGGACGGCGCCATCGCGCTGGCGCACGCCGTCGCCGAAAGCCCCGCCCATGCCGGTCGCTATGTGATGCCGAATCAGTACGCCAATCCCGACAACGTGCGGGCGCACTACGAGACCACCGGTCCCGAGATCTGGGAGCAGACCGAGGGTCGGGTGCGCACCTTTGTGGCCGGGTTCGGCACCTGCGGCACGATCACCGGCGTCGGCCGGTTTCTGAAGGAACGCGATTCGAGCATCCGCATCGTGGCCGTCGAGCCGCAGCGGGGGCACCGTCTGCCGGGTCTCAAGAATCTGCAGGAATCGAAGCCACCCACGATTCTCGACCGCAGCGTCATCGACGACGTGATCCATGTCCCGGACGAGCCGGCCTACGCGATGGCGAAACGCCTGTTCCGCGAGGAAGCCCTTATCGTGGGGCCGTCCACCGGCGCCATCGTGCAGGCCATGAGGGAGCTGGACGGTGAGACGCATGGGCTCACCGTGGGGATCTCGCCGGATGGAGGCCAGAAGTACGCTTCGTTCTATCGTGACATTCTAGGAGAGGAGGGAATGGCGCCATGACCGCTCCCCAGACGCTCGACTGCAAAGGACTGCTCTGCCCGCTCCCGGTTTACAAGGCATCGCAGGCGCTCAACCGTCTCCAACCCGGGCAGCTGCTGCGCGTCGAGTGCACCGATCCCGGGTCGCTCGCCGACTTCCCGGCGCTCGCCCGGCAGCGTGGCGACACCCTGGTCTCGGCGACCGAGCAGGGAGACGTTCAGGTCTTCGTTCTCAAGAAAGGAAGCGAATAGATGGCCGCCCAAGCGAAACCGCGGCGCCGCCGGTTGGCGCTCGTCGCGTCCCGCGGCAGCCTCGATGGCGCTTACCCGCCGCTCATCCTCGCGGCGACGGCGGCGAGCCTCGGCTGGGAAGTGGGAATCTTCTTCACTTTCTACGGGCTCGACATCCTCCACAAGAAGCGGCACAAGAGGCTCAAGGTCGCGCCGATCGGCAATCCCGCGATGCCCGTCGCCATCCCGAACCTCGTGGGGGCCCTGCCGGGGATGACGGCCGCCGCGACGACGATGATGCGGCGCTGGATGAAGCGGGCGAATCTTCCGACCATCCCTCAGTTTCTGGACATGGCGCGCGAATCGGGGGCGCGGCTGTTCGCCTGCTCGACCACGATGGGCGTGATGGGAATCCGCGAGCAAGACCTGGTAGTCGGGGCCGACATCGCCGGGGCCGCGGCGTTTCTCGACTTCGCGGCGGAGGCGGACGTGTCCCTGTTCGTCTAGTCTCGCGGCGAGTCCGGCTCTATCATGGAGCGAACCTCCAGGGGAGCCGTTCATGCGCCGTGCCGTTGGTTGGATCACGCTGCTGGGTTTGCTGCCCGCTGTCGCCCGTCCTCAACAAGCGGCGCGCCCTCCCTTCACCCTCGAACAGGTGTTGGGCTACCCCTATCCCTCGGAGCTCGTCGCCGCGCCGAACGGCGCCGCCGTGGCGTGGGTGCTGGACGAGCGCGGGGCGCGCAACGTGTGGGCCGCGGCGGGCCCCGACTGGACCCCGCATCGCCTCACGGCGACGACCACCGACGACGGCCAGGAGCTGACCCAGCTCGCGTTCACTCCGGACGGGAAGACAGTGGTCTACGTGCGCGGCGGCAACCACGGCTCGAACTGGGCGGCGGCCGGCAACCTGCCCCCCGATCCCACCTCGAGCCCCACCAAGCCGAAGGTGGAGATCTGGGCCGTCGCCGCGAGCGGGACGGGGGCGCCCCGTGTTCTCGCCGAGGGCGATGCGCCGGCGATCTCGCCGCGGGGCGACCGGGTCGCGTTCGTGCGCGACGATCAGGTGTGGAGCGTCCCGTTCGACACCGGGAAGACCGCCACGCAGCTGTTCTTCACCCGCGGCTCGAACGGCAGCCCCACCTGGTCCCCGGACGGGAGCCGGCTTGCCTTCGTCTCCGATCGGGGTGACCACAGCTTCATCGGCGTCTATGCCAATGACACGACGCCGATCCGCTATCTCGCTCCCACGACGTCGCAGGATTTCAATCCGCGCTGGTCTCCGGACGGGCGGCAGATCGCATTCATCCGGACTCCCGGTGCCGGCGGACCACCGGAGCCGTTTCTCGAGCTGACGCCCAACCCGTGGGCGATCTGGGTCGGCGACGCCGCCGCCGGATCCGCGCGGGAGGTGTGGCAGAGCCCCAAGACGCTGCGCGGGTCATACCCGGAAACGGCCGGCGAGACGAACCTCTCCTGGGGAGGGACGGCGGGCGACCGCCTCGTGTTCCTGGCCGATCTCGATGGGTGGCCGCACCTCTACTCGATCCCGGTGGCGGGTGGCGCCCCGCAGCTGCTCACTCCCGGCAGGTTCATGGTCGAGTTCGTGGCTGCCTCACCCGACCATCGGTTCATCGTCTATGCCGCGAATACCGGCCCCGATTCGAACGACGTCGACCGGCGCCACCTCTTCCGGGTCGCGGTAGACCGGCCCGGTCCGACCGCGTTGTCGAGCGGCACGGGGCTCGAGTACACGCCCGTCGTGACGGGCGACAGTCGCACGGTCGTGTTCCTGAGCGCGGAACCGCAGCGGCCTCCGGTGCCGGCGGTCCAGTCGGTCGATGGAGGGCGGTTCCAGCTCATCGGCGCCGATCGCCTCCCCGCCGACTACCCGACGGCGCAGCTCGTGGTGCCGCGGAAGGTCGTCTTCGCGGCACCCGACGGCACCCCGATTCACGGTCAGATTTTCGAGCGCGCCGGCGGGACCGGGAAGCGTCCCGGCGTCGTATTCGTCCATGGCGGACCGCCGCGGCAGATGCTCCTGGGCTGGCACTACTGGAGCTACTACGCCAACGATTACGCGGTCAGTCAGCTGCTCGCCAGCCGCGGCTACGTCGTGCTCTCGGTGAATTACCGGCTGGGGATCGGGTATGGACACGAGTTCCACCATCCGGCGCACGCCGGCCCGGCCGGTGCCGCCGAGTATCAGGATGTGCTGGCGGGTGGACGCTACCTGGCTGGTTTGCCGGAGGTGGACCCGAAGCGGGTGGGGATCTGGGGAGGATCCTACGGCGGGTATCTGACCGCGCTCGCGCTGGCGCGGAACTCGGACGTCTTTGCCGCCGGCGTGGACATCCATGGGGTGCACGATTGGGTCAGCGATATCCGCGATCCCTACGCGAGACCGGCCTGGCACTACGAGCGCGGGGACGTGGACAGCGCCCGGGTGGTGGCGTGGCGCGCCTCGCCGGTGGCGGACATCGCCTCCTGGAAGTCTCCGGTGTTGCTGATCCACGGGGACGACGACCGCAACGTTCACTTCGCGCAGATGGTGGACCTGGTGCGGCGGCTCGACAAGGCCGGGGTGCGTTACGAGGAGCTGGTGCTCCCCGACGAGATCCATGCCTTCCTGCTGTACCGGTCGCGGGTGACGGTCGATTCGGCGACCGTGGGGTTCTTCGCCAAGATCCTCGGCGCGAAGTGATAGCTCGACTGTTCACGCTACTGCGCGCGCTGTTCTACGCCTCCGCGTTCTTCTTGTTGTGGGGCTGGCTGGCGGTCAGCTCTCGGCGTTACGACCCGCGGCTCGGCGTCACCCTGCCGGCGTGGCTCGAGCCGGTGGGGGTCGTCGTGCTTGCCGTCGGGGGGGCGCTCGCGGCTGCTTGCGTGGGATGGTTCGTGGTGGCGGGGGAGGGAACCCCGGCGCCGTTCGACGCGCCCCGCCGCTTTGTGGCGCGGGGACCGTATCGCTACGTGCGCAATCCGATGTATTGGGGGGGCGCGGGCATCCTCGTCGGGTACGGCCTGATGCAACGCTCCGTGGCCGTGCTCCTGGTCGCGGTATTCATGCTGGGGTGCGCTCACACATTCGTGGTGTTGTACGAGGAACCCAGCCTGGAAGGACAGTTCGGCGAGGAGTATCGGGAGTACTGCCGGCGGGTGGCGCGCTGGCTGCCGCGCATTCCCGGCTAACTAGCGCCAGGACTCGGTCGGGACGTCCTCGGGAATCGGCAGGGACCGCAGGTAGGACACGAGCTTCCACACACCGGCGGGTGGCAGAATCCCGCCGTACGCCGGCATCCCGCGTGGCCGACCGAAGTAGATCGATTGGAACACGGCGCCGTCGGCGCCGCCGTAACGCCAGCGCCCGTCGGCCAGGTTCGGGGCTTCGCCGCCCGCCGCCCCTCCGCCGTGGCACCCATCGCAGTTCATCGCCGCGAACAGCTGCCCGCCGTCGGTCGCCGACTTCCGGTCCTGGGCAAAGGGGTTCTGGAGCTGCCCTGCCAGCGGCGCCAGGCCGCCGGCGTTGACGTGGGCGTCGTAGCGCACCGAGGGCGGGACGGTGTTCGCCGTCACGTTGGCTCGCTCACAGCCAAGTGAGAGCAACAGCACCAGCAGCTTTTTCATTTGACGGCGAACACCCAGACCATGCCTCCCTGGCTCGTGTGCCTGGCCAGGTCCTTGGCGAAGTCTGCCGGCGGCCGCACGTCGGCCGGGTCGTCGGAGCGGACATCCCCCGCCAGGAGGAACCAGTCTCCGCCGATCCCCGAGTAGACCGCGATGTACTGCGTACCGTCGGGGCCGCGGTAGCTGATGGGCGCGCCGACGACACCCGATCCGACCTTGAACTTCCACAACAGTTTCCCGGTGCGGGCGTCGGCTGCCTTGAACCAGCCGTCCAGGGTGCCGTAGAACACCACGCCACCGGCCGTCGCGAGACTGCCGCTCCACACCGGATACCTCTCCGGGATCGACCAGACCTTCCGGCCGGTCGTGGCGTCCCAGGCGATGAACGCCCCCATGTTGCCGCCGGGGCCGGCGTGATACGGGGCGTTGTCGAGGCCCATGTACGGCGTGCCACGGATGTGGGTGACCTGACGCGCCTGGTAGTCCATGCAAAGGTTGTTGGTCGAGACGTAGAACCAGCCGGTTTGCGGCGAGTAGGACGCGGGTGATGCGGGGCTCTTGGCGCCTTCGAGGCTGGGGCAGATGTCGGTGATGTTTCCGCGGGAGGCGCCGGTGTATTTGGCGGTGTCGACCACGGGGCGCCCGGTCGCGAGATCGACGCGCTTGGCCCAGGTGACCGGCGCGAACGGCTCGGCCACGAGCACCTCGCCGGTCGTGCGGTCGATGGTGTAGGCGAAACCGTTCTTGTCGAAGTGCACCAGGACCTTGCGGCGGTGACCGTTCACCACCAGGTCGGCCAGAATGTTCTCGGCGTTGGCGTCGTAGTCCCAGTTCTCGTGGGGGGTGAGCTGATACGCCCAGACGAGGGCGCCATCCCCCGGGTGTCGCGCGAGGATCGAAGAGGCCCACTTGTTGTCGCCGGCCCGCTGCTCCGGGTTGTACGGTGACGCGTTTCCGGTGCCGTAATACAGGAGATCCAGCTCCGGATCGTAGGAGAGCCAGCCCCAGACCGGTACCCCGCCGTGCTTCCAGGCGTCGGGCGGCCAGCTGGACGAGCCCAGCTCGGTCCCCCGATCGTAGAACGGCTTGAAGGTCCCGGGCTTTACCAGCATCTCGCTGTCGGGGCCTTCGTTGTAGGCGGTCCAGACGACTTTGCCGGTCGACAGATCGAGCGCCTTCAACCAGCCGTGGATCCCGAACTCGCCTCCCGACGGCCCGACAAAGACGTGCTGCTTCACAATCAGGGGCGCCATCGGCGTGGTCTCGCCGTCGGCCAGCGAGGCGGTCGGGGTGTTCCACAGCTCCTTGCCGGTGACGGCGTCGACGGCGACCGTGTGCCCATCGAGCAGGTTGTAGACGATCTTGCCGTCCGCATACGCGGCGCCGCGGTTGATGACGTCGCAGCAGGCCGTGCCGATGGCCGACGGGTTCACGTCGGGGCGGTACTTCCACTTGAGCGGATAGTCTTCCTTGGCTAGGTCGAAGGCATAGAGCACGTTCGGGTATGGCGTCACGACGTACAGCGTCTGATTCACCACGAGCGGTTGCCCTTCGTGACCCCCCAGCACCCCCGTGGAAAAGGTCCATACGGGGTGCAAGGTCGCGGCATTGGCGGGGGTGATCTGGGTCAGACCGCTGAAGCGGGTGGCGGCGAAGTCTTTGCCGGGCATGGTCCACTGCCCGTCATCCGGGGGGAGCGCGCCGGCCACCACCGCCCCGAGCGCGACTACGAAGGCCATGCGGAGATGGGGCGCAGGGGTCATGCTCCAAACTGCATGCGGCGAGGCGGCGCCGCCAGACAAGCCTACTGAGAGGGCTCGCGCGGGCGCGCCTGCTGCTCCAGCTCCTCGGCTTGTTTGCGCTGATCGTCCTTCCACTGCTTGTAGTCTTTGTAGTGCGCGGAGCTGAACACTTTCTTGACTCGCTTGTCGAACTGGTTTTCCTGTTTCGTCAATTCGTTACCCAACTGCTCCAGCTGGTCCGCATTGGCGTTCCCACCTCGTGCACCACCGGCCTCGCCACCATGGTATCCGCCGGTTCCCGAAAGACCATGGTGAGTTCCCATTGCGGCTCTGGCGCTGTCGCGTAAGGGCTTGGTCGCGACCATGAACGAATCGTACAGCTGCTGGTAACCACCCGATTCCGTGCTGTCGAGCTCGAAGCGCATCGTGACGAATTGGGGGTATGGTGGTCCTTCGAGCTGGTCGTCACTGATCGTGGGGCGACGATGTCGTTGCTGCTCGCCTTCCCGCGCCCGGCCGGCATCGTACTGCCCCGGGGCACCGGGTTGCTGGGCGGCGAGGCCACTGCCGGCGAGCGCCAGCAGGAGGGATGCAATTGTGAACGTCGGGATGCGGGGGCTGCCGGGCATGCGCTCCTCCTTGACCCCCATGATACGCAGGCTGCGTCTTGTTCGCTGAGGGCGGCAACCCTGCAGTCGCGCTAGGGACTCCCGGACGCCCAGCGATCCCGCATCTCGCGCTGGCGCGCGGTCGCGCCGGGGATCTCCAGGATCCGCACGTTCGGTTCCACCAGCTGGGACAGGATCAGGGTGGCGCGAAACCGTCCCGTGGGTCGAGTGACCACTACCCTGACGGTGTCACCGACTCGCAGGTGACTGACGAGGGTTCGGAGTTCCGCCGTGGTCGATGGTGACACTCCGTTGATGGCGGCGAGCGGATCGCCCGTGTGGAGACCGGCCTTGCCCCACACGCCGGCGGGGTCGGTCACGATGAGACTCAAACTCCGCCGTCCCGGCGGCAGCCACGCGAAGATGCGCAGGTCCGGCACCGCAGCGCTGTCCCGGCCGAACGTCGACCGCCAGGCGACTTCCGTGCGCAGTCCGATCACTGCCAGGTAGCGGTCGAAGTCGATGCGGTGCGCGCTCTTCACATACCGGGTAAAGAAGTCGTGCACCGGGCAGCCGCACACGCGGGCGACGACGCGCTCCACGTCGGCGGTCTCGAAGCCGCGGTCGCCCGAGAAGCGCTCGAGCATGGCCCGCATCACGTCGTCGAGCGAGCGGCGGCCCGCGGTGGCGTCGCGCACGATGAGATCGAGCATGGTCCCGATCAACTCCCCCTGCAGGTGGACGCTGGCGCTGTAGTCGCCCAACGCGCCGGGTGGCACACCGTACGTGACGAGGCTGACCGACTCGGGAGAGAACCGCGCGTCGCCGGAGCTCGCGAGGTAGTTGGCGATCTGCCCCTCGAGGTGGGCCACGCGCGTCGTGTCGAAGCGGGGGAGGCCCGCCCGCCGTGTGAACAGGTCCGCGTAGAGCATCGTGACCCCTTCGCTCCACCAGAGCCCGCGCGACCGCGGCGGCGGGCGGTAATCGACGTCGACATCGTACCCCACGGGTCGAATGCGGACGAGGTTCCACGTATGGAAGAACTCGTGCGCGGTCTCTGCGAAGAGACCGGTCAGATCCCGGGCCAATCGATCGCTCGGCGCGCCGAGGGTCACCGAGTTGGCATGCTCCAGAGAGCCGAGTGCCCCGTCCTGGACGAGGAAGGTGTAATCGCGGTACGGCAGCCTGCCGAACAGGGCGAGCGCCTGGCCGACGAGCTGCTGAAGTCCCGCGACCAGGGCCACGCTGTCGAAGGACTGCGCGTCCGGGCGGGGCCAGTACACCACCCGGTGGGGCACTCCATCCACCGTGAACCGCCAGTCTCTGAGCCGCCCCACGAGGATCGGGCAGTCCACCAACACGCCGACGCTCGGCGCGAAGAACGTGTGCGGGTCGGCGGTCGCCTCGAGGCCCGTGGCGATCTGCCAACCAGTCGGCAGGTCGAGCGTGACATGAGCGGGCGCGAGGGTGGCGCCGACGATGTACATGAACGAATGCGGCCCGCCGATGAGGCCTCCCGTCGGTGCCAGGAACGGGACCCAGGAGGACCGGAACGGCGTCTGCTGCGCGGGGAGGTGCAGTCGATAGCGGATAGTGCTGGAGCCTCCCGGTGCCGTCACCCGCCACAACGCGCTGTCGGCTCGGCTCACCGAGGCTCCGGCGCCCGGCGCTTCGATCCGCATGTTCTCCAGGTAACGCCAGAACCGGCTGTCGTACTCGGGGTGCGTCACCATCGCGAGGCGGAAGGTGTCGGGCGCGTTGCGGATGCGGACCGTGACGTCGTAGCCCGACAGGTCGGCGCTGTCGACTCGCAGGACGTAGCTCACGACCGGTTGAGAGGCGGCGTAGCGAATCTCGATGGCCTCGGCGGGATGGCGCAGCGGGTGCTGCGCCATCGACCGCGCCGTGATACAAATGCAGAGGGCGGATACGAAGGCTGTCGTTCTGATCACGCCCGCTATGATGCCGGGCGGGGGCTTCCGGTTTACCGGCGCCGCCTCCGGGCCCGCGTGGGCTTCGCCTTCCGGCGAACGGGCTTCTGCTTCGCAGCCTTCTTCCTTGCTGCCTTCTTCTTGGCGGGCTTTCGTTTGGCCGCCTTGGCGGGAGTCTTGGCGGCTAGCGCGTGCACCGCCAGCCGGGCCCCCTGAGGATCCGCGAAACCCGCCACCCGGTCCCCACCGGGGACGTCCATCGGTTGCATGAATACGGTGCCGCCAGCGTCTGGGATGAGGCCGGCCACCGTGTCGACGTTCGCGACCCGGGCGTAGGGGAGCCAGTGGGGTGCCGGAAAACCGGGCGGCAGGTTGTACATCCCGCCCAGCATGTTCCCTTTGCGACCGAAGATCTCATAGGTGCCGGCATTGCCCATGTCCATCGACTGCATCAGATCCCAGCCGAACAACGCCTGATAGAACCGCCACGCCCCGCGCAGGTCGGTGGTGAGCAGCTCATGCCAGGAGAAGTCGCCGATGGGGGGCGGGCCGGACGGTTCTTCGCTCGGGCCCATCGGATTGAAGACCGTGAACACCGCGGTCTGTGGATCCTTGAGCACGGCGAACCGGCCGACCGTGGGAATGTCCTGCGGCGCCATCATTACCCGGCCGCCCAACTGCTCAGCCTGCTTGGTCGTGCCGTCTACGTCGGGGGTGGAGATGTAGGTCATCCAGTGCGGTCCCGCTCCCCGCGCCCGGGCCTCGACCGGGAGCAGCATCAACCCGGCGCGCTGGCCCCCCTTCGAGGTCCAGAGATGGTAGTCGGGATTACCCGGGTATGCCTGGGCGGTCCACCCCAGGGTCTTCCCGTAGAACGTCTTCGCGGCGTTCAAGTCGGCGGTCACGAGCTCGTGCCATACAAAGCGGCCACGGGCGATGGGATCGGGCATGAGCGACTCCCTAGAAGTGGGCGGCGTTACCGCAGGTGGAGTTGTTGTACCATGGCCTCGAAGCGGGGATCCTTGCGCAACGGCTCGTAGCCGGGGTCCAGGTGCAGGTAGATCAGCCCGGCGGATCGAGCCTGGAGGGCGCGAGACAGGCTGGCGAAGGCGCGATCAGTGTCGCCCATCGCTGCGTAACCCATTGCCAGCGTCTCGGCCCGGACGTAATGATGCCGCGACTCCTCCTCCAGGCGGGACAGGATCTCCTGCGCTTCCTCGCGCCGATCCATGGCGGCGAGCGCCCGCACAATGAAGGCGTCGTACGAGCGCACACTGGAGTCGAGCGCCTGGCCTTTGCGCCACCACCGGAGGGCCCCTGCGGCGTCGCCCTGCGCCATGTGGACGCTACCCAGGTCCAGGTATGCCTGGAAGTATTCGTCGTCCAGCTCGAGGGTCTTGTGGCTTTGGGCGATGGCGCCCGCATAGTCATGCGCATAAAGCAGGAATCGACCCAGCCAGCGGCTGAACTGCGGGGCGAGGGGATCGAGCGTGAGCGCCTTGCGCATCTCCACAATCGCCTCGTCCAGCCGGCCCACCGCCGGCAGCGTGCTCCCCAGCACGTAGTGCGCTTCCGCGAGGTTGGGATTGATCTGGACGGCCTTGCGGAGCTGGTGCTCGGCACCGGCGAAATCCCATTCGTACCAGCACAGCACCTTGCCGAGCGACGTCATCGCTTCGGCGAGATCGGGGTCGTTCTGCAACGCCCGCGTAGCGGCGGCCTTGGCGCGGGGGTAGGCCTCATCGGGATTGACCCAGTCGTCGGCGAGGTCAGACCAGCAGTCGGCGATCCCCGAGTACGCCCGCGCGTACCCCGGGTCCTCGACCAGCGCCTGCTGGAACAGCTCCAAGCCCTTCTTTAGGCCGGCCTCAGTGTACTTATTGAAGAAGAAGCGTCCTTTCAGGTAGATGTTGTAGGCTTCGATATTCTTCGTGGGGGCGACGACGTGGCCGGCCGCACTGTCCCCCGTGAGGCGCACCTTCAGCGCTTCGACGATGGCTCGGGAGATCTCGTCCTGCACGGCGAAGACGTCCTCGAGCTGGCGGTCGTAGGTCTCCGACCAGAGATGGTAGCCGTTCTCCACGTTGATGAGCTGGGCAGTAATTCGGATTCGATTCCCGACCTTGCGGACGCTGCCCTCCAGCACCGAGCTGACCGCGAGCTTTTCCCCGATCTGCCGCACGTCGACTTCCTTGCCTTTGAACGCGAACGACGAAGTGCGCGAGGCCACCTGCATCCCGGGAACCTTGGCGAGCGCGTTGATGATCTCCTCGGTCATTCCGTCGGAGAAGTACTCGTTCTCGGGATCGGCGCTCATGTTCGCCAGCGGCAGGACGGCGATCGCTTTCGGGGCCGCGCGACTCGGGGCGGCCGAGTCGGAGCCTCCCTGGAGGGCGGCGGCGAACTCGGCGGTCGTGACGAAGCGATCGGCCGGTGCGCGGGCCAGCGCGCGGATCACGGCGTCCTCGACGCCGGCCGGCACGTCCCGGTTGGGGCGGAGCTTGGGAACGGGGGACACGAAGCGCTTGGCGATGATCGCCTGGCCGGTGGGGCCGGTGAACGGGGGCTCTCCGCTCAGCATCTCGTACAGCACGCACCCGAGACTGTAGAGATCCGACCGGCCGTCGACCCCGGTGTCCCCCGACGCCTGCTCGGGGCTCATGTACGCCGGTGTCCCGACCGTGACGCCGGTCTGCGTGGTGGACCCGTTGCCGCTCAACGCTTTGCCGATCCCGAAGTCGGCCACCATGGCCGCCCCTTCGTGCAGCAGGATGTTCTCGGGCTTGATGTCGCGGTGGACCACCTGTTGGCGATGCGCGTAGTCGAGGGCCGCGGCCACCTCGCGCGTGATGCGCAGCGCCTCTTCCAGAGGAAGCTGGCGTTCCTGGTCGAGCCGCTCCCGCAGGGAGCGACCTTCCATGTTCGGCATCACATAAAACAACAGACCTTCGGCCTCGCCGGAATCATGGACCGGGAGGATGTGCGGATGCGTAAGCCCCGCGGCGAGCTTGATTTCGCGGAGGAATCGCTCGGCCCCGATCTCGGCGGACACCTCGGGGCGCAACACCTTTACGGCGACCTTGCGGTCGTGCCGCAGATCCCGGGCCAGGAAGACGACGGCCATGCCGCCCTGGCCCAGCTCGCGCTCGATGGTGTAGCGGCCGGTGAGACCGCGGGAGAGACGATCTTGCAGTTCGGTCATTGGGCGGAGAAAGATGCTCGCGGGGTGCTGCCGAGGCCAGTTCCAGGAGCTACGGCGTGAATCCCACGCTCCGCCACAGGGGCGCCGGCGCGAACCGGCGCCCGTTGGTGACTACGAGCGAGATCTTCCGCAAGTTGGCCACGTTCTGCAGCGGGTCCGCATCCACGACGATCAAATCGGCGCGCTTGCCGACGGTGACGGTTCCCACTTCGCGGTCCTTGCCCATCACCCGTGCCGGCACCAGCGTCGCCGCCTGAAGCGCTTCCAGCGGGGTAAAGCCGGCCTGGGCGTACAGCTCGATCTCCCGATGCAGACTGTAGCCGGGGACCGCCTGATCGGTCCCGGCGACGATCGGCACCCCTGCGCGGTGCAGGGCCCCGATGAGCTGCAGGAAATTGTGCAGCCGTTCCGCGGCCGCGGCTTCCTGGTCGGGAGCGACGCCGATATGGGTGATCTGATCGGCGATCTCCGGCGCCACGTGCGCGATCCCCGGCTCGACATCGGTGGCCGGCAGGCGGGCCGGATGGGATAGCAGCTCCATCAGCGCGACGGTGGGGTCGACCACGGTGTGATGGGCGACCAGGAACGCCAGCGCCTGCTGTGCGGCCGGACCGGTGAGGTCGAACGCGGCGCCCCCCGCCCGGATCATCGGATAGATGTAGGAGATGTGGTTCACCTGATCCATGCCGGAATCCACCGCCTGGTACACCGTCAGTCCCTGCGGAATGTGCCCCGTGACCGTCATGCCGAAACCGTGGGCCGCGCGGGTGATCGCCCCGAGTACCGGCAGGGTGACACTGCTGTAGATCTTGATCTGATCGAATCCGGCGTCGTGGTAGCGCCGCACCATCGCGACCCCTTCTTCCGGGGTCCCGGCCTGTACGATCCCGGCCGCGCGTGGACCCTTGCCGTCGATCAAGCCCGCAAGCAAGAGCCGCGGCCCGATCCCCCGACCGGACGCGATGGCCTGACGCACGCTCGCGATGAAATCGAGCTCGTTGCCGACGTCGCGTGCCGTCGTCACCCCGGCCGCGAGGTAGATCGGTCCCCATTCCACCTGCTCGTAGTGGGCGTGCATGTCCCACAATCCCGGGAGCACGAACTTCCCGGTGACGTCCACGCGGAGGATCCCGGGGGGGAGCTGGACCTGGCTGCGCGGCCCGACGGCCGCGATCCGTCCGCCGCGAACCAAGACGACGGCGTCCTGCTGCGGCGGGGCTCCCGTGGCATCGATGACCGTTCCACCCACGAGGGCGAAGGTGCCGGTGTCCATGGCCGACCGGGCGGCAAGCTCTGCGAGGGCCGCGGCGGCGTCTTCCGCGGCGCGCGCGACGAAGCGGGGGAGGGCGTCCTCGAATCCCTCCCGTACGGCCTCGAAGTGATCGAACTCCGCGTCGGTGGTGACGACCGCCACGAGGTGGGTCGAATCGTCCACCCATGCGATCTCCCGGCCCCAGATCAGGCCGCTGATGCCGATTCGCCGCAGAACGGCGGGCGCACGCGATCCGGACGCCGGCACGGTATCCACGCCCCGGAGCGCGATCATCACCCGTCCGGCGGGTAACGTGGCGAGTGTATCGGGGCGGCCGTGCGCGTCCCAGTAGCGCAGCAGCACTTCCTGCATCGCCACCGGGGCATACCCGGCGATGGTGAAGACTTTGTCGCTGCGCGGCGCAACAGTCACCACCGTGTCGATCGTGGAGATCCGCGACGTCTTTCCCTTGATCTCGAAATACCGGGGCGTGAAATCGCGGCCGGCGCGCCAGGTGGCCGTGAGCGGAACCGAGGTCCCCCGGTCGGTGAACTCGAAGGTGGTGACGAGCGTCAGCACGCTGTCGCGCGTGATGTGGTAGGTCTCCGCTCCGATCGGCTGCATGAACTTGTGCAGGCGGAAGAAGCCGGAGTCCTGGATGGCCGCTTCCGCACCCCAGACGGCGTGGATGGGAGCGAGCAGGGCGACGATGGCGGAGAGGACGGGTGGCGTGCGCATGAGAAAAGGATAGTCGCGGGTGTGAGCGGGGCCGCAAGAGGCCCGGATCGCTATCCGCTCGCCCCGGTGTAGCGCCGCAGCGCCGCCCGCCACACCAGGCGCGCCAGGAGCAGGGCGGTGCCGCCGACCAGGGCGGCGCCGACGGCGGTCCCCGGCCCGAAGCGGCCCGTGAGGGTCGCGGCGGGGATCGTCGTCGTCCAGGCGATCGGCAGCAGGTAGACGAACACGAACCGCAGGGCGCCAGGATAGGCGGACACCGGGTAGCGCGCGCCTTCGTACAACGAATCGAACACGACCGACACGTTTTCGACGGACACGAACCAGAAGGCGAGACTCATCAGCGCGACCCAGATCGAGTAGACCACGACCGCGGCGGAGCAGAGCGCCACGAGAAAGGCCGTTACTTCGAGAATCGAAGGGGTGTGCCCCAGGCGGTACAGGGCATAGCCAGCCACGCCGAGGCCCATGACCACGTCGGTGATGCGCCAGATGTCCAGCCGGCGGAACGACACGAACCCCAGTGCATCGACGGGCTTGGCGAGGACGAGATCGAGGCCGCCGTTGCGGACCTCCCCGGCCAGCTGCCCGATCCCGGGCCGCAGCACCGCTTCGATCACGCCGGTCAGCGCGTTGAACACGCCGAGCAGCACCACGACTTCCCAGTAGTCCCAGCCCCCCAGCGCCTGGGTGTGCCGGAAGAACAGGGACAGCGTGAGGAGTGCGGTCGCAAGGTAGAACACCGTGCCGAGTACACTCGCCACGAAGTTGGCGCGATACTGCAGCTCCTCGGCCACGTTGAGGCGGACCAGAGCCGCTAGCAGACGTAGTGCCGGCTTCTTAGCCGTCATCCACCTACCGCCCCGTACTTCACGATCCCCTTGCGCCAGGCCACCCGGCAGGCGAGCGCCCACAATCCGAGCCAGAGGATCTGTCCGGCAAACCCCCGCACCAGGGCGCCTGCTTCCGTGACCGCGCCGGTCAGCACATCCACGGGGAAGGACAGCATGTAGCGGAACCACAGGATGCCGGCGACTCCGGCGACCGCGGGCGGGAGCAGCGACAGCGGAGCGATCCGGCCGGCCAGGAACAGCGCCACTCCGGCGTGCAGCTCCATGATGGCGGTGGCTCGGGTCGTCCAGAAGGCGAGGAGGCCGGTCGTGAAACTGATGAGGAACCGCATCGCGGCCGCCAGGATCACGGCTAGGGCGGCGAGCGCCCACCGCCCAGGCTCGAAGGGGAGACGGACGGTCGGCCAGGCGAGCGCCAAGAGCAGCCACACCAGGCCGATCACGGTCGCCGTGCGCGCCTTGTAGGCGAGGTTGTCGGCGATCGCTTCGTTGACGGGGTGGAGCGGCCGGGCGAGACGGAAGTTCAGCTCCCCTTCCCGGATCCAGCGGTCGAGATACCAGGAATCCCAGGCGATCGTGAGCTGATTCACCAGCATGATCCCGAAGAAGTACCGGGCGAAGTCGGCGCGGGCATAGCCCCCCACCGACCCGGTACCGGCGATCGACCACCAGATTCCCAGGGCGATCGCCGGCTCGGTCACCCCCCAGAGCATCCACAGGATGATGGCGGCGCGGTACTGGAGGTCCACGAGCCACGCGTTGCGGATCAACGCGACATAGCGGCGCGCCCAGACGGCGGCGCTCACGCGTCGTCCTCCGCCGGTCCCGAGTCCTCCGCCCCTTCCGCGAAGGCCTGCCGGATCACCTCTTCGATGGGAGGGTCCTCGATGGAGAGGTCCGCCACTGGCAAACTGGCGAGCAGCCGGGCGCTCGTGGCCGCGGCGACCTCTCGCGGGACTTCGAGGACGGCGTTGGGATAGCGGAAGCTCCGAACCGTTCCGAACTCGGCCAGGGCTGCGGCGGTGACGCCGTCACCCAGCACCAGCTCGAGCCGCTTGGTGCGCGCGATGCGCGCGACGAGGGCATCGAGCGCTCCGTCATAGAGCAGCCGGCCGCGATTGATGATCAGCACCCTCCGGGCGAGGGCGGTCACGTCCTGCATGTAGTGCGAGGTGAGCAGGATGGTGGCACCGTAGCGGTCGCGGTACTCGGTCAGAAAGCGGCGAATCGCGTCCTGGGCGCTGACGTCCAAGCCGAGGGTCGGCTCGTCGAGGAACAGGATCGGCGGGCGATGCAGCAGGGCCGCGCACAGCTCACACTTCATCCGCTCGCCGAGGGAGAGCTGGCGCACCGGCTTGTCGAGCACGGCCTTGAGATCGAGGAGCTCCACGAGCTCCCCGAGCCGGGAGCGATAGTCGGGCTCGGCGACGTCGTAAATCGCACGGTTCAGCTGGAAGGTTTCCTCGGGCGGCAGATCCCAGGCGAGCTGTTGGCGATTGCCGAGGATCAGGGCGATGCGGCGTTTGAACGCGGAGCCGCCGGTCCAGGGATCGAATCCCGCCACGTTGCATCGGCCAGCAGATGGATACAGGAGACCGGCCAGCATCTTGATGGTCGTCGTCTTGCCCGCTCCGTTGGGACCGAGGAACGCCACGATCTCTCCCGACTCGATCGCAAAGCTCACTTCACGCACGGCATGGACGTCGCGATAACGCGGATGGAACAGCGCCGCGAGTGCGCCGCGCAGACCGGGGTCCCGCACCTTCACCTGGAAGGATTTGGAGAGCCGCTCGGCAATGATGGCGGGAGTGGCAGGCATGAGGTGGGAATTTAGGCCGCTGCAACCTGCAAGAACCGCGCGGTTGCCCGGAGCAGAACCCGCGAGCTAGGCCAGGAGCCCATGGTGTAAGTCCCGCTCCGGGAAAGAGATATCCGTGAAACATCGATCCGGCACCACGTTTGCTCATCCAAGTCGATACCACGAGCGGAATTACGCAGTCAGTCAAGAGGCGGTTTGAGGATGCAAGCGGGTTGGCAGGACACTTGGACCTTCCGAATCGTCGACCAGGACACTGGGGCGGCGATATCGGGCATTCCCGTCACCGTGTTGGACGACGGTGGCAGGTCCGAGGGATTCTGGGTGAGCGATGCCAACGGCGTGATCCGGATTCCCAAGCACGACCGCGGCCGGTTGCGGCTGCGCGTCGGGCTGCGGAGCGAGGACACGATCGAGCTGGACGCCCGTTCGCTCCCGGACGAAGCGGTGCCGCTCGCCGCCCCCCATGGTCTAGCGGAGGCGTCGGGCGGCAGCGAGCCGTCATCGGTCGCTGTCGCGAGCCCCGAGCTGGTCCCCGGTGGAGGCGGGTCGGCGGGGGGAGGTGGGCATGTACTCCGGTTTGCGCGGATCGGCGTGCTCCCCTCGGACGCGGAGCTGGTGGCGACGAGAGGTGGTGCGCGGGAGTCCCAGCCCGATCCGGTCGTCGACGGTGCCACGCTCCGCTACGGGGTGCTGTTCGAGGTGGAGCAGATTTGGCAATCCCTCGGCACCGAGTCCGGGGACCTGCTGTACAGCGTGTCGCTCGCTCCGGGGGAGGAAGTCAAGCTCGCCGTTTCCGACGGACGCTGGCGGCGCAAGACGGAGCAACGCGAACGCCCGTTCCAGATCGTGGGTCGGATGGTCGCCGCGCAGCTGGTGGGCGACGGCGTCGAGGCCCTGCCGCTCGATCCGATCGTCACTCAGGACCTGCCCGCGGCGGCGGAAGACACGGTGCGGGTGCTGGCGCAGCGCACGGCGCGGATGAGCGAGTCGCTGCGGCGCCGGCCGGTCAGCGTAACGGAGCTCGAGGACGAGAAACCCGCCGGGGCCTCGATCCGCACGGTGCGTAACCTGCGCGCGGAGGGTGTGCTCACCTATCACTTCGTCGAGCCCGTCGAGCGCTATCGCGTGATCGTACGGACGCCCCGCCTGCGGCCCGCGATCCTCGTGCCCTTCCGCCTGCCGAACCTCGCCACCCGGGACGTCGTGCGCCGTTACGGGCACGCCTTACGTCGGGCCCTGCTCGATCGCGCGCTGCTTCCCGACATCGAGGCCGTGCTGGCCGACGAGTCGACTCCGGACGCCGAACAGCGCCTGTTCGGGCACGTCGCCAAGCACCTGGCCTACTATTCCGCGACGATCATCGCGGCCGGCGACCCGGATGACCGCTTCTACGCGCTCTCCAAGATCCGCGATATCGGTCAACATCCTCTGACGGATCTCATCGAGAACGTCGTCGCGGGGCGGGTGGGGAATTACGTCGCCTTTCCGTTGCGGGCCGTCGAATTCATGCCTCCTGAGTGGCAGGCCGTCTTGAGCGAGGGGTTGTCCCAGCGTCTGCGGGCCTATCAAGAGGCCATCGTGAGCCTGCCGATCCCCGGCGTGTGGTTGCGGTCCCAGCTCTCGCCTTCCACGGTCGACGAGGCGGCCCACGAGACGGATCACGAGGAGAGTGGCGCGGAAGGCCGCAGCCGGCGCAAGCGGCGCGGCGCCTCTCCGGGCTAGCGAACGGCGGCGCAATGCGTTAGAACACGCGGGACAGCATCACGAGGAGAGCTTGTGAAGGTCGGTCGCGCGTGCATAGCCGGGGTCGTCGGAACCGCCGCCATGACGGTATTGATGCTGGCCCTGCCCCATGTCGGTCTGCCGCGGCTGGCGATGGGGGAAATGCTCGGGACGTTCTCGGCCCTGACCGTAGGTTATGCCGGGATCGGGGCGACCGTCGGATGGGTCATCCATGGCCTGTTCGGCGTGGTGCTGGCCGTGATTTACGCGGGGGCCGTCGTCGGCCGCCTTCCCGGCTCGCCCCTGATGCGCGGCCTGGTCTTCGGGTTCCTCGTCTTCATTCTCGCTCAGCTCGTCTTCATGCCGCTCGTGGGCGTCGGGTTCTTTTCCGGCGGCGACCTGCACATGCTGCTGGGCAACTTGTTGGGGCACCTCGTCTACGGCGGTTTGGTCGGAGCGGTGTACGGCTTACCCTGATCTGCCTGGTCCCGGCGGTCTCTCGCTTCGGAGGGTTTTCGGCGTACCTTTGGGGAGACCCGAAGGACGGAAGTCATGACCAGTATCGCACAGCCAGACCAGGATCGATTTTCGTTCGCCCCGTTTGCGTCGCACCCGTTTTTTGGGGAGCTGAACCGCTGGATCGTGGACCGGGTGATGGCCCAGCCGCGGCGGACGGTCGTGGACCTGGGGTGTGGTCCAGGCGCCGTGACCCGGCTGATCGTGGAGCGCCTTCGGGGCGTATCCCAAGGCCACGTGATCGGCATCGATCCCTCCGAGAGCGCCTTGGCCCGAGCGCGAGTCGCCGTGGCCTCGAGCCTGGCCGAGTTCGTTACCGGTTCGGCTGAGTGCCTGTCGCGACTCGTGTCCTCGGCCGACGCCGTGGTGTTCTGCAATGCGATTCACCTGGTCCCCGACAAAGCGCGCGTCCTGTCCGAGATCCGCCGGGTCCTCCCGGTCGGCGGCGTACTCGCGTTCAACTCTACCTTTTTCAATGGCGCGTATGTCGAAGGCACCAGCGGGTTCTGGCGCCGCTGGGTCGTTCGATCGGTGCAGGTGCTGAGGGAGCGGGGGATCGAGATGGTGCGCGGCGCGAAAGCGACCGCGATGCAGTGGTTGTCCCCCGACGAGTACTCGGCGTTGTGCCGTGAGGCGGGATTCGCCCCCACGGTTCAACTGACACCGGTTCAGATGTCGAAGGAAAGCCTCGCCGACATCAGCCGCTTCTCGCTGTTCATCGAGGGGGCGCTACCGGGTGTGCCGCTGCCCGATGCGTGTGATGCGTTGCAGGAAGGTCTGAACCGTACGATCACCGAGCTTGGCGTCTCGGCCGTCCCGCGAAACTGGCTCCAGTGCGTGGCGACGGCGGTCTGACCCACCCCCGCCCGAACCGGCGCTAGCCGGCTCCCTCCAGACGCTCCGCCGCAAACCGTAGCCGCAACATCGCCGCTTCCAGCTCCCGCCGCTCCACCTCGGAGAGCACACCTGTTTCGGCGACCTGCGTCAAGAGCTTCAGCGCGCCGCGAATTTGATCCTCGGCGGAATGAATCGACAGACGGCGCTCGACCCCGACTCTCCGGTCCACGGTCAGCCGGCGCTCCCCGCTCAGGCGACGTTCGACGATCTGTCCGGGCGGCGGTTCCCCACGTCGGTCGACCCCCGCTCGGCGATCGAGCAGGATGCGGCGGTCAGCGGGGCCGCGAGCTTCCGAACCGGGGGTCACCATGGGCCCAATATTCAACTTTCGATCCTGAAGAGCCAGCACCCGGCCGGCGATTTGCCGGATGTCCGGTATCTGCTTCACTTTGAGGATGGATTTTCGAAGGGAGGCGGGTGGCGGCATGAGGGCGAGCGGTGTGCTCCTCGACCTGGACGGCACGGTTTATGAGAGTGGGCACGCCATCCGTGGCGCCGCGGACGCGCTCGAGCGTCTGCGCGCGGCCGGGCTCTCGCTCCGCTTCGTCACGAACACGACTCGGCTGCCTCGTTCCGCCCTGGCCGAGCGGTTACACGGCTTCGGTGTCCGGGCGGAGGCCAACGAGCTGTTCACGGCGCCCCTCGCCGCGGCGGCCTCGTTGGCGGAGCAGGGGATCCAGCGGGTGGCGCTGTTTCTTCCCGAGCCGACCTGGAATGAGTTCGCGGCCTTCACGATCACCTCCGAACGCCCCGACGCCGTGGTGGTGGGCGATCTCGGGGAAGCATGGACGTTCGAGCGATTGAATCAGGCGTTCCGGCTGGTGCTGGAAGGGGCGAAACTCGTGGCGCTCCAGAAGAACCGGTTCTGGAAGGTCGATCAGGAGTTGGTGCTCGATGCGGGTCCGTTCGTTGCGGCGATCGAATACGCGGCCGGAGCCCAGGCGCAGGTCATCGGGAAACCGTCGCCCGAGTTCTTCCAGGCGGCGGCCCGGTCGATGGATCTGGCGCCCGCCGGAGTGGTGATGGTGGGGGATGATATCGAGGCGGACGTGCGCGGGGCCCAGCAGGCCGGGTGCCGGGGTGCGCTGGTGCGCACCGGCAAGTACCGGCCCGGCGACGAAGCGCGCACCGGCAGGACACCCGACGCCGTTCTGGAATCCGTGTCCGACCTTCCGGGATGGCTGCTCGAGTGATTCTCGCTGCTCCCTGACCCCTGACCCCTGACCCCTGGCCCCTGGTTCTCACGGCGCGGCCGAAACGATGACGCCCTGCTCCAGCGCCTCCGCGATATAGGCTTCCTCGCCGTGCTCGGACCGGTCGAGTCCGTCGACTTCTTCGTGAACGCCGGCCCGGGCCCCCAGGGTGAGCTGCACGATGGTGAGAGTGACCACTGTACCGACGGCGGCCAAGGCGATGGAGGCGAGCACGGCGAGGGCCTGCGTGGCGAGCTGCCCCGGATGGCCGGCCAGGACTCCGTCGGCCCCACCCGGGTTCAGGGCGCGTGAGGCGAACACGCCCGTCAAGAGCGCTCCCGCGATTCCCGCCAGGCCGTGACAGGAGAAGACGTCGAGTGAATCATCCAGGCGCGTGCGTGAGCGGATCTGTATCGCCGTGTAGCTGATCGCCGCGCAGGCGAAACCGATCGCGATGCTCGAGAGCGGGCTTACGTATCCTGCCGCCGGTGTGATCCCGACGAGTCCCACGACGGCCCCAGTCGCGGCCCCGACCGCGGTCACCTTTTTCGATCGAGCCAGATCGAAGAACGCCCAGGTGAGCAGCGCGGCGGCGGCCGCCGTGTTGGTATTGACGAACGCCAGCGTGGCGACGCCATTCGCCGCGAGCGCCGACCCGGCGTTGAACCCGAACCAGCCGAACCAGAGCAGCCCGGCGCCCAGGAGGACGAGCGGGACGTTGTGCGGCGCCAGCGGCATGCGGCGGTAGTCGCGCCTGGGCCCGAGCAACACCGCCGCCACCAGGGCCGAGACGCCGGCGCTGATGTGCACGACCGTGCCACCCGCGAAGTCGAGGGTGCCGCGAGTCGCGAGCCACCCGCCGGTTCCCCAGACCCAGTGCGCCAGCGGCGCGTAGACGACGACGGACCACAGCAGAATGAAGGCGATGTACGCCCGGAACCGCATCCGCTCCACGATGGCCCCGGAAATGAGCGCCGGCGTGATGATGGCGAACATCCCCTGGAACGCCGCGTGCGCGAGCTGGGGAATGGTCGCCGCGTAGTCGGGATCGGGGGCGAGTCCCACGCCGCGGAATCCGGCCCAACCGAGTCCACCGAGCCAAGGGGTCCCCGGCGCGAAGGCGATGGAGTAGCCGACCACCACCCACAACACGCCGACCGCGCCCAGCGCCACCACCGACATCATCATCGTATTGAGGGAGTTCTTGGTGCGGACTAGTCCGCCGTAGAAGCAGGCGAGGCCCACGGTCATGAGGAGCACGAGCGCGGAGGATGCCAGCACCCAAGCAGTATCGCCCGAGTTCATGCGGCACCACCTTCGCGTCCGGCGGCGAGCGCTGCACGCTGCACTTCGTCCGCGTTGATCGCGGTCAGCGCGTCGTTGTCCCGCTCACCGGTCCGGATTCGGATCACCCGGTCCAGCGGCTGCACGAAGATCTTCCCGTCGCCGACCTCTCCGGTGCGTGCGGACGAGAGGATCGCTTTGATGGTCGGCTCGACGAACGGCTCGGAGACGGCCATCTCGATCCGCACCTTTTCGCGGAACTCCATCACGACCGTGGTACCGCGATAGTGCTCGACGGTCTCGTGCTCGCCGCCGTGGCCGCTGACGCGGCAGAGGCTGATGCCGGTGACGCCGGCCCGGAACAGCGCCGCCTTGACCTCAGGCACGCGCTCCGGCCGGACGATGCAGGTAATGAGCTTCATCGCTGGCTCCAGTGGGGGTGGGCGGGACGCCAACAAGCTACGTCACCCGTGCGGCCCGCGGTATGAAGCCAGGAGGAAGGATCCGTCTAGTGTCGCGTCAGCTCGCTCACCCGTTGTCGCGCCATCCCGAGCGTCGAATCGATCGCCAGCGCGTGACGGAACTGGGTGAGCGCTCCCGCGGTGTCGCCCTGCTGTCGGAGCGCTTCTCCCATCCCCGCGTAGACCATCGCCGAGTTGGGGAAGAACTCGGCGTTGAGTCGCAGCAGGGCGAGGGCCTGATCGGGTTTCTGCTTCTGCTGCAGGCCGCGGGCCATCTCATTCAGGACCCGCTCGGAGAAGTCGTAGGACCCGGTGCCGTAGTAGCGGTCCCGCAACGCGCGATAGGCCCGGGTCACCGAGTCGACTCCGCCGGCCGCGAACGCGTCGTCCAGCACGTCCTGAATCAGGCGCGGTCGCGACAACCCGCGGTGACAGGTTTCGCACCGGACTTCCACGACCGGCTGCGGCCGGTCCGGCACTTCCTGGAGATGCTCCGCGTTGATGTGGTGCACCATGTCCATCATCACGCGGGCGGTGCGTTTGGTGCGCTTGTCATCGGAGGCGAAGTTGAAGGTCTGGAGCGGCGCTCCCTCTTCGCCCACGTGGCAGTAGTTGCAGCGCACCCCGAGCGCCATCGCGAATCCCCGCATGGTGGCGATGAGAGTCCGCTGGTCGATGTTCTTGGGGAGCACCTTCAGGTTGGTGAAGGAGTCGGGCGGGAACTTGCTCTGGACCTGGGCCGAGAGGCTCGCGGACGCGACGCAGGTCAACGCCACCAGGGCGCGAAACGGCAATGCGGTCATGGGCACCTCATACGCGGTTGGACTCGCGCCAGTTCCGGATGATCCGGCCGGCCGTCTCCAGGATGGCCAGGATGGTAGGGCTCGCCTCATCCCAGCGCCACAACAGCTCCAGCCCCCACGGGACGGCGACGTCCTGCAGCGGGACGGTGACGAGAGCACTCCCGGGACCCACGCGGGGGCGCTGGCGTTGCACCGCCAGAGTCCAGCCCTTCCCCTGGGCGGCGAGCGCCCGGGTCGTCTGCAGGCTGTCGGAGGCGAGGATCGTCCCGAGTCGGACGCCGCACCGATCCAGGACGCTCATCACGCGATCGTGGAAGAACGGCTCGGAGGAGCGGGAGACCAGCAGGAACGGGAACTCCGCGAGGTCCTCCGCCCGGAGCACGGAACGCGCGGCCAGGGGGTGCTCTCGGTGCAGCAACGCGGCGTCGAGCCGGAACTCCGAAATGCGCAGCCGGGCGACCCGACCCTCGTACGCGGGTGAGGCGCCGAGGTAGGCCAGGCCGAGGTCGATCTTCCCTTCGAGCAGGGCCCCCACCTGGGGAATCGCCGGCAGCTCCTCGGCCGTGATCTGAATGTCGGGGTACCGCTCCGCGCACACCCGCAGCACCTCGTGCACCACCGGGTTCGACAGGGCCGTCTCCACGGCCGCGAGCTCACAACGCCGCCGGCCCAACCGGTGGGCCCGCTTGGCATCGGCGACCAGGCCCTGGAGCAGGGCCAGGACCTGCACGGCGTCGGCGGCGAGGGATTCCCCCGCGGCCGTCGGACGCATTCCGCGCGGCAGGCGCTCGAGCAGCGCCGTTCCCACCTCTCGCTCGAGGTCGCGAAGCTGACGGGAGAGGGCCGGCTGTGAGATGGCGAGCCGTTCGGCGGCGCGTCCCACGCTGCGATCCTGAGCGACCGCGACCAGGGCGCGAAGGTGGCGCAGCTCCAGCCCGCGGGGGATTCCACCAGTCGACGGTGATCGTTTGCCTTTCGCCGCCACCGGATCGGGCAGCGCCGCCGGCGGCTCGACGTGATCGCGGATGGCACGGAGGACTTGCAGCACGCGTTGCAGCGCCGCGGTCGAGCGGCTCGGCCGCCAGATGAAGGCCATCGTCTGCTGGATATGCAGGCCGGTCAGGGGGACCGCCGCCGTCCCGTCCGGCGCGAGACGCGTCATCAAGCTGGGGGCGAGCGTCCACCCGCGACCAGCCGCGACCGCGATCCAGACCGCGTGCATCCCGGCGTATTGGTCCTCCAGCGGTGCGGTCACCCGAAGACTCCGGACGGCGGAGGCGATCGCCGCGTGGAGATCGGGATGGGTTTCCTGCGTGACCCACAGCAGCGGGAGCTTCCCGAGATCCGACGGCTTGAGGGTTTCCCGCTCCGCGAGGGGGTGTGACTGCGGCAGCAGCGCGCACTCCAGCGGCGCCTCGAAGAGCGGCTCCCACGCGAGGTCCAGGACCTCGCTGGGCGGCAGCACACCGACCGCCAGATCCAGCTCTCCGGTCTCGAGTTGGCGCCACTGCGGCGGCCCCGCCTCGATTTCACGGATGTGAACGGCGAGGTCGGGGAGCTGGGTGCGGATCGAGGTCCACGCCTGCTGCACCAGCTCTTGGGAGTTGGGGATGCGTCCGACGCCGATTTCCAACCGTCCATGCAGCCCGGTCGCGGCCCGTCGCGCGCGCTCCACCGCCGTCCCGGTCTGGGCGAGGAGCCGCTGACCGCCGGCGTGGAACGCCTGTCCGGCCGGGGTGAGGGTCACCCCCGCGGCGTGGCGGGCGAGCAGCTCGAAGCCCAGCTCGTCTTCCAGGTTCTTGAGTTGGCGTGAGAGCGCGGGTTGCGCCACGTGGAGGATGGTGGCCGCTCGACTGACGCTCTCTGCTTCCGCGACGGCGACGAAGTACCGCAGGTGCCGGAGATCCACGTCTTGCCTGCCCCCCTATACCCAAACGGTATGGAAGTCAGACCATAGAAGTATTGGCTCTACATGCACTTACGCGATTAGTCTACGCCCCCGACAAGAATGGCCGCCCGCGATAAGCGGCGCAAGACAGGCCAGGAATCGCGTGAATCCAAGGAGAATCGGTGTGGCGGAAGCTGTTGCGGTGGACGTAGCAGGGCGAAGCGCGGAGAGCATTTCCAGGGAATTCGTGGATGCGGTGCTGACGCCGGGAGCGATCGCGACGCTGTTCCAGCCGATCGTGTACCTCGGGGGCCAGGTGTCGGAGGTCTGGGCCGTGGAATGCCTCACCCGCGGCCGCGCGGACACGATGTTCGGCGACGCGGATGCGCTGTTCCGGCGGGCGCGACGCGAGAACCTCGAGGTGGAGGTGGATCGCGCCTGCGTGGCGACGGCGCTGGAAACCGCGCAGCGGCGTCGGGTCCAGACGAACCTGTTCTTGAACGTGCATCCGGAGACGTTGCGTCGCGATGCGCGGTTCCCGGCCTTCCTCGCCGCGACGGCCGAGCGCTGTCGGGTGGCGCTGACCCGTGTGACGCTGGAGCTGGTCGAGTATGGCCGTCATCTGGTGGACGGGGCGTTGCGACGGGCCTTGGGGAGCCTGCGGGCCAGCGGCGCGCGGATCGCGCTCGACGATTTCGGGCGCGGGCCCTGCGATCACCAGATGCTGCGGGATTGCCAGCCGCACTTCCTGAAACTCGATGGTCACCTCTTGCGGGCGGCGCGCCGGTTTCCCGCCGAGCGCCGGTTAGTGGCGGCGGTGCTGGATGCCGTGCGGGACCGGGGGATTGTCCCGATCGCCGAAGGCATCGAGCAGCCGGCTGACCTCGACCTGGCGCGGACGATGGGGGTGAGGCTGGTGCAGGGATATCTGATCGCGGGGCCCAGCGTCGACGGCGGCGTCGCCGCGGTGATGGAGGCCCCGAAACGATGAACCCGGTGTTTCAACGGCTGTTGCCGTTGTTTCTCCTCGATGTAAACGGATCGCTGCATCAGATGGATGAAGCGTTGCGGGTGCTGCAGCGGGACGCGCGGAACCCGGACGCGGGGCACGTGGTGGGTCGCGCCCTGCACACGATCCGGGGGAGCGCGCTGATGATGGGGTGCGACGCGCTGGCCGAGGCCGCCCGTGTGGCGGAGCTGCTGGTCAAGCGGGAGGTGCTCGACCCGGAAACGGTGGTCACCCTGGCTGGTGCCCGCGCCGCGCTGGGTCGTTTGGTGGGCGGGTTGGCTACTCAGGCTGTTGTGTAACTCGCGAACACGGAATGGAGCCGATGCCGAAGAAGGTCCTGGTGGTAGATGATTCGATCCTGCTGCACCGGATGTACGAGCTCGCGTTGAAGTCCTACGCGCGGGCGGAAATCGCCCCGGTGCTCGCGTCCGACGGACGCGAGGCGTTCGTGCGGCTGCAGGAGCATCCGGACGTGGTGCTGATCCTGCTCGACGTGAACATGCCGGCGATGAGCGGCCTCGAATTTCTCGAGCGGCTCCGCGCCGAGCCGGCGTTCCGGGACGTCCGTGTGGTGTTGCAAAGCACCGAGGATCAGATCCAGGACGTGCGACGCGGCCTCGCCGCCGGCGCGGTGGGATACCTGACCAAGCCGTTTACCCCGAGGCAGCTGCACCAGCTGCTCGACGTGGTGCTGGTCTAGCGATGGACGGGTTCGAGGCCCTGCGGGGCGAGTACGCCCTCGACGCGCGCGAGCGTCTGGATCGTGTGGAACAGTCGCTCCTCGCGGTGGAGACCCTTGTGGGGGAGCCGCGGGACGTCGAGCTCACGCGCCTCAAGGCCGAGCTCCACACGGTGAAGGGCAACTCGGCGATGATGGGCTTCACCGACCTGCAGCAGCTGGCCCATCAGATGGAAGACGCCGTGCTGGCCACTGGGACGGATGGTCTCGACGTCGCATCGCTGCTCGTGTCGGTCGATCGCTTCCGGCGTCGCGTGGTGGAGCTCGTGGCGGATCCGGCCTCCTCCCCGGTCGCCGCCTCCGAGATTGCGGCCGTCCCGGCGGAGACTGCCGAGGCGGCGCCGACGACTCAGACCGGCGTACGGGTGTCGTTCGCGGCGCTGGACGGGCTGATCGATCTGGTCGCGGAAATGGTGATCGAGCGCAATCGCCTCGAGACCGCCATCGCTGGCGCCGGACCCGACGTCCACCTCGCCTTCGAAGGCCTTGAGCGGACCCTGGAGCTGTTACAGGAGCGCGTGACGGCGCTTCGTATGACACCGCTCCACACCGTCTTCGGGTCGTTGCGCCGCATCGTGCACGACGAAGCCCACAAGGACGGGAAGGACGCTCGGCTGGTTACGACCGGTGGAGAGACACCGCTCGACAAGGCCCTCCTCGAGCTGGCCAACGAGGCGCTCGGTCACCTCGTCCGGAACGCCGTCATCCACGGGCTGGAGCCGGCCGCAGCGCGGCGTGCCGCGGGGAAACCAGAGACCGGAACCGTGCGGGTCGCGGCGGCCGTGCGCGGAGACGAAGTCCTGATCGAGGTGGCGGAGGATGGGCGGGGCATCGACCCGGAGCAGCTGCGGCGGGCAGCCGCGGCGAAGGGGTTCCCCCTGGCTCCGGAGGCGGATCCCTACGAGGTGCTGTTCGAGTCGGGGTTCTCCACGCGAGGCTCGGCCGATCTCTCCGCCGGGCGAGGGGTCGGGTTGGCGGCGGTACGGGAGGCCGTGCTGCGCCAGGGTGGCCGTATCGAGGTGCGTTCCGAGATCGGCCGGGGCACGACGTTCCAGCTGTGGCTGCCGCTCTCGGTGTCGATCGCGCGGTCCCTCCTGTTGCGCGCCGACGACGAGCTGTACGCCCTGCCCATGGCCCTCGTGGTGGACAGCCGCCGCCTGCGCCCCGAAGACGCGCACGACGTGAACCATGCCGGCGTGATCCGCTGGCGCGACGGGATGCTCCCGCTGCTCGACCTGGGGTGTCACTTCGGCACCCGGCCGCGCCGCCGGCGCGACGGCTACGTCGTCGTCGTGGAGGCCGCGGGG
>Ga0335083_10001798_pt1 | contig 29114 bp, 30 predicted proteins | sample Lox_Sample_42_FD_206716 | JGI IMG/M metagenome (GOLD analysis project Ga0335083, IMG submission 206716) | Soil microbial communities from Loxahatchee National Wildlife Refuge, Florida, United States - Lox_Sample_4.2 | ecosystem: Environmental > Terrestrial > Soil > Wetlands | place: USA...
AGTAGCCGACCACCGCGCCGAAGAGCGCGCCCTGCGGGTAGCGGCGGAGGTAGAGCGTCTGGCCGCCGATCCGCTTCCTGACGTTCGTCGCGAGGATCGTCCCGTCGGCCGCCCGGATCAGACCGCGCTTGATCGAGAACTGCGCTACGCGCTGGATCTCGTTGTCCTGCCGGTCGTTGAGGCTCGCCGTCGCCCAGGTCTGCCAGTAGGTGGTCCCGACGATCAGCGCGGCGATGAGGCCGAGGCCGATGAGCGCGAGACGTGCGATCTGGCGGTTCACAGGCGAGCCGCGTTCGCGCGGTTAGAGACGAGGAGGAGCCCTGCGAGCAGGACGAAGTTCGCGACGACGCTCGAGCCCCCGTAGCTGACGAACGGGAGCGTGATGCCGGTCAGCGGGATCAGGCGCAGGATCCCGCCGACGATGATGAACGTCTGCAGGGCGAACGCGAACGTCAGGCCTGCGGCGAGCAGCTTCGAGAAGCCGTCCTGCGCGAGCATCGCGATCCGCATCCCGCGCGCGACGAACAGCATGTAGACGAGCAGCAGCGCGGCGGCGCCGACGAGCCCGAGCTCCTGGGCGAGCGCCGAGTAGATGAAGTCGGTGTTCAGGTACGGGATGAGCGGGTGCCCGGCCGTGGTCTCGAAGGTCCCCTTGCCGAGGCCGGTGCCGAACCAGTTCCCGTGCGAGAGCGAGTAGAGCGACTTGACGAGCTGGTAGCTCGCGCAGTCCTGGCGCGGGAGGAGCTTGCCGTTGAGGGCGCAGTAGACCGGGTGGTCGGTCCACGGGTGCAGCCAGATCGTGATCCGGTCGCGGACGTGCGGGACGATGTGGTAGACGCCCGCCGCCCCGGCGACGAACAGCAGCGCGCCGATCGCGACGAACAGCGCTCGCGCCGTGGCGATGTAGAGCATCGCGAGGAAGATCCCGAAGTAGAGGAGTGCCGAGCCGAGGTCGTTCGTCTCGACGAGGACGAGCATCGCGCCGCCCCAGATCACGAGCAGCGGCCCGAAGTCCTTGAGGCGGCCCTGGGCGAGGACCTCGCGCTTCTCGCGCAGGTAGCTGGCGAGGAAGACGATCAGGAACACCTTCGCCAGCTCGCCGGGCTGGAACTGGAGCGAGCCGAAGTGGACCCAGAGGCGCGCGCCGTTCACCGACTGGCCGAAGAACGGCAGCGCCGGGAGGACGAGCAGCGCGATCGCGCCGATCCCGAACAGGTACTTGTAGCTCTCGAGCTGCCGGTAGTCGTGGCGGAGCAGGAACAGGGTCACGACGAGGGCAACGAGAGCGACCACGATCCAGAGCGTCTGGCGGAAGGCGTCGGTCGGATCGAGGCGGTAGATCTCGGTCACGCCGATGGCGGTCAGGAGCGCGGCCATCGGGAGCAGGAACGGGTCCGCGTAAGGCACGGTCAGCCGGCAGGCGAGATGCGCGGCCAGGTAGAGCGCGAAGAAGAAGCCCGCGTACGAGAGCGAGGCCGTCGAGACGACCGCCTGCCGGGCGATGTAGACGCTTGCAAAGCCGATCGCGGTCAGCAGCCCGACGAGGACCAGATTGACGAGCTCGCGATTCCGGAGACTCATCGACCGATCTCTTCCTCGTAGCTGTGGACCTCGGCCATCGCGGAGGACTCGCTGCGCAGGCTGTGGTCGAACAACTTCTGCCGCTCGGGCTGGCTCAGCTGTGCCGCGAGCACGGGGCTCACATAGACCGCGCGGTAGAGGCGCAGGTTGCCGGCGATGTCCCAGGGAACGCCCTGGTAGACGGCGACGTGGCCGTTCTGCTCGGCGCCGACGAAGTGCGAGCGCCACAGGCCCCACATGGCGAACGCGCACGCGAGCAGCACCACGAGCGCGAGCAGCGCGCCGAACAGGAGGCGCGTTCCCAGGCGCGTCCGCTTTTCCGGCTCCTCGGGCCACCCGTCCCGGGCGGCGCCGTTGGTGTCGACGACCGGAATGCGGTCGAGCTCGTCAAGGGTGTCCTCGTCCTCGGCGGCGGGTTCCTGTGGCGGCGGCAGCGTGAGCGTCCGGCCGGGCTCCTCGCCGTCTCCGCCCGCGATCTCGAAGAAGACGACCGTGATGTTGTCCTCGCCACCCGCGCGGTTGGCGGCCCGGACGAGCCCCTTCGCGGCCGATCGCAGGTCGTCGCGCTTGCGCCCGATCTCCTCGAGGATCGTCGCGTCGTCGACCATCGACGTCAGGCCGTCCGAGCACAGGAAGAAGAGGTCGCCCGACCGGGCCTCGATCACGAACGTGTCGACGTCGACGACGGGGTCGGTTCCGAGCGCGCGCGTCACGACCGAGCGCTGCGGGTGCACCTCGGCCTCCTCCGGCGACAGCTTCCCGCTGCGGACGAGCTCGGCGACCAGCGAGTGGTCGTCCGTGAGCTGCTCGAGCCGGCCGTCGCGCACCAGGTAGGCGCGGGAGTCGCCCACGTGCCCGATCCAGACCCGCTCGCCCTCGACGAGCGCTGCCGTCATTGTCGTTCCCATCCCGGAGACCGTCGCGTCGTGCGTCTGCCGCTGGTAGACGCGCCGGTTCGCCTCCTGGATCAGCGCCTCGACGCGCTCGCGGCCGCCGCCGCCGCCCGAGTCGTCGCGGAGCGTGGCCGCCGCGAGGCCGGACGCGACCTCACCCGCCTGCGCGCCGCCGATCCCGTCCGCGACCGCGAACAGCGGCGGCTCGCAGACGTATGCGTCCTCGTTGAGCCGCCTGCGCCGCCCAGGATCGGTGGCAGCGGCACTGTTACCCAGAGTCACAGCTCGTACCTCAGCTCGGTCTCGCCGATGCGCACGACATCGCCCGGCTCGAGGCGCGTCGCCTCCTGGACGCGGACGCCGTTCAGGTAGGTGCCGTTCGTCGAGCCCACGTCCTCCACGAAGACGCCGTCGCGCCGCGGCTCGATCCTCGCGTGCCGGGACGAGGCGTACTCGTCGCGCTCGAGCGGGATGTCGTTCGAGGACCCTCGGCCGAACGTGAGCGGCGAGGAGTTGAGCTCCCACTCGTCGCCCTCCGAGAGCGCAGGGCTCTTGACCACGATCACCCGGCCGGTATGGAGGCCGGCGGCCTCGCGCAAGGCGGCGGCCTCCGAGGGCGCGAGCACGAAGCTCTCCTGCGGCAGGCTCACGTCGCGCGCGGCCGATCGCACGATCCGCCAGATGAAGAGGTACAGGAGGACGAGAAAGAGGATCTTGAGGACGAGGAGCGCCTCCTCCACCGCGATCGAGCCGAGCATCACGACGTCACTCCGTGTCGCGCCGGAAGACGAGCTCGCTTGAGCCCAGCGTGATGCGATCGCCCTGGCGCAGCTTTGCTCGCTTCAGACGGCGTCCGTTCACCTCCATGCCGTTCGTCGAGTTCAGGTCGACGGCCCAGTATGCGGCTCCTTCGAGGCGCACCTCGGCGTGATGGCGGGAGACGTTCGGGTCGGGCAGCTGGATGTCGCAGTCCTTCGAGCGGCCGATCAGCGCGCGGTCGTGCTCGAGCTCGTGCTTCGTGCCGTTCACGGTCAGGCTGACGAGCTCGCGGCCCAGGCCGAGCTCCTCGACGGAGACGGCCTCGGTCTCGGGCTGCGGGCGATAGACCATCGTCGCGCCCGGCACCGGCTGCGAGGGCGGCTCCCCGGGCTGCGGCGCGGGGCCCTGCACCATTCGCGTCGCAATCCCGAACTCGCCCATGTCCAGGTCGTCGTCCGTCTCGAACTTCACCGTCGGCGGCGAGATCAGCTCGTAGCGCTCGCGCTTCGCGTTCTCGGTGATGTACTCCTGGAGCTCGCCCCGGAGCGAGTCTTCGTAGCTCGTGAACTGCGCGTGGTCGGAGGGCGCGAGGTAGACGGTGTACTCGTTCGGCGCGTAGATGCGCGAGACCGAGACCACGCGGTGGTCCTCCATCTCCTTGGCGAGCTTGCGCGCGAGCTCGACCGGCTGCACGTGCGTCCGGAAGGCACGGCCGAAGACGCCCTCGAAGAGGCCTTCGATCTTCTGCTCGATGTTCCGGAGGACGCTCATCTTGGCCGGGTTCTACCCGGGCTGAACTCTAGCTCCGGGCCTTCACGGCCTCGACGATGCAGGTTGCCCAGACCCCGAGTATCAGTGGGATCGCGGCCACCGACGGGGCCGGGAGGACGGTGAGCACGATCACGGCGGCTCCGAACCCCACGATCCCCCAGACTCCGCGTGTGCGCGCGAACGGGAGTGCGACGGCCGCAGCGGCGAGCACGGCAGCCTCGAAGAGCAGTGCGGGATGGTGGAGCAGCGCACGCCAGAGCGCGAACGCGACGGCGAACGGGTCCTCGCTGCCGGCGATCCCGAGCCCCTTCGGCGGAGCGGAGCCGGTCAGCGGAAGGGGCGCGTGGCGCAGGCCGGCGACCATCGCAGCGAGCAGCACTGCCGCCGCGACCTGCAGCGCGCGCCGCGCCGGGCTCTTCACGCCCTGGGACGCGAGCGGCAGCAAGCCGAGCGCAGCGATCGGCGCGAGCAGCGGGCCGAGGGCAAGGAAGAGCCCGTCCCGCGGTGCCCGCCACGAGAGCGCGAGCCAGACGCACGCGAGCGCCCCGTAGGCGAGCGCGAGGCCCGAGGAGATGTTCCCGAGTGGCAGCACGGGGACCGCGAGCGTGAACGCGAGGCCGAGCCGCGGCCGGTGCAGCGTCAGCCCGAACGCGAGCAGGCCGAGCAGCGGAGCGAACAGAGCGGGGAAGAAGGGCACCGCGGCAGCCGTCCACCCCGCGAAGACGCCGGCCGCGGCCGGGGCTGCGAAGCGCAGGGCGGCTCTCGGCGAGAGCTCCTGGCCGCCCGTGCGGTCGCGCACGCGCTGGGTGAACGCGTCGCGAAGCTCGTGGGCGAGCCGTCCCGCGGCCGGTCGAGCCGCGGCATCGATCGCGAGCATCCGGTTCACGAGCTGGCAGAACGGCTTCGGCAGGTCGGGCCGGACCTGCTCGAGCGGCACGGCGCCGGTCTCGATCCTGCGCGCCGTCTCGAGGAGCGAGCCGTTCCAGAACGGGTGCCAGCCCGCGAGCGACTCCCAGAGCATGACGCCGACCGCCCAGATGTCCGCGGCGGGGCTCCCGGCCTCGCCCTTGAGGCGCTCGGGCGGAACGTAGGCCAGCGTCCCGGGCACGTCTCCGGTCGCGGTCAGCGTCTCCTCCTCGGCGAGCTGCGCGAGCCCGAAGTCGAGCAGGCGGACGGAAAGCTCCTCGCCCTCGGCGACGAGCACGTTGGACGGTTTGACGTCCCGGTGGACGATCCCGCGCGCGTGCGCGTGCGCGAGACCCTCGAGCACCTGGGCGGCGGCCTCGACAGCGCCGCGGTCGTCCAGCTCTCCGGCACGGAGCGCCTCGCGCATCGTCTGGCCGGGCACGTACTCGTAGGCGATGTAGACGTTCCGCGAGTCGCGCTCGAGAGCGTAGGCGCGCAGGCAGCGCTCGTGGCGCAGCTTCGCGGCGGCCAGCGCCTCGCGCTCGGCGCGCGTCGCAGCCTTGCCCTCGCGCGGGACGATCTTCAGCGCGACGTCGAGCCCGTTGCTTTCGTCACGCGCGAGCCAGACGGACCCGGAGCCGCCGCTCCCGAGCGGGCGCAGAGGCCGGTAGCGCTCGGCCACGAGCTCGCTTGGGGACAGCGCAAGTGCAGCCTCGGCCACGACCCTTGAGATTTCGCGTGGCGTGCTTGATTCCTCCGCTGCCGGATCGCCCGGAACGGACGGGTCGGCCGGGTAACGAGATAGAGTGAGCCGGCTTTTTCCTGCAATTTCCCGCTATGAGCGAGCGCGATCTCGACATCGACTTCGACTTCTTCGAGGAGGAGCCTCCGACCCAGGAGTCCTCGCGTACTGAGCCGGACACGCGCCGGTCCGGGCCTCGGGGGCCTCGGCGCCCGCCGCGGGCGCCGCAGAACCTGACGCCGCTCCTCCGGCTCGTCGGCCTGATCGCCTTCGCGATCCTGATCATCGTCCTGCTCGTGTTCTGGATCAAGAGCTGCCAGGCGGCCGGGAAGTCGAAGACCTACCGGAGCTACATGAACAAGGTCTCGGAGGTGGCGACCTCGTCGCAGGAGATCGGCAAACGCCTGAGCGAGGCGCTGCTCGCACCCGGGGTCAAGCGCGCCCAGCTTCAGCAGCAGATCGCCGGCCTCGCGCGCCAGGAGCAGCTCGACGTCCAGCGCGCGCAGGCGATCACGCCGCCCGGCCCGCTGCGGGACGAGCACGCGGCGGTGATCCAGGCGCTGCAGTATCGGGTCAGCGGCCTGACCGGCCTCGCTAGGGCGCTGGGCGCCACCTCGTCGACACAGAACGTCACCACAGCGGCCTCGGTGCTCGCGGCCCAGATGCAGCGCCCGCTCGCGAGCGACGTGATCTGGGACGATTCGTTCAAGGCTCCCGCCCAGTCCGAGCTCAAGCTCCAGGGGATCACCGGGACGACCGTGCCCGACTCGAACTTCCTCCAGGATCCGGCGCTCGCGACGACGTCCGCGATGACCCCGGTGCTGGAGAAGCTGCGCGGCGCCTCCACCAGCACGACGGGTGGCGTGCGTGGGACATCCCTGATCTCGACGAAGGTCCTCCCCTCCGGTCAAGAGCTGGGCACCTCGACGACCACCACGATTGTCGCCACAGTGGATATGGCGTTCCAGGTCACGGTCGAGAACTCGGGCACCGTGCAGGTGACCACCGTCCCGGTCACGTTCACGATCGAGCAGTCGAAGGGCAGCAACATCGTGAAGAAGGCGACGATCGACTTCCTCAACCCCGGCGAGCAGAAGGTGATCACGTTCCGCAACTTCCCGCAGCCGAACTTCTCGACGCCGGCGATGATCAAGGTCGAGGTGACGCCCGTGACCGGCGAGGTGAGGACCAGCAACAACTCGGCCGACTACCCGGTCATCTTCTCGGTCGGAGCCTAGTGCTCGGAGCGAGCGTGTCCACCGTGACCGCCGCCTGGATTGCGATCGGTGCCGCGGCGGCTGCGGCGATCGCGCTGATCCTGTGCGCGTGGCTCTGGATGCGGATGCGGCGCCTCCACATGGCGCAGTCGGTGCTGCTCGGCGGCGGGAAGGCGGATCTCGTCGATTTCGCCGTCTCGCTGCAGGGGCGGATCGACGACCTCCACCGTGCCGTGGACGAGGTCGCCGCCGGGCTCGTCCGGGTCGACCGGCGCGTCGACGAGTCGGTGCGGAACACCTCGATCATCCGCTACGACGCGTTCGGTGCGAGCGGCGGGTCGCAGTCGGCCTCCCTGGCCGTGCTCGACTCGCGCCGCACCGGGATCGTCGTCAGCGCCATCCAGGGGCGCGACTACGCGCGCATCTACATGAAGGAGCTCGACCGCGGGAATCCCTCCGTCGCGCTCTCGCCCGAGGAAGCGGAAGCCGTCGAGCGCGCGATGTCACGCTGACGGGGCGCGGCCGGGTCACACGCACCACGGCTGCTAAATTCGTCCGGGTGCAGCAGGTTCTTGTCCTGAATGCGAGCTACGAGCCGCTGAACGTGACCACCGTTCGGCGCGCTCACGTGCTCGTGTTCAAGGGCAAGGCCGAGGTGATCGAGAAGCTCGAGGACCCCCTCAGATCCGCAACCGACACCTACCCTCGCCCGCACGTGATCCGGCTCGTCCAGTACGTGCGCGTGCCGAGGACGCTGCAGCGGAAGATCTCGCGCCGAGCCCTCTTCGCGCGTGACGGCTGGCGCTGCATGTACTGCGGCTCGACCGGCGGGCGCCTGACGCTCGACCACGTCGTCCCGCGGAGCCGCGGCGGGGGGTCGGTCTGGGAGAACGTGGTCACCTCGTGCGCGCCCTGCAACATGCGCAAGGGGAACCGGCTGCCGGAAGAGGTCTCGATGTCGCTGCGCGCCAAGCCTCGGCCGCCTGCTCCGGTGCTCTTCATCCACCTCGCGACGCCGAGGATCCCGAACGGCTGGGAGCCATACCTGAACGGCTTCTCCCGGCACGCGACCGCCACCGCCTAGCCCGTACGTGACGCGCCGGTGTGCCGGCGGCGTACTTCAGCCGTAGGCAAACCAGGAGGACACGATGAAGATCGCCTCGATCGCCGCGGTTGCGGCGCTCCTCGTAGCGGCGGCCGCGCTCGCGGGCGTGGGCCGGCCGCCGGCCGCGCACAGCGCCGGCTCCACGGAAACACACACGATCACCGTCGACGGCCGCGGCACTGCGCGGGGCGTCCCCGACACCGCCGTCTTCTCACTCGGAGTCGAGTCGAGCGGCGCGACGGCACGGGCCGCCTCGGCGGCGAACGCCGACCACATGCGCCGGGTGATCGAGGCGCTCGTCGGCGCCGGAGTCGCCCGGTCCGATCTCCAGACGCAGGACGTCTCCGTCTATCCACGCGAGAACGGCTCCGGGAACGTCATTGGATTCACCGCGACCGGCTCCGTCTCGGCAACGGTCAAGGACATCGCGCGCGCGGGCAAGGCGGTCGATGCGGCCGTGGCCGCCGGGGCCAACCAGGTCTCGGGCCCGCAGTTCGAGCGCTCCAGCCGCGCCGAGCTCTACCGCCAGGCCCTTCGCGATGCGTTCTCCAACGCCCGGGCGAAGGCGGAGGCACTCGCCGAGGAAGCCGGAGCCCAGCTCGGCCAGGTGCACCGGATCAACGAGAACGACTCGGAGTCCGTGCCGGTCTACCCGATAGCGCTTCGTGCCGCCGAGTCGACACCGGCAACGCCGGTCGAGCCCGGCACGCAGGAGGTCGACGCCAACGTCACGGTCACGTTCGAGCTCGCCTAGCGGCGGCTCGAAAAGCGATGCCTAGCCGCGCTCGACGGGAAGGCCCAGCTGCTCCCACTCGCTCCAGGAGCCCGGGTAGAGCCTGCCCTCCCGTCCCGCGAGCGCCAGGCGGTGCAGCGTGACGCAGGCGGTGACCCCCGAGCCGCAGTAGGAGACGAGCTCACCCTCGGGCAGGTCCGGCACGGGCTCGTTCCACGGCGCGCTGAGCGCCCCCGGAACGCGTCCCGGCACGCGGTCGATCGGGTTCGGCTCACCACGGAAGCGCTCCGGGAGGCGCGCGTCGACGACGACGAGGCCGTCCAGGCGCGCCGCGAGCTCCTCCGCCGAGATCGTGTCGTCCGTTCGCGGTCTCGGCTCGAACCGGGCGGGGGCGATCTCCTCCTCGCCCGCGCGCAGAGGGCCGAGCCAGCCGTCGTGTTCGAGCACCGCGCAGTCGTCGTGGCCGAAGTGGCGCAGCAGCCACCAGAGCCGCTCCGCGCCGCCCATGTTTCCGTAGGCGACGACGAACACGCCCTCGCCGATTCCCGCGCCCGAGGCGGCGCGGGCGAAGTCCTCGGCCGAGGGCAGCGGATGGCGGCCGCCGGCACCCGGCGGAGCGGCGAGGTCCTCGTCCACGTCGAGGAACGCCGCTCCCGGGATGTGCCCGGCGAGGTAGAGCTCGCGCCCACGTCCGGGCGAGCCGAGCTCCCAGCGGCAGTCGACGAATTGGTACCTCACGCCGCCTAGGCTAGGCGAGGGAGGCGGCGGCGGTCACGGCATAGCTGCCGTCTTCGCAAACGCGGATGTAGGCTCCTGGGTGGCACGCAATCCTGTGCGGTTGCGCCGAGGCAATCGCGGCGGGCCGGCAGTCGATCCGATGGTGCGAGATGCCTAAGCCGTCTCTCCGCGCTGGGCGGTACATGCCCGGCCTCGACGGCCTGCGCGCGATCGCGGTGCTGGCGGTGATCGCCTACCACCTCGGCTTCGGCTGGGCCTCCGGCGGGATGCTCGGAGTGGGCGTCTTCTTCACGCTCAGCGGCTACCTGATCACCGACGTGCTCCTGAGCCAGTGGAGCGAGGGGCGCCTGCGGCTGGGAGACTTCTGGCTGCGGCGGGCCCGCAGGCTTCTTCCCGCGCTGTTCGTGATGCTGATCGTGGTCAGCATCTGGGTCGCGATCTCCGACCGCGCGCGCCTCCACGACCTGCGGTTCGAGGTCGCCTCGGCCGTGGCCTACGTGAACAACTGGTGGCAGATCTTCCACCACCAGTCCTACTTCGCCCGCTTCGGCCCGCCGTCGCCGCTCGGCCACCTCTGGTCGCTCGCGGTGGAGGAGCAGTTCTACTTGATCTGGCCGTTCCTGCTGCTGCTCGGTGTCCGGTTCATCCCAGAGCGCGCGAGGCCGTTCAACATCCGACCGCGCCTGGCGACGGTGACGTTCCTCGTGGCGCTCGCGTCCGCGGTCGAGATGGCGCTTCTGTACCAGCCGAGCTTCGACGCGTCGCGCATCTACGACGGCACCGACACGCGCGCGTTCGGGCTCCTGTTCGGCGCCGCCCTCGCGATGGTCTGGCCCAGCCGCAACCTCACCCGGAAGGTGGCTCCGCGCGCCGTGACGATCCTCGACGTCCTCGGCGTGATCGGGCTGGTGACGATCGCCGCGCTCGTCTGGCGCACCACCCAGTACTCGGCGTTCGTCTACCAGGGCGGCATGGTGCTCCTCTCGCTGGCGACGGTGCTGGTCGTCGGCGTGGCCGCGCACCCTGCGACGAGGGTCGGCCGTGCACTCGGGAGGCAGCCCCTGCGCTGGATCGGCGTGCGCTCGTACGGCATCTACCTCTGGCACCAGCCGATCATCGTGCTGACGACCCCTGCGCTCGCCCACGGTCACGATCCGCTCCGCGTCACGGCACAGGTCGCGGCGACGTTCGTCGTTGCCGCGCTGTCCTGGCGCTACGTCGAGGAGCCGGTGCGCCGCGGCGCGCTCGGACGGCTCCTCCAGCGGTTCAGGTCGGAGGGCTGGCGCCCGCGCTCGCTCTCCCGCGAAGCTCGCGTGGCGCTCGTCGTCGTCTTCGTCGCGCTGATCCTGGCCTCCGTCGCGCTGGCCGGCGTAAAGCCCCCCGGCGTGTCCGGCTCGGCCTCGGGGCAGCTGGTCGGCGCCGTCGGTGCGATCGACCCGGGGGGGTCGGCGGGCGGCGGCGTGGCAGTGCGCAGCACGCTGACGCCGCCCGTCCGGGGATCCGTCCGCACGTCGTGCCACGGGGTCGTCCATATCGGCGACTCGACGTCGGAGGGCCTCACCTCGCCCCGGTACCTGCCCGATCCGCGCCAGCGCATGGGTGCCCAGTACGGCCGGGTCGGGGTTGCGAGGCGGCACTTCGAGATCGCCGGTGCCACGTCGATCGTCGAGACGCTCCAGGGAGGCATCAACGCCTACGAGGTCGCGCAGGACCGTGTGCGCCAGGGGTACCGCGGGTGCTGGGTGCTGGCGCTCGGCACGAACGACACCGCCGACGTCTCGGTCGGGTCGGGCGTGAGCCGCGACACGAGGATCCGGCGGATGATGTACGTCCTCAGCGACTTCCACGTGCTCTGGGTCAACGTGAAGTCGCTGCGGCCCGACGGGCCGTACTCGGCGGGGAACATGCGGCTGTGGAACCAGGCGCTGAGGCGTGCCTGCTCCAGCTATCCGAACATGCGGATCTACGACTGGGCCTCGGTCGTCAAGAACGCCTGGTTCATCCCGGACGGGATCCACTACTACTCCCAGGGCTACGCCTCGCGTGCCTACCTGATCGCGAACGCGCTCGCCAAGGCCTTCCCGAAGGGCAAGGACCCGAGCAAGGGCTGCATCGTCCGCACCAAGTCGCTCTCGGTGCCGGTGCGCAAGTAACAGACTGTTACTAGCTACGAGAAGGCGCTGCGGAAGATGGCCGGTCGTAAGCCGATCGGGCGCTTGCAGCGCCCGCACCAGCTCTCGCCCGACCCCTTCTGCTCCGAGCGTTCCCGCAGCACCGGTCTCTCGCAGGTGCAGTGCTTCTCGCTCTTCATGCGGCCTCCCCGACCGGTTCGGGCGACGGCTGCGGCACGCGGCGCTCGTGTGCGTGCCCGACGAGGTGACCGTGTGCCTCCGTCCCGTAGCCGCCGGGAACCGGGATGTAGAACTCGGGGTAGCCCCACATGCCGTGCTCGGAGACGTCCAAGCCGGCGGTCTCGGTCTCCTCCTCGACGCGGATCCCCCAGAGCCGCTTCATCGCCCAGAGGCACGCGAACGAGGCCGAGAACGTGAACGCGCCGACGGCTGCGAGCCCGATCAGCTGCACCCAGACCTGGTGCAGAGAGCCCGTGTAGACGAGGCCGCCCTGGCCGGTGTTCAGGGTCTTCGCGAGCGCAGGCACGGCGAAGAGCCCAGTGGCGATCGTTCCCCAGACCCCGGCGGCCCCGTGCACGGAGACCGCTCCGATCGGGTCGTCGATGCCGATCCGCTCGACCGCGAGCACGCCGACCACCGCGATCACGCCCGAGACGAGCCCGATCACGACGGCCGCCCAGGGCGCGACGAAGCCGGAGGCCGCGGTGACGGCCACGAGGGCCGCGAGCACGCCGTTCAGGATCATCGAGATATCGGGCTTGCGCAGCACGAGCCAGGCCGTGACCGCGCCGCTGAGCGCGCCGGCCGCCGCCGCGAGGTTCGTCGTCAGCGCGACGTAGGCGAAGTAGCCGACCTTGTGGCCGGTGACGACGGCGAGCGTCGAGCCCGGGTTGAAGCCGAACCAGCCGAACCAGAGGATGATCGTCCCGAGGACGGCGTACGGGATGTTGTGCCCGGGGATCGGGTTGGCGCGCCTGCCCTCGAACTTGCCGATGCGCGCGCCGAGCAGCAATGCGCCGGCGAGCGCAGCGAGCGCGCCCTGGTAGTGCACGACCGTCGAGCCGGCGAAGTCCTGCATCCCCAACCCCATCAGCCAGCCTCCGCCCCACACCCAGTGCGAGGTGATCGAGTAGATGACCGTGAAGATCGCGCCGAAGACGAAGTAGACCCAGAGCTTCGCGCGCTCGGCCATTGCCCCCCAGACGATCGCGAGCGAGACCCCCGCGAAGACGACCTCGAAGAGGTAGCCGGCCGCGGCCGGGACCGTGGTGAAGAACGCGTACGGCGCCTTGCCGACCGCGAGCAGCGAGTCGACCGAGGGCGCGAACCCGTGCGTCCCGATAACGGAGCCGCCGTCGCCGAAGGCGATGCCAAAGCCGACCGCCCAGTAGACGAGCGAGCAGACCGCGAAGATGAGGACGTTCTTGCCCGCGATGTGGGCGGCGTTCTTCATCCGCGTCAGCCCGGCCTCGAGGAACGCGAAGCCTGCCTGCATGAACATCACGAGCACGGCGGCGACGACGACCCAGAGCGTGTTCGCCGCGAGGAGGAGGTCTGAGTTCTTCATGCGGCCTTCTCCGCGCGCTCGAGCGGCAGGCCGGTGCGGTTGTGCGTGACGCGGTAGGCGGGCGTCGTCCAGACGAGGCCGTCGCCGCAGTCGTTGCCGCTGCGCGCCGCGTCGGCGATCGTCGCGACGACCGCGTCCGCGAGCTCGTCGGCGACGACGAACGTGAGCAGCGCCTTCGGCAGGAAGCGCGACTCGAAGACCCGGCCGCGGTACTCGTGCGTGATCCCGGGCTCGCGCCCGTGCCCGACCGCCTCAACGACGGTCACGCCGACATGCCCTGTCTCGTCCTCGACAGCGTCGATCACGATCTCGACGCGCTCGCGCAGGACGACCGCCTCCACCTTCGTCATCTCACCACCTCGCTTCGTCGTTCCAGCATCACCGTGTCTCGCCAGGCGCCGTGAAGCCGCGCGATCCGCTCGCGCACTCCGACGACCCGAAAGCCGAACCGCTCCAGCAGCGCGAGGCTCGGCCCGTTCTCCGGGAACACGCTCGTCTCGAGCGTCCAGATGCCGCCGCGCTCCGAGCTCTCGACGGCCACGGCGAGCAGCGCCCTCCCGACGCCCTCGCCGCGTGTCTCCTCGGCGACGTAGGCGCTGATCTCGGCCACGCCCGCGTAGCACGGTCGCTCCGAGGTCGGCGCGAGCGCGACCCAGCCGACGACGCGGCCGTCCCGAACCGCCGCGAAGCGGTGCTCGCGCAGGTGCGCGCTGTCCCAGGCCTCCCACGAGGGCGCCTCGGTCTCGAAGGTCGCGTTCCCGGTCGCGATTCCCTCGAGGTAGATTCGCGAGACCTCGGGCCAGTCGCCCGGCCCGAGGTCTCGCACGTCGATCGACGTCGCCAGCACTAGCAGTCGTAGTAGAGGGCGAACTCCGCCGGGTGAGGGCGGAGCCTGACGATGTCGACCTCGTTCTCTCGCTTGTAGTCGATCCAGGTGCGGATCAGCTCCTCGGAGAAGACGCCGCCCGCGAGCAGGAACTCGTGGTCGTCCTCGAGCGCGTCGAGCGCCTCGGCCAGCGAGCCCGGCACCTGCGCAACACCGCGGTCCTCCTCGAAGAGGTCGTAGTCGGCCGGCTCTCCCGCGTCGAGCCCTTTCTGCACCCCGTCGATCCCGGCCATCAGCATCGCCGAGAACGCGAGGTAGGGGTTCGCCGCCGCGTCGGGGCACCGGAACTCGATCCGCTTCGCCTTGGGCGACTCGGAGTACATCGGGATCCGGATGCACGCCGAGCGATTCCGCTGCGAGTAGACGAGGTTGACAGGCGCCTCGAAGCCCGGCACCAGCCGGCGGTACGAGTTCGTCGTCGGCGCGCAGAACGCGAGCAGTGCCGGTGCGTGCGCGAGCAGGCCGCCCACGTAGGAGCGCGCGAGCTGCGAGAGCCCGGCGTATCCGGAGCGGTCGGCCATCAGCGGCGTGCCCTCCTTCCAGAGGGACTGGTGCGTATGCATGCCCGACCCGTTGTCCCCGTAGAGCGGCTTCGGCATGAAGGTGACCGTCTTGCCGGCCGCACGCGCGAGGTTCTTGACGACGTACTTGTAGGTCAGGACCTGGTCGGCCATCCGCGTCAGCGACTGGTAGCGGAGGTCGATCTCGCACTGGCCGCCGGAAGCGACCTCGTGGTGGTGGAACTCGCACGGGATCCCGAGCCGCTCGAGCGTCAGCACCATCGAGCTGCGCAGGTCGTGCAGCGTGTCGTGCGGAGCCGGCGGGAAGTAGCCCTCCTTGGGCCGGACGGTGTACCCGAGCCCCGGCTCCGCGGAGTTCCAGTGGCCCTCGGCCGAGTCGATTGCGTAGTGGGAGCGGTGGTCGGCGAGATCGTACGAGACCGAGTCGAGCACGAAGAACTCGCATTCCGGCCCGAAGTACGCCGTGTCGGCGATGGCGGTCTCGATCAGGTGTTCCTCGGCCCTCCGCGCGATCAGCCGCGGGTCCTTGGAGTAGCCCTCCTTCGTCACCGGATCGGCGATCTCGCAGATCAGCGAGAGCGTCGGTGCCTCGGTGAACGGGTCGAGCACAGCGCTCGCCGGGTCGGGCATCAGGAGCATGTCCGATTCGGCGATGCTCTGCCAGCCGCGGATCGAGGAGCCGTCGAAGCCGAGCCCTTCGTCGAACGCTGACTCGTCGAAGGCCGAGATCGGCAGCGTCACGTGCTGCCAGGTGCCGAGCAGGTCGCAGAACTTGAGGTCGACCATCTGGGCCTGCGTCTGGCCTGCCCATTCCAGGGTCTCCCTGGGCGCCGGCTTCTCCGCTGAGCCGTTCGCCAGGTAGTGCCGTGTCTCTTCCGCCGCCATGCTCCTCCTTTCGGACCAAACAAAAAGGGCCCAGGACTCCCGTGAGTCCTGAGGCCCCAATGCCTCCGCGCCTGCCTTCTGCGGCCGACGCTTGCAGCCCACAGTAGAGGAGACCGCGGACGCTGTCCAGGGACCCGGAGGTTGCGGTTCGCCGATTGCCCCGGTAGCCTCGCGACCAGCATGCTGCTCAGTCGCTGACTCCGGTACCCGCGCGCCGCCTCCTGGTGAGCGCGCACTGTCCGTGTCCCGTCGAGTTGGAGCAGCTCATGAAAGCCCTCGAAGTCCACAACTTGCGCAAGGAGTTCGTCCGCCGCGACGGCCGTCGCGGGCGGAGGCGCGTCACTGCGCTCGGCGGCGTGACGTTCGACGTCGAGCGGGGCGAGTGCGTGGCCGTGCTCGGCCAGAACGGCTCGGGCAAGTCGACGCTCGTCCGGTTGCTCTCGACGCTGCTCATCCCTGACGGCGGGAGCGCGCTCGTCTTCGGCCACGACGCGTTCAGAGAGGCTCGCGCGGTCCAGCAGCTGGTGAACCGGGTCTCGGTCGAGGCCTCGTTCTTCAAGAAGATGTCCGCGGTCGAGAACCTGAGCTACGCGGCGCGGTTCTACGGCATGCGCGGCACGGAGACGCGCGAGCGCATCCCGGAGATTCTTCGGCGGGTCGGCTTCCCGGACGACCGCGGCGGCGACCCGATGGAGAGCCTCTCGCGCGGAATGCAGCAGAAGGTCGCTCTTGCACGCGCGCTGCTAACGGCACCGATCCTGCTCCTGCTCGACGAGCCGACGACCGGGCTCGACCCACGCTCGAAGCAGGAGGTACAGGCTTTCATTCGCGAGGTCCGCGCCGAGCACGACGCGTCCGTCCTGCTCTGCACGCATGACCTCGCTGAGGCCGAGACCCTCGCCGACCGCATCGGGATCCTCGACGACGGCGAGCTGCTCTGCCTCGAGCCGGCCGACGAGCTCAAGGCGCGCTACGGCGCCGAGACGCTCGAAGAGGCGTTCTTCGCCGCGAGCGGCCACGCATTCGCAAACGGAGAGGAGGAAGACGGATGAGGGCCATGAGTCTTGCTCTGCGCCACGAGCTGATCGGGCTCGGCGGAGTCGTGGAGCGCAACATCTACCTCGTCAAGCGCTACATCTGGTGGGACGTCGCGTTCTTCGTCTGGACTGTCGCGAACACGCTCACGATCGTCTTCATCGCCGAGGGCATCCCGGCAATGGGCGGCAAGGTGAACGTCGAGGAGCTGACGACGATCTTGCTGGTCGGCGCCGTGATCTGGGCCTACCTCGGGATCATCTTCGAGATCCTCACCGAGACCGTCGCCTGGGAGCGCTGGGAGGGGACGATCGAGTACACGTTCATGGCGCCGCTCTCGCGGCCGGCACACCTCCTCGGGATGGGCCTCTTCGCGATCGGCTACGGCGTCGTCCGGGCCGTGCTCCTGTTCGGCGCGGTCGCGGTCTTCTTCAGCCTGAGCCTCCCGGACGCGAACTACGCGGCCGCGCTCGTGCTCCTGATGATCGCCTCGATCTCGTTCATCGGGGTCGGGATGATGACGGCTGTCCTGCCGCTGATTTCGCCCGAGAAGGGGACGCAGCTCGGGTTCGTCGCGCAGGGCCTCCTGCTCGTAGTCTCGGGCGTCTACTACCCGGTCTCGGTGCTGCCGGGCTGGATGCAGGCACTCTCGAAGATCTCGCCGGCCACCTACGCGCTGGAGGGCTGCCGCTCAGCGATCCTCGACGGCACAGGCCTGACCGGCCTCTGGAGCGACATCTGGCCGCTGATCCTGATCGGGATCGTCTCGGTCCCGCTCGGGCTCTGGACCTTCCGGACGGGTGAGCGCCACGCGAAGAAGCACGGGAAGCTGAAGCGGTCTGGCTGATCCGCTAGTCTTCCCGCGGTTCGTAGGCGACGAGGCCTCGGACGCCTGGGCGTCCGGGGCTTTTCTGCTTGAAGGGAGGAAGAGCGTGGCGCAGGTCGAGAGCAAGCCGAGGGCGACGAGCGATCCGAAGGCTCGCAAGGAGGTTCTGGGGCGGATCCAGGAGGAGCAGATCGAGTTCCTGCTGCTCTGGTTCACCGACATCGAAGGGCACCTGAAGAGCTTCGCGGTCACGCCGAGCGAGATCGAGGACGCGCTCGACGACGGGATGGGCTTCGACGGCTCGTCGATCACCGGCTTCAACGCGATCGAGGAGTCCGACATGGTCGCAATCCCGGACCCTGAGACGTTCGCCGTCATGCCGTGGCGGGAAGGCGAGACGAAGGTCGGCCGGATGATCTGCGACGTCGTCACCCCGGACGGGCAGCCGTACGAAGGAGACCCGCGCTACGTCCTTCGCCGCGCGCTCGACCGGATGGCCTCGATGGGCTTCGACACGTTCAACGTCGGTCCGGAGCTCGAGTACTTCCTCTTCCGCGACGACCGCGGGACCGAGACGCTCGACGAGGGCGGCTACTTCGCGATGACGACGATGGACGCTGCGAGCGAGCTGCGCCAGGAGACGGTGCGGGCGCTCGAGTCAGTCGGCATCCCGATCGAGTACGTGCACCACGAGGTTGGCCCTTCGCAGCACGAGATCGACATGCGCTTCGCCCCCGCGTTGACGATGGCCGACCACACGGTGACCTACCGGCTGATCGTCAAGGAGATCGCGAAGAAGGCGGGCTTCCACGCGACGTTCATGCCGAAGCCGATCTTCGGCGAGAACGGCTCGGGCATGCACACTCATCAGTCGCTCTTCACGGAGGGCCGCAACGCGTTCTTCGAGGCCGACGACGAGTGGAACCTCTCGGAGGCGGGCAAGGCGTTCATCGCCGGCCAGCTCCGGCACGCGCGCGAGATCTCGGCGGTGTTCGCGCAGTGGGTCAACTCGTACAAGCGGCTCGTGCCGGGCTACGAGGCGCCGGTCTACGTCGCCTGGTCGAGGCGCAACCGCTCGGCGCTGATCCGGATCCCTCTCTACAAGCCCGGCTCGGAGCAGGCGACGCGCGCGGAGATCCGGTGTCCGGACCCGGCCTGCAACCCGTACCTCACGTTCGCCGCGCTGCTCCACGCCGGCCTCGAGGGGATCGAGCGAGGTTACGAGCTTCCGGAGCCGATGGAGACGAACCTCTACCACCTGACGCCCGAGCAGCGGCGCGAGCGAGGGATCGTCTCGCTACCGGAGACGCTCGGGGAGGCGATCGACGAACTGGCGGGCTCGGAGCTCGTGCGCAAGGCCCTCGGCCCGCACATCTTCGACCGCTACGTCGAGCTCAAGCGTAAGGAGTGGGACGACTACCGCGTACAGCTGACGGACTGGGAAACGGACCGCTATCTCTCGGTCCTGTGACGGACGACTGACTCCCTAACGACCGCGAGCTGCGGAATACCCAGCAGCTCGCAGTCGGCCGTCAGTTTGATCTCGACTGCCGCAGAGCAGCACGAGACCTATCGGCATTCTGTCATGTCCTGGGCGGTCTCGGTAGGCGAGTTACGGCTTGCCGGCCATCGCGAACCAGGCGACGGCGAGCGCGAGCAGGTAGATGCTTGCGAGGATCGGCACGGCCAGGAGAACTCGCTTCTTGCGGACCGAGACCCAGGCGAGGATGCCGACGGCGATCAGCAGCAGGGCTCCCGGCTCGGAGACGATGAAGCCGACGCCGACCCAGCCCGGCTCTGATGCATTGCCCGGGAACTCCTTGTCGACGATCCAGGCGGCGCCTGCCCGCATCAGGATGAAGCTCGGCAGGATCACTAAGACCCAGGTTCCCGCCACGACCCGTGCGAGCAGCGCCGAGTTGTCGGGCGTGCGGCGGCTCGCGTACCCGGCGATCGCGACGGTCGCGGTGGAGCCGAAGAGCAGGGTCGCGCCGAGGACGTGCAGGAAGAGCGGGAGGTCGAAGCTGTCGGGGCGGAGAGCGGCGAGCATCAGGCCCCCGGCTTCCACATCATGAGGGCCAGGATCGCGATCAGCAGCAGTCCGCTCCCGTAGCTGAGCGCGAGCGCGGCCGGGTCGCGGACCCGGCGCAGGAGCTCCTCGCTCGGCGAGTCTTCCTGCTCTGCGAGCGCCTTGGCAAACCTCGCAGTCTCCCCGTCGCGCCGGCCGCCAATCGAGCCCATGACCACCGAGAGGATCAGGAGCAGGATCGCAGCGATCACCCAGCCGTCGCCGTAGCTGTAGCCGAACGGGGCCTCGTGGACGAGCCAGAGGCCGAAGATGAACGCCAACAGCGCGCCGATCGTGAGCGCGACGACGGCGATCCGGATCAGGCCGAAGAGGAGGACGACCTCGCTCGGTCGCCGATTGCGCCGTGCGGCGGTGAGGTTGAGAGTCGCAGCGACGACACCCCCGCCGAGCATCAGGAAGGCGCCCGTGACGTGAAACACGAGCAGCCACTCGTACGTGTCCACGGCGGCGAACTCTACGGTGCGAGTCGCTCCTACAATCGGAGAAGTGGACGAGACCGCCCGGCACCTGCGCCTCCTGACGCAGACGATCGCCGCCGTCAACTCGAGCCTCGATCTCGAGGAGGTGCTCGCGCTCGTCGCCCGAGAGGTCGCCGACGCCCTCGGCGCGGACGCGTGCTTCGTCTACCTCTACGACGAGCAGGCGGACGAGCTGGTGCTGCGGGCGACGCACGGCACGCGGGTCGAGGAGATGACCGGCCGACCCCGGATGCGGCCGGGCGAGGGGATCACTGGGTCGGCTGCCTCCGAGCGCGCGCCGGTGATGATTCCCGCGCAGGCGCACCTCGACGAACGCTTCAAGGCGTTCCCGAACCTGCCGGAGGACGAGTACGAGTCGATCCTCGCAGTGCCGATCCTCGCGCGGGAGAAGCTCGAGGGCGCGCTCAACGTGCGGACGCGGAAGCCGCGCGAGTTCTCGCCGGCCGAGATCGACCTCCTCGTGGCGATCGCAGCGCAGGTGGCGCAGACGATCGAGCACGCGAAGCTCTATGCCCAGGCCCAGCGGCGGGTCGACGAGCTGGAGGCACTCGCGCGCATCTCGGAGGCGGTGTCCGAGTCGCTCTACCTCGAGGAGTCGCTGGAGGGGATCGTCGAGGCGACGGTCGACGCGCTCGACGCGACCGGAGCCGCCCTCGTGCTCGAGGACGGCGAGGTCGTCTGGCCGGAGGGGCGTGCGGGCAAGCACGCCGTGAGGGTGCCGCTGCGTTGGAAGGGGCGGCAGGTCGGGGAGCTCGTCTGCGATCGCGACACGCCCTTCTCCGCGGAGGATCGCGCGCTGCTCGGTTCCATTGCCAGCCATGCCGCGGTCGCGCTCGAGCACGGGCGCGCCGTCCTGCGCGGAGTGCTCGCCCAGGAGATCCATCACCGGGTCAAGAACAACCTGCAGACGGTCGCGTCGCTGCTGCGTCTGCAGGCTCGGACCGACGGGGTCGACGCGCAGAAGGCGCTGAACGACTCGGTCAACCGGATCCTGGCGATCGCGGCCGTGCACGAGGTGCTGACGGAGCAGCGGGACGAGGACGTCGAGCTGGCCGAGCTGCTCGACCGCCTGCGGGCGATGCTCGTCCAGGGCCTCGGCGCGTCGAAGAGCGTCGACGCAGCGTTGGAGCCCATCTCGCTGGCCGGAGACCGGGCGACTGCGCTGGCGCTCGTCTTCTCGGAGCTGCTCCAGAACGCGCTCGAGCACGGCGGCCAGTCGGTGCAGGTGGAGCTGGCCAGGCGGAACGGGCAGGTCGCGCTGACGATCGCGGACGACGGCACAGGGATCGACGGCGAGCCCGTCTCCGGGACCGGGCTGTCGATCGTTCGCGCGCTGGTTCGCGACGAGCTGGGCGGGACGCTCTCGCTCGACTCGAACGGCGGCCTCAAGGCGGAGGTCGTGTTCCCGGTCGCGTGAGCGGGCTCGTGGCGTCGGCGTGAAGTGGCGGCTTCGACACAGGTGCGGCACAGACCTGCGCGAGGTTCGGCGGTAGGCTGAACGCCATGGCAGGGGGGCGGGTCGGGACCCGAAGTTAGACGCGTGCGCGTGAACATCCACTAGCCTCCTCAGGCGTGACGTACCGCATCTTCGACACGGCCGAGATCGAGGAACGGCGCAAGGCGGTGGCAGCCGAGCTCCAGGCGAGCACGATCAAGGTCAACCAGTTCGACTCCCAGCCCGAGCAGGCGGGGAAGGAGCACGACGAGACCGGATCGGGCCAGGAGGAGATCTACATCCCCGTCCGCGGCAGCGGCGTGCTCCACGTCGACGGCGACGACGTGCCGCTCGAGCAGGGCCGGTTCGTGCTGGTCACGCCCGAGGCGACCCGCCAGGTCGTCGCGGGGCCGGACGGGCTGACCTACGTCGTCGTCGGCGCCGTCGTCGACTAGGCGTCGAAGGCCGTCCTCAGGACACGCGCTCGAGCACGGCCAACCGCCAGACGCGGCCCGTGTGCTCGTGCACCGGCGCGAACCCGCGCGAGTGCGCCGCGCCGAGGATCGTCTCGGGCGGGTGCACGAACGTCTCGAAGTTGCAGGCCAGCCGGAAGTAGACGTTGGCGACCCGCGCGCCGAGCCTCAGCCACCACGTGCGCCGCGGAAAGCTGAACGCCAGCACGCGGCGAGCGTGTCCGGCCGCCGCGCCCACGAGCGCGTCGGGATCGGGGTAGCAGCAGACAACCCGGTGCATCACGACGACGTCGGCTGGGTCGACCAGGGCCTCGTCCTCGACGAAGTCGCCGTAGCGCCGCACCACCCGACCGCCTAGCCCGGCCTCGGCCAGCAGCTTCTCGCCCTCTGCGTCGTAGCCGTGCGAGAGCTCGACGTTCGTCGCGCGTTCCGCTCCGCGCTTGAGCAGCTCCAGCTCGATCGCGCCGACCCCGCCCCCGATCTCGAGCACCTCCGCGTTCTGGATGTCCAGGCCGGCGACCTCGTCCACCAGCCGCTGCGCCGTCGCATCCAGGCCCTTATGGCGGTAGCGGCGGGCGTCGCGACGGGCGACCCGCTCGCCGAAGATCCGGTTGTAGCCGCCCGCGCAGCAGTTGCCCACGACCCTGAAGTCTACGATCAGCGGATGAGGATCCTGGTCGCCGAAGACGAGACGATCATCCGTCTCGACCTGAAAGACCTCCTCGAGCGCTCGGGCTTCGAGGTCTGCGCCGAGGCCAAGGACGGATTGGAGGCGGTCGAGCTCGCGCGCGCCGAGCTGCCGGACCTGGCGGTGCTCGACGTCAAGATGCCGCGTCTCGACGGAATCGAGGCCGCGCGGCGGATCCTCGACGAGCGCCCTATCCCGATCGTGATGCTGACCGCCTACGGCCAGGACGAGCTCGTCTCGCGTGCCGTCGAGGCCGGCGTGTTCGGCTACCTCGTGAAGCCGTTCCGCGAGCAGGACCTGCTGCCGGCGATTCGGACCGCCTGCGCGCGGCACGAGGAGCTGGTCGCTCTGCGCGAGCAGGCCGACTCGCTCGCCGAGGCGCTCGCCGCACGGAAGGCGATCGAGCGCGCGAAGGGCCTGCTGATGGAGCGCGAAGGGCTGAGCGAGCAGGAGGCCTTCGCCCGCCTGCGCAAGGCGAGCCAGGTCTCGGGCCGCCCGATGCGCGTCGTGGCCGAGGCCCTGATCGCGACGTTCGCCGAGGAGAGCGCCTAGCCGCGCTCGAACAGCTTTTCCCAGCGGGCGAGCAGGGACTGCAGCTCGTCGCGCGCCCGCCGGTGCTCCGCCAGCGTCTCGACGTTCGACCAGTCCTCGGACAGCTGCCGCTCCAGCTCCGCGACCGCCTGCTCGCGGGAGGCGATCTCGACCTCGATCTGCTCGAGCTCGCTGGGCCCGGCGCGCTTCGCGGGCGCAGGCTTCGGCCTTGCTGCCCGCTTGGCCGGGGCGTGCTCCTTGACCGGCTCCTCCTGCTCGGAACGGATGCGCGTGTACTCCGCCCAACCCCCGTCGTACGAGTTGATCTCGCCGTCCTCGATCGCGAGCAGCCGGTGCGCGACGGCGTCCAGCAGCGCCCGGTCGTGGGAGACGAGCAAGACCGTGCCCGGAAACGCGTCCAGTGCCCCCTCGAGCGCTTCGCGACTCTCGAGATCGAGGTGGTTCGTCGGCTCGTCGAGCACGAGGAAGTTCGCGCCCGACGCGACGACGAGCGCGAGCGCGAGCCGTCTCCGCTCGCCTCCGGACAGCGCGACGACGGGCTTCGCGTGCGCCTCCCACCCCGAGAAGAGGAAGCGCCCCAGGAGCGACTGTGCCTGAGGCCGCGGCAGGCCTGTCGTCCGCTGCGCGCAGTCGAGGACGCTGCCGCGCTCGTCCAGCTCGACCTCGTGCTGCGAGAAGTACACGGCCTCCACCCCGTAGCCGATCCTCGCCGACCCGGCGCTCGGCTCGCGGCGTCCCAGGATCGTCTCGAGCAGCGTCGTCTTGCCCGAGCCGTTCGGCCCGACGAGGCCCACGTGCTCGGCGCGCTCGATCGCGAAGGACGCGCCGTCGAGGAGTTCCTTCTCGCCGGCCGAGACGGCGAGGTCCTTCGCCTCGACCACGGTGCGGCCGCTGCGGCTGGGGTTGAGGAAGTCGAAGCCAAGCGATTTGCTCCGCCGCGTGAGGAGCTCCAGCTCGCCCGCCGCGCTCGCACGCTCCTCCTCCAGGCGGGCGATCTGCGTCAGCTTCGCCTGGGCCTGCTTCGCCTTGGTCTTCTTGTAGCGAAACCGCTCCACGAACCGCTCGAGCCGCGCGATGTCCTCGCCCACGCGCTCCGTCGTCTTCGCCGCGGCCGCCGCCCGTGCGGCCCTCTCCCGCCGCCAGACGTGCCAGGGCCCGGGGAAGAAGAGCGAGCGGCCGGCCTCGAGCTCGAGCACCCCCGTCGTGACCGCTTCGAGGAACCAGCGGTCGTGGGCGACGAGGATGACGGCTGCGTCGAGCGACTGCAGCTCCTGCTCGAGCCACTCCAGGTTCGCGACGTCGAGGTGGTTGGTCGGCTCGTCGAGCAGCAGCAGGTCGGGGTCGCCGGCCAGGGCCCGCGCGAGCGAGGCGCGCGTGAGCTCGCCGCCCGAGAACGTGTCGAGCGGGCGGTCGAGGTCGCGGTCCGCGAAGCCGAGCCCTCGTAGCGTTCGCGCCGCCCGGTCGCGCCAGTCGTAGCCGCCCGCGTGCTCCAGACGCGCCTGCGCCTCGGCGTACCGCGTGAGCGTCGCCGCGCCGTGGTCGCCCGAGGCCATCGCCTGCTCGAGAGCCCGCAGCTCCTCCTCGGTCGCGGCGAGATCGGCGGCGCCTTCGAGCGCGTACTCGCGCAGGCTCAGGCCGCTCCGGATCGGCGGCCGCTGGTCGTGCAGAGCGATCCGCGTTCCCTTCGAGAAGACGAGCTCGCCGCCGTGCAGCTCCGTCTCGCCGGCGAGGATCCGGAGCAGCGTCGTCTTGCCTGCTCCGTTCGGGCCGGAGAGCGAGAGCCGGTCCCGGCGCCCAACGGAGAACGAGACGCCCTCGAAGAGCAGCGAGCCGGCGATCTCCTTGCGGAGGTTCGACGCGATCACGACAGCCATGGGCCTAAGCGTAGAGTCCGGCCTCGTGCGGGTGCTCGCGCTCGACGTAGGCAGCTCATCGGTTCGGGCCCAGCTCTACGACGAGCGCGCAGGGGAGGTCGGCGGCCCGGCGCGGCGGGAGTACGAGCCGAATCTCGGACGCGACGGCTCCGCCGAGCTCGACGCGGGCGAGCTCGTGCGGGCGGCCCGCGCGGTGCTCGAAGAGGTCGAGGACGGCCACGACGCGCTCGCGATCTCGTGCTTCTGGCACAGCCTGCTCCTGCTCGACCGGCAGCTCCGGCCACTCACGCCCGTGCTGCTCTGGCAGGACCGGCGCGCAGCGGCCCAGGCCGAGGAGCTCGCACTCCGCATCGACCCCGAGCTTGTGCACCAGAGCACAGGCTGCCACCTGCACCCGAGCTACTGGCCGGCCAAGCTCGCCTGGCTCGCGGCCAAGCGTTCGGACACGTTCGCGCAGGCGAAGCGAGCGGTCTCGTTCGGCGACTACCTGTTCCTGCAGCTGACGGGCGAGCTCCGCAGCACGCTCTCGACAGCGTCGGGCACCGGGCTGCTCGACCTTCGCAGCCGGCAGTGGAGCTCCGAGCTGCTCGAGGCGCTCGATCTCGAGCCCGGTTTCCTGCCGCCGCTGGGAGACGAGGCGGCCGGAAGCGTCTACCCGCCGATCGGCGACGGTGCCTGCTCGAACCTCGGAGTGGGCTGCACGAGCTCGGATCGAGCCGCGCTGATGATCGGGACCTCGGGCGCGTACCGGGTGCTCCGCGACGGCGAGCCGAAGCCTCGGCCGGGGCCTCTTCTCGTACCTGGTGGACGAGGGCCGGGTCGTCGAGGGTGGCTCGGTCTCGGACGGTGGCAATCTGCTGGCCTGGCTTTGCCGGGTGCTCGACGACCCGGCGACACCGTCTTGGAAGGGGCCCGATGGCCATGGGCTCACGTTCCTGCCGCTGCTCGGAGGGGAGCGCAGCACCGGCTGGAAGTCGCGAGCGACCGGCGCGGTCGCGGGGCTCAGCCTCGCTACCGGGCGCGGAGACCTCGTGCAGGCCGCACTCGAGGGAATCGCCTACCGCCTGGCCGAGGCCGCCGACAGGCTCCCCGGCGTTCGCGAGATCGTCGCGACCGGCCGCGCGCTCCTCGCGAGCCCCGAGTGGATCCAGGTCTGCGCGGACGTGCTCGGGTACACGGTCACCGCCTCGGCTGTGCAGGAGGGCTCGGCCCGAGGCGCAGCGGCCTACGTGCTCGAACGGCTCGGAGTCGACCCCGGCCCCGCACCGCTCGGCGACGCCTTCGAGCCCGACCCCGAGCGCACGGAGGTCTACGCGGCGGCGCGGCAGCGCCAACGCGTCATGTACGAGCGGCTGTTCTAGCGCGCGCCGACCGCGGCGCCGACCAGCGCACGCGCGGCCTCGGCGATGTGCGCGGCATCGATCCCGGCCGCGGCCAGCAGCTCGGCCGGCTTTCCGGAGCCGGGCAGGTCGCGCACGGCGAGCCGCACGAGCTGGAGCGGCCCTTCGCCGTCCGAAAGCGCTTCGAGCACCGCGTCGCCGATCCCGCCTTCGGCCCAGTGGTCTTCGACCGTGATGATCCGTCCACCCGTGGCGTCTGCCGCCGAGCGAAGCGTCTCTGCGTCGACCGGCTTGACCGAGTAGAGGTCGATCACGCGCGCGGAGATCCCTTCTCCGGCCAGCGCCTCCGCCGCCTGGAGCGACTCGTGCAGCGTGATCCCCGCTCCGACGATCGTGACGTCGTCGCCGTCGCGCACCACGCGCGAGCCGCCGATCGGGAACTCCTCGTCCGGGCCGTAGATAACCGGGGTCGCCGCGCGCGTCGTGCGCAGGAAGACGATCCCCTCGCGGTCCGCCATCTCCCCGACGAGCTTCGCCGCCTGGTTGCCGTCGGACGGGTAGAGCACAGTCGAGCCGTGAACGGCGCGCATCATCGCCAGGTCCTCGAGCGCCATCTGTGAGGGGCCGTCCTCGCCGATCGAGACCCCGGCGTGCGAGCCGCAGAGCCGGATGTTCGCCTGGCTGATCGCGGCCATGCGGATGAAGTCGTAGGCACGAGAGAAGAACGCGGCGAACGACGAGGCGAACGGAACCCAGTTGCGCACCTGCAGGCCGACGGCCGTTGCGACCATCTGCTGCTCGGCGATGTACATCTCGAAGTAGCGGTCGGGGTGCGCCTCGGCGAACAGCTCGGCGAACGTCGAGTTGTTCACCTCGCCGTCGAGCGCGACGACGTCGCCGCGCGCCGAGCCGAGCGCGGTCAGGGCGTCGCCGTACGCGCGCCGCGTCGCGACCTCCTGGCCCTCGGCCCAGGTCGGAAGCTCGAGCTCACCTGTCGCCTCGAAGCGATGCGGCTCGGCGCTGCGGTCGGGCTTCGGGACGTCGACCACGATGTTCCGGACGCCGCCGAGCTCAGCGATCGCTCCCTCCGGGTCGTCGAGCGCCTTGCCGTGCCAGCCGAGCTTGTCCTCGACCTCCTTCACGCCCTTCCCCTTGAGGGTCTTGGCGATGAGCACCGTCGGCTGGCCCTCGATCGCGATCGCCTCCGCGTACGCGCGGTCGATCGCCTCGACGTCGTGTCCGTCCAGCTCGATCACGTGCCAGCCGAATGCCTTCGCGCGGTCGGCGTAGGACGCGAGATCCCAGCCGTGCATCGTCTGGCCGCGCTGGCCCAGCCGGTTGACGTCGATGATCGCGACCAGGTTGTCGAGCTCGTAGAAGGCCGCGTGCTCGAACGCCTCCCACATCGAGCCCTCGGCGATCTCGCTGTCGCCGCAGAGGACCCAAACGTTGTACGGCAGCCGGTCGAGCTTCTTGCCCGCGAGCGCGATCCCGACGCCGTACGGCAGCCCCTGCCCCAGCGAGCCCGTTGCGACGTCGACCCAGGGGATCGCCGGCGTCGGGTGCCCCTGCAGGCGGCTTCCGAAGACGCGGAACGTCAGCAGCTCCTCCTCGGTGATCGCGCCGGCCGCGCGGTACATCGAGTAGAGCAGCGGGGAGGCGTGGCCCTTCGAGAAGACGAGGTGGTCGTTGTGCGGGTCGTCGGGCGCGTCGAAGTCGTAGTGGAGGTACTTGGAGAGCAGCACGGCCATCAGGTCGGCGGCCGACATCGACGAGGTCGGATGCCCGGAGTTCGTCACGGCGGCGCTGCGAATGGAGTCGACGCGGAGCTGTTGGCCCAGCTCGCGCCAGCGCTCGGCGTCCGTCATGCGGGTAACGTAACGGTCCTGATGAAGGTCGCGGTTGCCTTCGACCACCGCGGCGTCAAGCTACGCGAGCCAATCTTCGCCGAGCTGGCGGCGTCGGGCCACGATCCGATCGATCTCGGCACGGACGTTCCCGAGCCTCGGATCGACTATCCGGACAAGGCCCGCGAGATCGGTGAAGCCATGCTGAGCGGCGATGCGGAGCGCGCGGTGCTCGTCTGCGGCTCGGGCGTCGGTGCCTCGGTTGCCGCGAACAAGATCCCGGGGATTCGCGCGGCCGTCTGTCACGACACGTACTCCGCCCACCAGGGGGTCGAGCACGACGACATGAACGTCCTCTGCCTCGGCTCCGAGGTGATCGGCGCGGAGCTCGCGATCGAGCTCGTGCGGGCGTTCCTCGCCGCCCGCTTCGACGGCGCCGAGCGGTACGTGCGAAGGCTTGAGAAGATCGAGGAGATGGAAAGGGAGAAGACGTATGGCTGAGTCGCGCTTGCAGCAGCTCTCGAAGCTCCGGCAGAGCGTCTGGATCGACTACCTCTCGCGCACGCTCGTGCACGGCGGCGAGCTCGAGCGCCTGATTCGCGAGGACGCGGTCGTCGGAATGACCTCGAACCCGACGATCTTCCAGAAGGCGATCTCGGAAGGGGACGCCTACGACGACCAGCTGCGCGAGGTGCTCGCTGAGGAGGACGACGCGAAGGAGGTCTTCCTCCGGCTCGCCGTGAAGGACGTCCAGGATGCGTGCGACGTCCTGGGCCAGATCTGGGAGCGGACGGGAGGCCATGACGGCTACGTCTCGATCGAGGTCGACCCGAACTTCGCGTACGAGACGGAGGCGACGATCGCCGAGGCGCAGCGCCTGCACGAGCTAGTCGACCGCCCGAACTGCTTCGTCAAGATTCCCGCCACCGAGCCCGGGCTCGGCGCGATCGAGGAGATGATCGCCCGCGGGCGCAGCATCAACGTGACGCTGATCTTCTCGCTCGCGCGCTACGCGGAGGTCGTCGAGGCGTACCTTCGCG
>Ga0335083_10001799_pt1 | contig 29096 bp, 26 predicted proteins | sample Lox_Sample_42_FD_206716 | JGI IMG/M metagenome (GOLD analysis project Ga0335083, IMG submission 206716) | Soil microbial communities from Loxahatchee National Wildlife Refuge, Florida, United States - Lox_Sample_4.2 | ecosystem: Environmental > Terrestrial > Soil > Wetlands | place: USA...
GCGCGCGGCGCGTACAAGGTCGACGACCTCGACCACGTGCTCGTCATCCACGACGAGATCGATCTCCCGTTCGGCGAGATCCGGGTGCGCACGGGCGGCGGTCTCGCGGGACACAACGGGTTGAAGTCGCTCAGGGCGCGTCTCGGCTCGCCTGATTTCAGTCGCGTCAGGATCGGTGTGGGGCGGCCGCCGACGACCGATCCCGACCTTGTCGCGGCGTACGTCCTCGGCCGGTTCCGCGAGCCGAAGCCAGAGGTCCAGACGCTGATCGACCGGGCGGCAGACGCCGCCGAGGACGTCGTGGCTAACGGGGGGATAGCCCCCGCGGGAACGACAAGCTGATTGGGGGCTGCCGGCGCCCCGCCACAAGCCGCGAGACGGCCGGCGCGGCGTACCACGAGCCGACCACGAAGCGCATGACGGGCCCGAACGAGTGCGCGGCCGGCGCGCCGACGAAATGCAGCCCCGGTACCGAGGATTCGAGACCGGGACCGAGCACTGGGTAGCCGCCGGCGAGCTTTAGGTCCGCGAGCGCGTCGCCACCTAGGAACGGGTAGCGACGCACGTCGATGCGAAAGCCGGTTCCGAGCAGCACGCGGTCGACATCGCGCGACGAACCATCGTCCAAAACGAGCCGGACCTCGTCGTCGCTCAGCTGGGCGTCGAGCACCGAGCGGCCCAGCGACATAGGAACATCGACCAGCCGCGGCCGCAGCCACCCAGCGCCGGCCGGTCTGATGCAGCGGTACGAGATCGTCGGATGCAGCGACTCGGGAACGACGCGAAATGCGTCCGGCGCCGCCGCGATCCAGCCGTTCAGGCGGCCGCCGACGTCGGTCGGGGGAAGCGAGACCGCGTCCCGCAGCCGGCGCCGCCCCACCGGCCTCTCAGGCTCGCCGCTCAGCTCGCCCAGCCACCGGATCGACGGCGCTCGCGCCAGCACCTCGACGGTGGCGCCGGCCTCGTGCAAGAGCGCCGCGGACTCGAGCGCGCTCTGGCCCGATCCGATCACCGCGGTCCGACAACCCGCAAACGAACCGAGGTCGGCATGCTCGTACGAATGCGACCGCACCGTCGACGGCAACGCTGAGAACGGCTCAGGGCAGTTCATGAACGGAGCCAGTCCGGCGGCCACGACCACGCGTGACGCGGCCACCTCCTCGCCGCCCTCTACGGCCACCCGGAACCCGGAGGCGCCATCCCGAGCTATCGACGTGACCCGACGCGGGTCGACGTCCGGCACGGCGGTCCGCTGAAACCAGCGGCCGTAGTCGACGAACTCCTCGAGCGTGATCGTCGGGTCGCTCACCCGTGTACCGAGCGCCCGCTCGTAAGCCCCGATTGTCAGCCGTTGCCCCGGGTCGGCGATGTGGCTCGAACGCCGGCGGGAGCGGAGCAGCATCCCGGCCGGCATGTTCCGGGACCAGGACTCGAGCGTCTCGCCGAACGAAATCGTCTCGATGCCGGCGTCGCGGAGGTGAGCGGCGACCGCGAGCCCGTTCGGCCCGGCCCCGACGATCACGGTCGGGAGTCGCCCCGGCCGCGGCCGCCGGTGACGACCCACCCGAGGACCACGACCAGCTTCAAGAGCGATCGTTCCCAGCTCGACCAGCCGCGCCAGTCCGGGCCCCGGGTCCGACCGGCGGCCAAACGCATGCACGACCCCACGGCGCGGCCGGAGCACGGCGGCCGCCGCGGCGCGGTTGCCCGCGCCCAGCTGCCACAGGCCGTGGCGTAGATCGGCGTCCGTCCATCGGTAGAACACGCCCGGCACGGCCGTGACCGGCTCCGGAGCCAGGCCGAGCAGATGCCGGCACCAGAGCGACGGCAGGTTGGCTCCCGCGCCGATCGCGAGCGCGATCGAACCGTACGGCCGCGGGTTCATGTCGATCGCATGCCAGTTGCCGCTCGTGGCCTCGATCAACTCGAGCTCGAACATGCCCTCCCAACCCAGGTCGCCGAGCACCGCGACGACCTGCCGGCGTAATGCGGCCGGGGCGGCGACCGTCTCCGAGTAGCTCGCGTTACCCGCTTGCGGGTGCCACGTGCGGTGATAGCGCGAGAACGCCTCACCCAGCAGGCGACTGCCGGCGAACACCCCGGCGAACGACACCACGGGCCCCTCGGCCCGACGCTGAACGAGCCCGGCTCCGCCAAACGCGGCGATCGCTCGGTCCAGTTCGTGGGCGTCGTCGACCCACGAGCTGCTGAACCGCCTCGGCGGCGTCACCCGGTCGTTGATCGCCGTCATTGGCTTGACGAGAACCGGAAACCCGAACCCGTGTGCGGCGGCTGCCGCGGCCGCAGGCGAAGCACACGCCACCGTCGGAGGGGGGTCGAGCCCGTGACGCGACGCGGCCGCCGCGAGCTCGGACTTGTCGAGGGCCCGGTCAACACACGTGACAGAGGGCAGCCCGAGCTGCACATGGGGTTCGAGCCGGGCGCGACCAGACGACACGCGCGCGAGCGACCCGTCCGCGCCCGGAATCAGCACGTCGAAAGCGCCGCCTGCGACCGACCGCGCGAGCGCATCGAGGAAGGCCGACGGGGCGCTCACCGGATCGGGGACGACCAGCCGCTCGGTGACCGAACGCGACAGATGCGCCGGCGCCAGCCGGGGCGGGGCGGCGGCCGCCACCGCAACCTCGAAGCCGTCGTCCGCGAGCCCTCGCGCAACCGCGAGCACCGCTCGCGTCTCGCCGTCGGTAACCAGTATTCGTGGCGCGCTCATGACCAGGACTCCCACCGTATCGGCAGCGCCCCGGGCAGGGTCCAGCACCTTCGACTACGACCTAGACTCGGTAGACAGATGCTTCGCACGCTCCTGACCCACGCCGATGAGGATCCACAGACCGCGAGGCTCGCCGAACAAGGGGGCCGCGCGTTCGTCTCGCAGTCGCTGCGCCCCTTCCTGCTCGCCGCCCTTCTCGACCGCGATCCGGCTCGGCCCGCGATCGTCGTCGCCGGCGACGACCGCGCCGCGCGCGACCTCGCCGCGGGCCTGAAGACCTGGCTCGAGCCGCGCGTCGTCCGCTACTACCCGAGCCGTGGCGTCACGTACGAGTCGCACCTGGCGCCGCCGCCCCACCTCGTCGGCCTGCGGATCGCGGCTCTGGACGCGCTGCTCGACGAGGCGTCACAAGACAGCGCCCCGGTCGTGGTGGTGAGCGCGGTGGCACTGTCGGAGAAGGTCCCCGACCCGGAACTCAGACCGCACGGGTTCGTCCTCCGGCAGGGCGATCTCCTCGACCTCGACGAGACGGGCCGCGACCTCGTCGCCGCCGGCTACGAACACGTCGACCAGGTCGAGGATCGCGGGCAGTTCGCGATCCGGGGCGGGCTGCTCGACGTCTTTCCCGCCACCGAAGACCGTGCTGTCCGGGTCGATCTGTTCGGGGACGAGATCGAGTCGCTGCGTTGGTTCTCGACGTTCACCCAGCGCTCGCTCGGCGAGGCCGAGCTGGTCGAGATCGAGCCGGCGGCGGAGCTGGCCGAGGAGCACCGCGAGCTCGCGGAGATCGCCGCGCTCGAGAACGAGGAGGACCGGCCCGACATCGCCGAGCTCCTGCCGGTCGAGAACTTCCACCCGTTCCTCACACTCGCCCCGGAGAACGCGAGCATCGTGATCGCGGGCGAGGAGGACGTGGCACCGGCGCTTGCAGACCACTGGCAGGATGTGAGCGCGGCCTTCCACGACCGCGACGCGCGCCACCTCTATGTCGATGGCGACACGATCGCCGAGACCCTCAACGCACGCGCCCGGATCCGGCTCTCGAGCATTGACCAGGATCAGCCGTTCGAGTTCCGCGCGCAGTCGGCGGACCTCCAGGCACGAAGCCTCAAAGAGGCCGAGCCCGAGCTCGAGAAATTCCAACGGTCCGGCTACCGCACGGTCGTGACGTTTGCGCGTAGAGGCGAGGGGGAGCGAACCGCTTACAACCTCGGACGGCTAAAGGTCCGCTGGCTGGGCGCCGACGACGGAGACGCCGGGGCGAATCTCCTCACGTTCGCCCAAGCCCGTTTGCAGCAGGGCTTCATTGCGCCACAGCTTCACCTCGCGGTGATCCCCGATCACCGGCTGTTCCACCGCAGACGCGCGACCGAGGAGCCGCAACGAGCCCGGAGAAGAGGCGTGCTCCGCAGCTTCGCCGACCTACGCACCGGCGACATCGTCGTGCACGAGGACCACGGGATCGCGCGGTTTGCGGGGTTCGACACGAAGACCGTCGCGGACGTCACGCGCGACTACCTCTATCTCGAGTACGCCGGTTCGGACCGCGTGTTCGTCCCCGTCGACCAGCTGGCCAAGATCAGCCGCTACGTCGGCGCCGGCGGTACCCACCCGCCGCTGTCGAAACTCGGAGGCACCCGCTGGGACACGATCAAGGCCCGCGCGCGCAGGGCCGCCCAGGAGCTCGCCGGCGAGCTGCTCAACCTGTACGCCGAGCGCAAGCGGCGCGAGGGCCACGCGTTCCCGATCGACACCGATTGGCAGCGCGACTTCGAGGACGCGTTCCCGTTCACCGAGACGCCCGATCAGCGCGACGCGATCGAGATGGTCAAAGCCGACATGGAGGCTCCGCGCCCGATGGACCGGCTGATCTGTGGCGACGTCGGCTACGGCAAGACCGAGGTCGCGCTCCGCGCAGCGTTCAAGGCGGTCCAGGACGGCAAGCAGGTGATGCTGCTGGTCCCCACGACGATCCTCGCCCAGCAGCACTACGGCACGTTCACCGAACGCCTCAAGGACTATCCGATCTCGATCGAGCATGTCTCGCGGTTTCGCCCGCAAGCGGAGCAGAGAGAAGCCGTGAAGCGCTTCCAGGAAGGCAAGGTCGACATCCTGATCGGCACCCATCGACTCCTGTCAAGAGACGTCCGCCCCAAGGAGCTTGGCCTCCTGATCGTCGACGAGGAGCAGCGGTTCGGCGTCAAGCAGAAGGAGCTCCTGCGCCAGCTGAAGCTCAGGGTCGACGTGATCTCGATGAGCGCGACGCCGATCCCGCGCACGCTCCAGATGTCGATGGCCGGGATCCGCGACATCAGCGTGATCGAGACGCCGCCCGAGGGTCGCAGGCCGATCAAGACCTACGTCGGCGAGTACGACGAGGAACTCGTCAAGACCGCGCTGGTCCGTGAGCACCAGCGAAAGGGCCAGGCGTTCTTCCTCCATAACCGGATTGAGTCGATCGACGAGACCGCCGAGCGCCTGCGCGCGCTGTGCCCCGGGATGAAGTTCGAGGTCGCCCACGGCCAGATGGACGAAAAGGAGCTCGAACAGCGCATGCTCGCGTTCCTCAGAGGAGACGCCGACGTGCTCGTCTCCACGAGCATCATCGAGTCGGGGATCGACATCCCGCAGGCGAACACGCTGATCGTCGAGCGCGCCGACACGTTCGGCCTCGCGCAGCTGTACCAGATCCGCGGCCGCGTTGGACGCAGCCGCGAACGCGCGTACGCGTATCTGCTCTATCCATCCGCAGCTGCCCTGACCCCGGACGCCGCGCAACGACTAAGTGCGCTCAGCGACTACACCGAGCTCGGCGCCGGCTTCAAGATCGCGATGCGCGACCTCGAGATCCGCGGCGCCGGCAACCTGCTCGGCGACGAGCAGTCCGGGCACGTCGCGGCGCTCGGATTCGAGCTGTATATGCAGATGCTCGACGAGGCGGTGGCGGCGGCCGAGGACGGCGCGTGGAGCGAGGACGAGTGGGAGCCGGTGCGCCTCGACGTGAACGTGGACGCCTACGTGCCCGCCGACTACATCCCGTACGAGCAGGCCAAGGTCGAGGTGCATCGCCGGATCGCCGGCGCCCGCGAAGTGGCCGAGCTCATGGAGCTCAAGAACGAACTCGAGGACCGCTTTGGCGAGCTGCCCGAGCCGCTCAAGAACCTGATCGCGCTCCAGCAGGCCCGGATCAAGCTCGGTCAGGCGGGAGCCCGCGCGGTGACGTTCCGCAACGGCCGCCTCGCGGTGACGCCGATCGAGCTCGACTCTGTCCGCGCCAAGCGGATACGTCAGGAAATCCCCGAGGCGCTGTACGAATCGGGCAAATCGCAGCTCTCGGTGCGGGTCCCCGAGGATCCCGCCAAGCGCTTCCCGGCGGTCGTGAAGGCGGCGGACGTGTTGCTGGCGGTCACCCGCGAAGCGGCGTAAGGCGCGCTGAGGCGAGATCCACTCTTAGCGGATTCTTCACGCGGAACGCCGACACATCGCAAGACCCTCGCTACCATCACCCCCCGATGAAGGTCCGTAGTTCGTTTCTGGCGCTTGGCGCTTTTTTTGTGATCGCAGTCGGGATGGCCGGCTGTGGCAGCGGCGTCCCCGGTGACGCGGTCGTCAACGTCGCCGGCAATCCGATCAGCCAGCAGGCGTTCAACCACTGGATGTATGTCGCGGCCAAGAGCCAGGCGGCTCAGAACCCCGGCCAGCCCGTGATCGTCCCGAATGATCCCCCGGACTTCAACGACTGCATCGCTCTGGTCAGGAAGGAGATCCCGTCGCTGGCGAAGACCAAGACGGCGACGGTGCGCAGTGACTGCAAGCAGCTGTTCACCTCGCTCTCGAGCCAGGTATTGGACTTCCTGATCACGTCTTACTGGTACCAGGCCGACGCAGCCAAGATGGGCATCAAGGTCAGCAACGCCGAGGTCCAGAAGGCGTTCGAGGCCGCCAAGAAGCAGCAGTTCCCGACGGGCTCCGGTTTCAACACCTTCCTCAGCCAGACGGGTCAGACGCTCCCGGACCTCCTGTTCCGCTTCCGCATCGTCGAGATCCTGCAGAAGCTCGCCGCCAAGCACTCGACGACCGTCACCCCCGCGAAGATCGCCGCTTACTACAACAGCCACAAGTCGCAGTTCGGGACCCAGGAGACGCGGAACATGAAGATCGTCCTGGCCAAGACCCAGGCCGACGCGAACGCGGCGAAGAAGGCGCTCCAGTCGGGCCAGAGCTGGGCCACGGTGGTCAAGAAGTACTCGACCGACCCCACCACGAAGAGCACGGGTGGCGTGCTGAACGGGGTCACCAAGCAGCAGCAAGACGCGGCGCTCGCCAACGCCTCGTTCGCCGCGCCGGTGAACAAGCTGCTTGGCCCGGTCAGGGGACAGTTCGGTTACTACGTGTTCGAGGTGACGAACATCAAGCCAGGCACGCAGCAGTCGCTCGCGCAGGCCTCGGCGCTGATCAAGCAGCAACTCACCTCACAGGCGTCGACGAGCGCCCAGACCGCGGTCAGCAACAAGGCCAAGAAGGACTGGCTCTCAAAGACGACCTGTCGGCCCGCGTACGCGATGGCCGACTGCAAGGGCTACAAGGCGCCGAAGACGGCCACCACCAGCGGCACGGCCACCACGGGGTGAGTCCACCCGAGCCCCCGGCGATCGCTGAAGCGCTCGCCCGGCTCGACGCGATCACGCGCCGGCTGCGAGTGGAGTGCCCGTGGGACCGCGAGCAGGACGAGCGCTCGATCGTCCCTCACACGGTCGAAGAGTCCTACGAGCTCGCCGACGCCGCTCGGCGTCGCGACGACGCCAAGATGGTCGACGAGCTCGGCGACGTCCTCTTCCAGGTCCACTTCCTGGCGCTGCTGCTCGAGGAGCGCGGCGCCGGCGGCCTCGCGCAGGTCGCCACGGATGTCACCGACAAGCTGATCCGTCGCCACCCGCATGTGTTCGGCGACGTCGAGGCCGAGACGTCCCACCAGGTCCGGCGGAACTGGGATCAGATCAAGAAAGGCGAGGCCGGGCGCGAGCCGGGCGTGTTCGGCGACGTCCCTGAAAACCTCCCGGGACCGCTGTACGCCCGCAAGGTTCAGCGCCGCGCCGCCACGAGCGGTTTCGACTTCCCCGGCGTGGAGGGGCCGCTGCAATCGGTGCGCGACGAGCTGGACGAGCTCGCGGCCGCCGGCACCGAGGATGAGCGCTTCCACGAGCTCGGCGACGTGCTGTTCGCGGTCGTGAACGTGGCGCGGAAACTTGCCGTCGACCCCGAGCTCGCGCTGCGCGCGGCGTCCGACCGGTTCAGGGCCCGGGTGCAGGCCGGAGGCAAGCTCGCCGCATCCGAAGGCCATAGCTGGAACGATCTCGCCCCTGACGAGCAGCTCGCCTACTACGCGCGAGCGCGCCTGAACGAAGGAGAGCATCGACCGCGATGAGCCAGATCGAGCACGTACACGCCCGGCAAGTCCTCGACAGCCGAGGCAACCCGACCGTCGAGGTCGAGCTCAGTGTCAGGTCGGGCGCTTGGGGACGCGCAATCGTGCCGTCCGGAGCCTCGACCGGCGAGTTCGAGGCGACCGAGCTGCGCGATGGCGGCTCGGACTGGGACGGCAAGGGAGTCAGCCACGCGGTCGAGAACGTCAACGGCGAGATCGCCACAGCGGTTCACGGGCAGGACGCCTCTTCTCAGGCCGCGCTCGACCGGATGCTGATCACGCTCGACGGGACGCCGAACAAGTCCCGGCTGGGCGCGAACGCGATCCTCGCGGTGTCACTCGCGGCCGCCTATGCCGCGGCCGCCGAGGAACGTCTGCCGCTGTGGCGGTATCTGGGCGGGGAGAGCGCCCACGTGCTCCCGGTCCCGATGATGAACGTGGTCAACGGTGGCGCTCACGCCGACAACCCGATCGACTTCCAGGAGTTCATGATTGTTCCGGTCGGAGCCTCGAGCTTCCGGGAAGGGCTGCGGATGGGCGTCGAGGTCTTCCACACCCTGAAGAAGACGCTCCACGACATGGGCATGTCGACCGCGGTCGGCGACGAGGGCGGGTTCGCCCCGTACCTTGAGTCCAACGAGGCCGCGCTCGGGGTGCTGGTCGAGGCGATCCGCGCGGCCGGCTTCATCCCGGGCGACCAGGTGGCGATCGCGCTCGATCCCGCGGTATCGGAGCTGTTCAAGGACGGCTCGTATGTGCTCGAGCACGAGGGACGGACGCTCACACCGGAGCAGCTTGCCGACTACTGGGGCGAGCTCGTGGACAAGTACCCGATCATCTCGCTCGAGGACGGGATGGGCGAGGAGGACTGGCTCGGCTGGGCGCTCTTGACCGAGCGCCTCGGGGACCGGCTCCAGCTCGTCGGCGACGACGTGTTCGTGACGAACACAGAGCGCCTCCAGCGTGGGATCGATGCCGGCGTCGCGAACTCGATCCTGATCAAGGTCAACCAGATCGGAACCCTGACGGAAACCCTTGCTGCCATGCGCATCGCCCGTGAGAACGGCTACACCTGCGTGATGTCGCACCGTTCCGGTGAGACCGAGGACGTGACGATAGCGGACCTCGCGGTGGCGACCGGCTGCGGCCAGATCAAGACCGGCGCACCGTCGCGCACGGATCGCGTGGCCAAGTACAACCAGCTGCTCCGGATCGAGGAAGCGCTCGGCGCCGATGCCCGCTACCCCGGACGCAGCGCCTTCCGCGCCTAGGCGGTTGCACGGTTCGGTGCAGAAGGAAGGAGGCCGCGGGCGTCGAACGAAGGCCCTAGCGGATGCCTTCAGCCCGTACCGCCACCGCGCCAGCGCGCCGCCAATCCACCCGCAAGGCGACCCCGCGACGGCGACGGGTCAGGGTGGCGAGCCGTGGACTCCGGGGCCGCGTTCGCTGGGATCGGGTGGGCCGGGTCAGCCTGCTCGTGGTCCTCGCCGTCGTCGCTGGGCTATACGTGCAGCGAGGGATCGCGTACTTCTCGGTCCGCTCCCAGGCCGACCAGCAACGCGCGATCGTGCAGCAGCTGTCGCGCTCGAACGCGAGCCTGCGCGCCCAGCAGCGCTCGCTGAACGATCCGGCGACGATCTTGAGCGACGCCCGCGCGCTGGGGATGGTGCGGCCGGGCGAGCATCCATACGAAGTCACCGGACTTCCCGCTCACTGATCGCGACGCGCCGTAACCGCGTCCAGCTCTGGGCCGGCGCGCGCTCCTCTCCAAGATTCCGGGAGACCGCTCCGCGCGCGCCAGCGTTTACCACCGCCCAGCATCCGGCTGGGCGCTGATGCGGTTTGACGACGTCATCGGCCTCTGGCGCGATGGACAGCGCCGCCTCGCCCAGGCCGATCCGCGCGACCGTCCCGCGCTCGAGCGGGTGATCGACGCGCTCGTCGACGAGCTCCGTCGGCGGGTCGGCGGGGTGTTCACGACCGACGAGCTCGCGCGCTATTACGGCGAGGAGGGCACCGACTGGTGCTTCGACATCGCGACCCGGGTGGCGCCCGGCAACCCGGAGGCGTGGGACATGACGACCGTCGTCGGCGCGGCGTTCGCGCGCTACGTGCGCGAGGCCTCGGACTACGCCGGCGGCGCCCGCATCGTCCAGCAGTAGAACCCGCTAGTCGCCGTCGTCGCCGTCTTCGGCGTCGTCGTCGCCGACGCGGCGGATCACGATCTGATCCTCTTCGATTGCCACCTCGACGGGACGGTGGCCGGCCCAGTACTCGGCGTAGATCGGATCGTCCTGAACGGCGGGATCGAGCCACAGCCCGTAGCCCTCCTCGCCGTGGTCAAAAGTCGCTTCGATCGGCTTCCCCTTGCGCCGCGGGCTACGTCGCCCGCCGCGCCGGCCACGCCGGCGCTTAGCGGGGGTCTTTTCGCCGTCGTCCTCCTCTTCCTCCTCCTCGGCCTCCTCCGCGCGCTCGGCCTCGGCCGCAAGCTCGGCGGCGATCAGCGCTTCGTCCTCAGCGCGGAGATCGATCTCGTCGTCGAAGTCGACGGCTGCGCCGGCTTCGGGCTCGCCGTCGGGCTCGAGCCCCTGCTCGCGCTTGAACGCCTGGATCTGCTGCACGGTCACCTCGAGCTGATGGGCGATCCACGCGTCGGTGCGCCCCTGACGCACCCAGCCGCGGATTCGGTTCAGCTCTGGTCGTAGCGATCGACGGGCCATCTTCGGCGCGGAGACTAGTACAGCGAACGGCTGGAGCGCGGCGGGAGCGACTTCGCGACCCGGGCCGATCCGCCGACAGGCATCCGGCGCCCGACCGCTGCACAACCTCCACAATGCTTGTCGAGATCAGATGGCAACCGGTATGCTGGCTTCGGCGGACCGGATCCTCGTGGAGATGAGGCATGCCGGTGGCCTCGTTGACGACTAGGCGAGCAGGGAGGCACATCCCCAAATGTTGGTACTCACCCGCAAGTCCAACCAAAGCATCATGATCGGCGATGACATTGAGGTCTCCGTTCTGGCGATCATGGGCGAGAAGGTGCGAATCGGGATTCAGGCACCCCGCGACATTCCCGTATTCCGCAAGGAGGTATATCTCGAGATCCAGCAGGAGCGTCTCGGCTCCGGCAAGGGCGCCCGCGAAGAGGTCGACGCGGCGCTTCGTGGCCTAGGAGAGGGCACCTAGTAACAACTGCTACGCGGCGGCGGCGGGCACGACGTCCCGGAACCGCTAGCCGAGCAGGTAGTACAGCGTTTCGAACATCGCGATCGTCACCACGACGGCTGTGCCAATCAGCGTGGTGACAAGCAGCCAAAACCGCACCGAGCTACGTTTGCGCTCGCGTGCGCGCCGCCGCTTACGCGTGCGCGAGCGCGCGACCCGCAGCATGCGGTCGTCGCGGCGCCGGTCCAGCTGCATCTCCTGCCGGAACTCCTGCTCGAGTTCGGCGAGACTCTGGCGCATCTTCATCGCCATGCCGGCGCGAGCCTACCAAGCCGCGGTGCTCAGCGTTATGTAGATGTGCGCCGCCGCCGCGAACCCGATCCCGGCGCGCTTGCTAGTGGACTGCGGTCCGCTCGTAGACCTTCACGAAATGCAGGTAGTTCTTGGCGATCTGCTCGGCGGCCGCGGCTCGCTCGAGGTCCTTGCTGAGGAAGCCCTTGAGCGCGTCCCACCAGATCGAGCGCCCGATCGCGAAGCCGATGAAGCCCTCGACCGGCGCGGCCACCTGGAGCCACTGCTCGACCTTCTCGGTCGACGCGCCCCGCCCGAGCAGCACGCACGTGACGCCCTCGCGACCTGGGCCCGAGCGGGCCTGCTCGGCGAGCATCGCGGCGTCCGACTGCTCGTCGACGCCCTCGATCTTCCACACGTCGACCTCGATGCCGAAGTTCTGTGCGTCCGCGATCGCGCGCCGCATCAGCTCCGGGCGCAGCTCCGCGTCGTAGCGGTCACTGTCGCCGCCGACCGATGCAAGCTGTTCGTCCGTGGCGGGAACCAGCAGCTCGAACAGGAACTTCCGGTCGTTCTCGTGGAGCCAGTCGGCGAGCCGCTTCAGCCGCTCGAGCTGCTCCTTGTTCAGGTCGGCGTCGCCGTCGGAGTTGTAGCGGACGAGCACCTTGGAGAAATCCGGGTTGAACTTCTCGATGTGCGCCGCGAAGTCCTCGCCGTACTCGTAGTCGAACTCGTCCTGCCCGGACTTCTCGACCGGCATCGCGAGCTTCAGGCCGTGTTCGCGCGCCTGCTCGGGGATGTTCGAGCCGAACTGCTCGTCGACGAGGACGCCGGTGGCCGCCGCGTCGGCGCCCTCGCTCACGGCGGCGAGCATGCCCTCGAAGATCAGCCGCTTGGCGTCGGCGATCTGCTCGGTCTCCTCGGGCGTCGGATCGCCCTGGATCCCGAACATCTTCTTCTGGAACGACCCGCGATGATCGAACGCGAGGATGTACAGCTTGCCGTCGTATCCGAGAGCCATCAGCGCTCCCCTTTCGTTCCGTTGATGTGGTTCGTTCAGTCTACGTACCACGCTAGCCTGCCCGCGGATGGAGCACAAGTTCCAGCCCCGGGGGACTCAATACACGATCGGGGTCGAGGAGGAGCTGATGATCCTCGATGCGGAGTCGCTCGAGCTGGTCAACGCGATCGAGAGCCTGCTCGAATCCGCGCCCGCCGGCGAGATCAAGCCCGAGCTGATGGAGTCGGTGCTCGAGGTCTCGACCGATCCATGCCGGAACACGGGCGAGGTTGGCGAGCAGCTGCGCGCGCTGCGAGCGCAGGTACGGGAAACCGCGGTGCGCAAGGGCCTGACGACCGGCTCGGCGGGGACGCATCCGTTCGCGATGTGGGAGGACCAGCGGATCGTGGCGCGGCCCCGCTACCGCGATCTGGTGTCGGCGCTTCGTTTCGTCGCACGCCAGGAGCTGATCTTCGGGATGCACGTGCACGTCGCGGTCGACGATCCCGAGAAGGCGATCCACGTCGCCAACGGGATGCGCGTGCACGTACCGATCCTGCTCGGGCTGTCGGCGAACTCGCCGTTCTGGCGCGCCGAAGCCACCGGGTTTGCCTCGACGCGGACGCCGATCTTCCGAGCATTCCCGCGGATGGGCATCCCGCCCATGTACAAGGACTGGGAGGACTACGAGGCGCGGATCGAGTTCATGGTGCACTCGCGCGTGATCGAGGACTACACGTACTTGTGGCACGACGTGCGGCCGCACCCGGACTTCGGAACGGTCGAGATCCGCGTGATGGACTCGCAGACCCGCGTCGAGCACACGCTCGGCATCGCGGCGCTGGTCCAGGCGCTGGTCCGCGAGCTGTGCGACCACTTCGAGGCGGGCAGGACGCTGTCGCGGTATCCGTTCGAGATGCTCGACGAGAACAAGTGGCTGGCCGCGCGGCACGGCCTCGACGGCGAGCTCGTCGATCTTCCGAACTGGGACCGGGTGCCGGCGCGGGATCTCGCGAGGCGGCTCGTCGACCGCGTGCGCGAGCATTGCCAGGACCTTGGCTCGGCGGCCGAGCTCGAAGCGGTCGAGGACCTGCTCGAGCGCGGCAACGGCGCGGCACGGCAGGTCGTGGTCTACGAGGCGAACCACGATCTGCGCGAGGTCATGGCCGAGATAGTCGCTGCAACGGCCGTGTAGCGCGCGAGCCTACGCTGCGCGGCGGATCCGAGCCCTGTTGCCGACAGCCGCGCCGTCCTACAATCGGTGAGCCATGAGCACCGGCGGCCCGGACCTGTTCGTAATTTGCAAGAACTGCCAGTCCGAGGTGAGCCCGTACATAACCGAGTGCCCGTACTGCGGCAGCCGTCTGCGCAAGCGGGCGCCGAAGCTCGACCGCGACGGCCGCCCCACCGAGCGCAAGCGCCGCTCGCCGGCGCCGTCGCTGCCGCGGCTTCGCCGGGGCGAGATCCCCGGGATCCGGGGAGAGTCGCGGCCGTACGCGACGATCGCGCTGGTCCTCGCGGGGTTCGCGGGGACGCTCCTGTGGCGAGCCGCGCTCGTCGGGAGCACGCACGCGATCGCGCTGTGGGCCCAGTACGGGACGCACCTGTGGTGGCGGCTGCTGGTGGCGCCGTTCACGTATACCAACACCGGCTACGCGATCGCGACGCTGGGCACGATCGCCGTCTACGGCTGGCTGCTCGAGCGCCGTCACGGCCCGGCGCTGGTGCTGGTGCTGTTCGCGATCGCAGCGGTCGGCGGGGCGGCGGTGACCGCCGCCGATTCGACCCTCCCGCTCGCGCTCGGCGCCAACGGCGCCGCCCTGGCCCTGCTGATCACATGGGCGATCCCCGATCTGCTGTCGCTACGCGCCGGTGAGGACATCGACGGCGACCTGCTGGGGACGGCCGTGATCGGTGCGGTCGTATTGCTGATGCCGCTGGCGGCTCCGGGCGCGAGCTGGGTGTCCGCCGGGGTCGGTGTGCTGACCGGGATCCTGGTTGGGCTTCCGCTGGCGCTAACCGGCGAGCGTTAGCCGCTCAGCGCACCCGACGTATCATCCGTGGGCCCTGTGGTCGACCGCGCCTACACCGACGCCGAGCTGGAGGCTGCGATCGCAGCGCTGGCCGATCCCGACCGGTTGCGAGAGGCGCAGGACCTGGTCGCTCGCACGGCGCCGGCGCTGCAGCACGTGCTCGCGACCGCGCTGGAGGAAGGCGGATGGTTCGACAGGGCTCACAACCAGGCCGTTCAGGAGGCGACCGGGCACGACGACGTCGCCGAACGGTTCCGGGCGGTGCAGACGATGCTCGCGGAGGAGACCCGCCTGGGGATGCTCGTGGGCGTCGCGGTCGGGTTCGAACTGGCCCGGGAGCTCGCGGGATCGCAAACGACAGAGGAGGACTGACTCGATATGGAAGTGCGCTTTCTTGGACACGCTTGCTTTGAGCTCTCCGACGGGGACACGACCGTCCTCATCGACCCGTTTCTGACCGGGAACCCGAAGGCCGCGATCAGCGCCGACGACGCCGCCGCGACGACGATCCTGCTCACCCACGGTCACGGAGACCACATCGGTGACACGGTGGCGATCGCCAAGCGCACCGGCGCTCCGGCGGTGGCGATCGTCGAGATCGCGAACGAGCTTGGCGAGGAGGGCATCGAGGTCCGGGATCCCAACATGGGCGGGACCGTGAAGTTCGACTGGGGGTGGGTGAAGCTGGTGCCGGCCTGGCACACGTCGACCACGCCGAAGGGAACGGCCAACGTACCCGCCGGCCTGCTGATCAACTTCCAGGACACGGTCGTCTACCACCTGGGCGACACCTGCGTGTTCTCCGATCTGCAGCTGGTCGGCAAGCGCCACCCGATCGACATCGCGCTGATGTGCATCGGCGGCCACTACACGATGGACCGCGTGGACGCGGTGGACGCGGCCGAGTTCGTCGGGGCCAAGACCGTGATCCCCTGTCACTACAACACGTTCCCGCCGATCGAGACCGATGCGGAGGCGTTCAAGTCCGACGTCGAGTCGGCGACCCAGTCGAACGTCGTCGTGCTCGAGCCCGGGGAGTCGCACTCGGCGTGACCCACGCGATCGTCCTGATTCAGGCGGATCGCTCCGCGCTCGCGACGCTCGGCGGCGAGCTGGCCGGGCTCGAGGGCGTGGCCGAGGCGTACTCGGTGACCGGCGAGTGGGATTTCGTGGCGCTGCTGCGGTTGCGCCAGCAGGAGCAGCTCGCGACGGTGGTGACGGGCCAGATCTCGCAGCTGTCGGGGGTGGTCCGGACGCACACGATGGTGGCGTTCGAGGTCTACTCCCGACACGACCTCGAGGCACTGTTCTCAGTCGGGCAGTAATGCGGGTCGCAGTTGTGGCGGAGTGGTACCCGTCGCCGGGGGACCCGGTGCTCGGCATCTGGGCCCACCGCCAGGCGGTGGCGGCGCGCGACGCGGGCGCCGACGTGCGTGTGCTGGCGCTGCGACGCCCGATCCCCCCGCTCGCGTTGTTGCATTTTCCCCCGGCCCTCGGTGCGCTCGGCCGCTGGGCCGCGGGGGCCCGGACATCGCTCAGGCCACTGACGCTCGACGGGCTGCCGGTGGCGCCGGTGCCGTTCATAGCGCCACCGCGCCCGCTCTCGTACGGCAGCTGGGGCTACTGGATGGCCCCGCCGCTGGCCCGAGCGCTCGACCGGCTGCACGCGGAATGGCCCTTCGACGTGCTCCATGCGCATTGCCTCGCACCGGCCGGGCACGCTGCCGCTCGGTGGGTTCGGCGAACGAGCTCGTCGGCGTTCGTCGTCTCGGCGCACGGTCCCGACATGATCCACGTGGCCGGTCAGAGCAGCATCGGTCACCGGGCGTGCGTGGCCGCACTGGCCGCCGCCGACGTGGTGATCGCGAACAGCAGCTGGGCCGCTCTTCGTTGCGAGGAGATCGCCGGCCGCCCGTTGCCGGCGCGGGTCGTGCACCTCGGAGCGGACCTGGCGTTCGACGTGCCGGCCGCGGCTTCGAACGGCCGCGTCCGGATCGTCACGGTCGCCCATCTGGTCGCGCGCAAGCGCCACGAGGTCGTGCTGCGCGCGATGGCGCTGTTCGACCCGGTTCGACGGCCGGAGTACCTGGTGATCGGCGACGGTCCGCTCCGCCCCGGCCTCGAGCGTCTGGCGGCCGAGCTCGGCGTAGCCGATCGGGTCCGGTTCCTCGGGCAGCTGCCGAACCCCGACGCGGTGGCCCGGGCGGCGGCGTGCGACGTGTTCGTGATGCCCGGGGTGGAGGAGCCGTTCGGGGTGGCGTTCATCGAGGCGATGGCCGCAGGGCTGCCGGCGATCGGGAGCCGTGGCGAGGGAGGACCCGAGGACATCGCGGCCGCGGGGGAAGGGATGCTCCTGGTCGAGCCCGGGGACGCCGCGGCCTTGGCAGCGGTGATCGACCGGCTGAGCGCCGACCGCGATGAGCTCCGCCGGCTCGGCGCGGCGGCGCGCGAGACCGTGGCGGCGAACTTCACGTGGGAACGGAGTGGGGCGGAGACCGTCGCCGCGTATCGCCAGGCGCTCGCGGCGTGAGCGACCACGTCGATGTGCTCGTGCTGTCGCTCGGCACTACCAGGGGCCTGCGTCTTGCCAACGCGGACCTGGTCGAACTGCTCCGCGAGGCCGGCGCCTCGGTGGCGGCCGTCGGAACCCGGATCGGTCTGACCAACGCTCTGCGGCGCGCGTATCCGGTCAACGACGTGGTCGAGGCGATCGCGGCCCGGCGCGCGCTTGCGGCGGGGATGCGAACGTTCCAGCCGCGGGCGCTGGTCGTATCGACCACGACCGCGGCGCTGCTGATCGGCGACCCCGGGGTGCCGTTCGCCGTCTGGCTCGACTCGCCGGCGCGCCTCAACCGCCCCGGCCTCGCGAGCGTCCCGCTGCATGTGCTCGAACACCGGCAACTCGCCCGCGCGCGGGTATTGATGCCGCACAGCCCCGGCGCCGCGGCGGCGCTGCCGGTGGGGTCCGCGCCGACCGTGCTGATCCCGCCACCGGTCCCCGAGGCCCCGGCCCCGGCCGATGCTCGGGAGCCCATCGCGGTCGGCTACGCGCCCGACCCGAAGGCCAAGGGCCTCGCGCTGCTGTGTGCGGCCTGGGAGCGGGCCTCGGTGTCGGGGGCGCGGTTGCTGATCGCCGGCATCCCACGCGAGCGGGCAGTCGAGTTCCTGGCCCGGCGAGGCGTAGGGATGCCGCCCGGTGCGGAGTTCGTCGGGATGTTGCCCCAGCCATCGTTCCAGGATCTATTGGCCCGCGCGCGGGTGTTCGTCAGCGCCGCGGAGTGGGAGGACTTCGGGGCCGCGCCGCTCGAGGCGCTCGATCGTGGCGCGGCACTCGTCTGCGCGCCGGGCGGCGGCCCGTTTCCCGCGTTCGCTATCGCCCGGTCGCTCGCGCCCGAGTTCGTGGCCGAAGACCGCTCCGCCGACGCGGTCGCGCGTGCGCTCTCCGCGGCGTTCGCGGCGGACGACGCCGCGATGGCGGCGTACCGGGCAGCGGCGCGGGCCGCGCTCGAGCCGTACCGGCCGGCGGCGCTCGTCCACCGGCTTCAGGAGGAGGTGCTGCCGGCCTTGCTCGGCCGGTAGTCGGCCGGCGCCCGGCCGTTCGAGTGGGGATCGCCGGGCGGCCGCACGCGGCCACGCCGGGTCGCGGCGCCGAGCACCGCGTCGACGAACGCGTCGACCTCGCTGCCGTCCGTCTCGAGGTCGATCGCGCGGCTCTCCTCGCCCATACGGCGGCGCAGGTCGGCGTCGGATACGAGGCGCCCGAGTGCTTGCGCGACCTCTTCGACGTCGTAAGGATTGACCAGCAGCGCGTTTCGGCCGTCGATCGCGACGTCGCCGGCGGCGCCGGCGGTCTTGGAGCAGATGATCGGGAGCCCCGCGGCGGCCGCCTCGCGGGCCGCCACGCCGAACGGCTCGTAGGTGCTTACCAGCGCGTACACGTCGGCGCCGGCGTACAGGGCCGGCAGGTCCGCCGGCGCGAGGTGGCCGAGGAACCGCGCGGGCACGCCGGCCTTGGCCGCGAGCTCCTTCAGGTCGTGCTCGAGTGAGCCCGCGCCGGCAATCTCCAGCTGCGCCTGAGCGTTTGTGAGACCGGCCTTGGCGAACGCCTCGATCAGCGTGCCGAAGTTCTTGTCGGGGACGAGCCGGCCGGCGCTGATGACCCTGACCGGTCCGTCGGTGTGCGTGCGCGTCGCCGCGGCGCGGAACGGCTCTACGTCCGCGGCTTGGAGCGCCACCGCGATCCGCTCATCTGGGATCCCGAACGCGAGCAGCCGGGCCCGAGCGGCCGAGCTGGCGGCGATGAACCCGTCGGCCCGGCCGGCGAGCCGGTGGTGGAGCCCGAGCTGCCAGCCGGGGAGCATCGAGTCGATCCCGGGCGTGCACTCGGTGAAGATCACGTACGCGCGCCTGTGGCGGCGGCACCAGTTGAACGCCCGCGCCGACGCCGGCCCGTACTCCGACACGACCACGCAGTCGGGGTCGGCGCTCCGCAACGCTCGCTCGAGCCGGCGCGGCCAGAGCACCGGCGTGCGCCCGGAGCGCCGGCGCTGCCAGGAGCGCAGGTGCACGGCCGGATAGGGGTGCTCGCGCGGGAACCACTCCGGCGGGACGTCCCAGCTCGGCTGGGCGGCCGACTGGTAGATCACGCAGAGGTCGAGCTCGTCGCGCTCGTGCAGCGACCGGAACAGCGGCTCCCGGTAGGGCACGGGCGTGGGCGGGACGATCGCGCAGCGAACAGTCATAGCCGCTCGAAGGTTATTGGCAGGCCCGGTAACCCGACACTCGCCGCCCCCACGGGGCCGAATGCATATTCGTCCATCTCTGGCAACGAAGCGCGCGCACTCGAGCCCGCCGGACCGTCGAATGCGCGGTTATCGGGGCTAGATCTGCGAGCCGCGACCGCGCTCGAACCAGATCGCGCGGTCCTTCCAGTCGTGGACCATCATCAGCGCCCCGCCGGCGGCCGTGAGGGCCAGCACCGAGCGCGGTCCGACGTACGGCTTGCCGATGGGCGCGGGATCGCTGACCAGCGCGAGGAACGCCGTAGCGGCGACGATGCTCCCAGTGGCTCCGTGGTGGCATCGCTGCCCGAGAATCCACAGCCGATGTCGAAGCGCGTCGTACTCGACGAGCTTCTTGACGGAGTATCCAGCGCCCTGTCGCATCTCCTGATCCGCCCCATTTATCGACCTTTATCCTGCAAACGTGAGGTGCCGGGCGGTTCTTTTGTGCGTTGTGTCACTCATCACCGCGGTGGCGTGTGGATCGTCGCGATCGACCACCACGACGCCCGCGGCCCCGCCGGCCACCGCGACAGCAACCTTGACCCAGATCGCGCCACCGACCGCCACCGGCAACCCCCCGACCGCCCCCGAGACCACCACGAATCCCGGGGCCCCCACGACCGGTGGCGCGCCTCCGGAGAACGCCCGGATCCCGGCCACGTTCACGATCGTGCGCGGCGGCGGGCTCAATCCACCGACGATCTCCGCGCCAGCGCACATTGCGGTCCAGGTCACGGTCGCGACGGGCGGCGGACGGTCGTATCGGGTGCTGCTGCGCACACCGCAGCCGCGCTCGCTCGTCGTCCCCGCCCACGGCCACGCCACCGTGCTCGTCAGAGGTTTGAACTCGGGGCGCTACCCGCTCGAGGTAGACGGTGCGCCGCGCGGAGCGCTGGTCATTGGTGTCGCGCCCGGCCCTTAGGCGGGGCCTACGCGATTCTGGATCCGACCGCGACTTCCTTGTCCGGCCGGAGCAGCACCACGCCCTCGGCCTCGTCGAGCGCGCCCAGCACGAGCGCCTCTGACTTGAATCGCGCGATGATGCGCGACGCGAGGTTGACCACGCCGACCACCAGCGTTCCCTCTAGCTGTTCGCGCGAATAGTGGGTGATCTGCGCAGAGGATCGCTTGACCCCGATCTCGGGGCCGAAGTCGATCGTCAGCTTCCACGCCGGCACGCGCGCCTCGGGAAACTCTTCGACCGCCACCACGCGGCCGACTCGCATGTCAACTGCGGTGAACTGGCCGACGTCGATCACGCCGCAAGCTTATGACGTGGTGCCGCTTGGCGTGGACAGCAAGCGCCGAGGCCCCGGCGCCGAATGCAGATCCGGCGGCCGAAGCCGATCCCGCGTTCGATCCCGATCCAGTGGTCGATTCCGTGGTCGTCGGGGCGGTGGCAGTGGTCGTCGGGGCGGTGGCAGTGGTCGTCGGGGCGGTGGCTGTGGTCGTCGGGGTGGTCGTACCGCTGCCGGTGGAATCGCCTGCGCACGAGGAGTCCGGGCTGGGATCGGCGCTGTTGCCGGGAGTCGTGGTCGCGGGACTCGTGGTCGTCGTGCTCGTCGAATCCGTAGTCGCGCCGGTTGTGCTCGTGTCGGCGCTTTGAGTCGTGGTCGCCGGAGCGGGTGTCGTGTTCGAGCTCATCGTCGGACAGGTCGTCGTCCCGGTCGTTCCGGTTGTCGTGGTGGCCGGAGTGGTCGTCGAGCCGGCCAGTACCGTCGAATCGGTCTGGGTCTGGGTCCGACCCGGGGGCACCGTCGGCGTGGTCTGCGCCTTCGTCGTTGCCTGCTTGCCGTGCTTGCCGTCGACCAGCGGTTTGTGCTTGGTGGTCGCGGCGGCCTTGGCCGCAGCCGGTTTGTGCAGATGCTCGACCACGGTGTGATGGACGACCGCGCTGGGTACGGCGCCGCCACTCGGTGCCTCCGAGTGCGCGGTGATGGTGACGGCTGCCGGCGGATTGGGAGCGGAGCCGACGTGGGTGATCGGGGCGGCGTGGTGATGAGCGTGCGGGCGCGCCGGCTGCTCGACCTCGACGGCACCGGCTGTGACCAGCGCGGCCGCGGCCAGACCGGCCGCCGCCTTCGTCGCGATCGCGCCGACGCTCGCCGAGAGGAACCCGGTCGTGCTCGTTCCCATCACGGCGCCTGCGCCGGCCGCCGCCGTGCCTCCGACTGCCGCCGCGGTACCGCCCGCGCTCGCGCCGGACGAGCCGGCGCCAGCGCCGGCGCCGGCGGAGTGGCCGATGTGCAGGATCGCGAGTTTGCGCAGCAGCACGAACCCGCCGACCGGCAGTACCGCGGTCAGCGCCTTGCTCGTCTCGTTGAGCTGGCCCTTGAACGTCTCGCAGCGCTCGCAAGAACGCAGGTGGCGGCGGACGAGCGAGCCTGGGCGCCGCTGGAGGCCTTCGGCGACCTCGGCAAGCTCGATTCGGACCTGCTCGCACGTGAGCAACCGCGCCTCCGCGGCCTCGGCGAGGGATACGCGCGCGCGCACGAGCAGCGACTTGACGCTCGGCACGGTCGTCTCCATCGCCTCGGCGATCTGCTCGTAGGAGAGGGCGTCCATCTCGCGCAGCACGAGCGCGGTCCGCTGGGTCTCGGGAAGTCCCTGAATGTCGCCGACCAGGAGGCGGAACTCCTCGCGGTCGTGGACCTTGTCGGCGGTGGTCGTGCCGTGGTCGGACAGGTGGATGTCCATCGAGTCGACGCCGACGGCCTGGATCCGGCGCAGGTGGTTGAGGCTGCGGTTGCGGGCGATCCGGTACAGCCACGGCCGGACGTTGATCGGGCGGTCGTCGTCGAGGATCGCGTTGAACGCGGCGGAGAAGACCTCCTGGAGGACGTCCTCGGCATCCTCGCGGGACCCGAGCAGGTGCCGGCAGAACGCCAGCAGGCGGGAGTGATAGCGGGAGACCAGAACCTCGAACGCGGCGGTGCTGCCTCGCCGGATCAGCGTGACCAAGCGCTCGTCGGACTGCAGCCTCAGCAGCGGCGAGCGCGCGTGAAGACCAATTCCTCCCGAGTATCTGAGCGCTGAGACTTCCATCCAGACCGCTTGAGGGCCAACCTAAAGGGGGCCGTCGCTGGCACGGACACCGTAGCAGCGGATTAGTTGCGGTCCTGCACAGCCGCTCCCGGATACGCCGCCCGGACGACCCGGGGACGGGCCGTCGCGCTGAGGTACCCGGGGAGGGACTCGAACCCTCATGCCGCTGGGGCAATCGCTCTTAAGGCGACCGTGTCTGACCAATTCCACCACCCGGGCGCGAGCCTAAACGCTACCGGCTCGAGTGGCGTGCTCGCGCGCGGGAACGAGGTTTAGCGCGCGGGTAGATATAGGCCCATAGGACGGGCGGTCCTCGCTTCCGACACCTCTGTCGGTTCGAAATTGACAGTGGAACAAACCCCTTGCTAGGTTCGACTCGAAGTCCGCGCTGGGATTGCCAGGGTCCTCGCGGGAGGAGCTACGCATTGGCAGGTGTGAAGCGGTGAGAAACTCGACCGCGGTCGGCAGGGTTGCCGCAGTCGCCGCGGTGGCGATTGCGGTCGTCGTCGTCGCCGTAATCCTGCTTTCCGGTGGGACGAATTACCAGGTACACCTCGTGTTCGGGGACGCGAGCCAGATCGTCAAGGGCGATCAGGTCCAGGTGGCCGGGAACTCGGTCGGCTCGGTCTCGAACATCGCGCTGACGCCCAACGGGCAGGCGCAGCTGACGATCAACATCTCGAACTCGAGCTACGTTCCGCTGCACCAGGGGACCGAGGCGACCGTACGGCTGAGCTCGCTGTCGGGGATCGCGAACCGCTACATCGACCTCCGGCTCGGCCCGGGGAACGCTCCGAAGATCCCGTCAGGCGGGGTGATCGGCACGCAGGACACCACCAGCGCGGTCGACATCGACGAGCTGTTCAACACGCTCAACCCACCGACGCTCAAGGGCATCCAGAACCTGATCCAGGGCGCGGGCTCGCAGTTCGCCGGCAAGGGCGCCGCTGCGCAGGCTGCGTGGGCGTATCTGAACCCGGCGGTGGCGTCGAGCAGCACGCTGTTCCAGGAGCTCAACCGCCACGACGGCGGGGATTTCACGAACTTCGTCGTCAAGTCCTCGAAGCTCCTCTCGGACATCTCCACCCGGTCCTCTGACCTGACCGCGCTGGTCAAGAACCTCGGGACGACCACCGAGGCGCTGGCGTCGCAGAAGAACGCGCTGGGCCAGTCGATCCAGGACCTGCCGCAGTTCATGGCGCTGGCGGACACGACGTTCGTGAACCTCAGAAACGCGCTCGACGACCTCACGCCTCTGGTCAACGACTCAAAGCCGGTGGCGCCGAAGCTGCAGAAGTTCCTCGCGCAGCTGCGCCCGCTGGCCCAGAACGCGGTGCCGACCGTCCGCGATCTCGCCAACATCATCTGCTCGCGCGGGTCCAAGCCCTGCTCGCCGAGCACGCCCGGTCAGAACGACCTGATCCAGCTGCTCGAGCTGAGCGTCCAACTAGCGAACGTCACCTGCGGCACGAACCGGGCCGCGAGCACCTGCAATGGCACGCTCCGGGCCAACGGCTCTCAGCGGCTCGGCGCGTTCCCGCAGTCGACCGACGCGCTCAACGACTCGACCCCCGAGCTCGCGACCGCACGTCCGTATGCCGTCGACCTGACCGGCTGGTTCGAGGGCTACAGCCATCCGGGCACAATCGACGCGAACGGCAACGCGAGCCGGATCGCGCCGGTCATCGGCGTCGGGTCGGTCGAGAACGGCAGCCTCAACCTGCTGCCGTCGTTCCTGCAGCCGGTGCTGCGCTCCGTGCTCGCGTTCGGCGGGAGCGGCACGGGGTCGGGAACCGGGACCAGCACTAACTCGAGCGGACTCCTCACCTCCGGGCAGGGCGATCGCTGCCCGGGGTCGATGGAGCGCGGCTCGGTGTACTACCCCGAGAGCGGCTTCCCGTGTAACCCCAGCGAAGTCCCGAGCGGGAACTGATGAGACGAGTCCTCCTCGGCGCCGGGATCGTGCTCGTACTCGGGGCGTTCATCGTGGTCGCCGGCGGATTCACCGGCGGACCAAGTAACCCGACTTACGGACTCGAGTTCGACAACGCGTTCGGGCTCGTAAACGGCGCGCCGTTGAAGGTAGCCGGCGTCCCCGCGGGCTCGATCAAGTCGATCGGCCTGTGCTACCGGGACAAGAAGGCTCACTGCTCGAACCCGCTCGACGCGCTGGTCACGGTGCAGGTGACCACGAAGGGATTCGGGGCGTTCCGCGCGGACGCGTCGTGCCAGTCCCGGCCGCAGTCGCTGATCGGCGAGTACTTCGTGGATTGCCAGCCCGGGCAGTACGGGAAAGCGCTTGCGTCGGGGAGCACGCTCACCGCGTCGCACACGTTCTCGACGATTCCGGCGGACCTGCTCGCGGACATCATGCGAATGCCCCAGCGCGAGCGGTTCACGCTGATCATCAACGAACTGGGCGCGGCGGTCGCGGGCCGCTCCATCGACCTGCAGACCGCGCTCAAGCGGGCGGTCCCGGCGCTGGATGAGACCGACAACCTGCTGTCGCTGCTCGGCGACGACTCGGGCACGCTCAAGGCGCTCACCGCGAACTCCAACGCGGTGGTCACGGCGCTGGCCAACAACTCGAAGCTCGTCCAGAACTTCATCGTCCAGGCCGACAACGCCGCCACCGACTCGGCGACCCAGCAGGCGAGCATCAAGACGAGCCTGCAGCGGCTCCCCGGCTTCCTCGAGCAGCTCAAGCCGGCGATGGCCAAGCTCGGCACGGCCGCCACCGCGAACACGCCGGTGGTCGCGAACCTGAACGCCGCCTCGAGCCAGCTCCACACGTTCTTCACGAACCTGGCTTCGTGCTCGCAGCCGCACACGGGCAATCAGTGCGGGTTCGCGAACGCGTCGTTGCCGGCGCTGCAGTCGCTCGGGCAGGCATCGGTCACCGGCAAGCAGGCGGTCCAGACCGCGGCGCCGACGGTCTCGATCCTCAACAAGTTCGCCGCGCCGACCAGCCAGGGCGGAGCCGGGACCGGCGAGCTCGCCCAGAACCTGGCGATAGTGCTCGGAGACATGAACACCCAGGACCGCGCGGTAGAGCCGGACTCACGCAGCCCCGGCGGCAAGGGCTTCAGCGGCCTTCAGGCGCTGCTCCAGTACGTGTTCAACCAGACGCTCGCGATCAACACGTTCGGGCCGTTCGGGCACATGCTCGCGGTCGACGCGTTCGTGAACCCGATGTGCTCGCCGTACGCGACGCCGGGGACGATCTCCGCGAACCTCAAGACGTACGGCGCCGCCTACCGCCAGTGCTACTCGTGGCTGGGCCCGAACCAACCCGGCGTCAACGAGACCGACCCCTCGAACCCGACCGGGTGCGTGCCCGATCCCGGAGGGGCGCCTCCCGGCGACACCGGACCGCAGACCAGCGCGTCCAAATGCCCGGCCGAGGCACTCAGCGCCAGCCCGCCGAACCTCAAGGCCTCGAAGAAGTCGAAGACCACTCCGGCGACTACGACCCCCAGTCCGAGCGCAACGCGCCCATCGGTCCCGACCACGAAGCCGCCTCCGGTGGTCCAGAACGCGCTCGGGGCGGTCAACCGCGCGATCGGCGCCGCCACCAAGCCACTCGGGGGGGTGACGCCGACGACGCCGACGGTGCCGAACCTACCGGTGCCGACCGTGCCGCTGCCCTCCCAGCCGCAGAGCACGAGCACTCCGAACAACGGCGCCCCGTCCGCCCAGCAGGCCCAACAGCTCCTCAACTACCTCCTCTCGCCATGACGCGTAAGCAGCAATCCGCGTTTGCCAACCCCGTGCTGATCGGAGCGGTCACGGTGCTCGTGCTGCTCGTAGCGGTGTTCCTGGCCTACAACGCGAACGAGGGCCTGCCGTTCGTCCCGACCCGCGAGCTGAAGGTCGACATCGCCAACGGGTCCGAGCTCGTGGCCGGCAACGACGTCCGCGAGGGCGGTTACCTGATCGGGATCGTGTCGTCGCTGAAGCCGGTGACGATGGAGAACGGGCAGACCGGCGCGCAGCTGACGCTCAATCTGAACAAGGCCTACGGCGAGGTCCCGATCGATTCGACCATCTCGATCCAGCCCCGCTCCGTGCTCGGGCTCAAGTACCTCGACCTGCACAAAGGGACCTCGAGCCACGTGTTCTCCGACGGCGCGACGCTGCCCGAGACGCAGACGAACGTCCCGGTCCAGTTCGACGACGTGTTCAAGATGTTCGACGCCAAGACCCGCGGCGCGGTCCAGGAGGACCTCGACGGGTTCGGGGACACGCTCGCCTCGCGCGGGTCGGCGCTCAACGACACGATCGCGAGCCTCCCCGCGCTGTTCGGCCACCTCGAACCCGTCGCCCGGTACCTGTCTGACCCGAGCACGGAGCTGACCCGCTTCTTCACGGGGCTCAATGCGTTCATGGGGGCCGTCGCCCCGGTGGCGCAGGTCAACGCCCAGCTGTTCGGGAAGATGGCGACGACGTTCGGGGCGATCGACCGCAAGCCGCCCGACCTGAAGGCGACGATCAGCGAGTCGCCGGCGACCCTGCAGGTCTCGACCCAGTCGCTCGCCGCCCAGCAGCCACTGCTGACCGATCTGACCACTTTCGGGAACTACATGACGCCGGCGACGAAATCACTCGAGGCGGCGCTGCCGGTGCTCAACCCGGCGCTCGAACAGGGAACCCAGGTACTCGGGCGCACGCCGGCGCTGAACGCGCGGCTGCAGGGCACGATGCAGGCCCTGCAGACGCTCGCGGCGGCGCCGGGGACGAACGTCGGGCTGAACGCGCTCGTCGACACCTCTTCGACCCTGAACCCGATGGTCCGCTACCTCGGGCCGTTCGTGACCGTCTGCAACGACTGGAACTACTGGTGGACGTACCTGTCCGAGCACCTCTCGGAGGCGACCTCGTTCGGATTCGCCCAGCGCGCGATGTTGATGCAGACGAACTCGGCGCAGTCCAACAACGTGGGCGACCAGGGCGCGACCGCGCCGGCCAACGGCGGCAGCTTCGACTCGCCCCAGGGGGGCAACGAGTACCTGCACGGCGAGGTGTACGGCGCCGCAGTCGACAACCAGGGCAACGCCGATTGCGAGACCGGCCAGCGCGGCTACCCGAAGAAGCTCAACTACTACGACCCGCAGGGCCGCGATCTCGACTCCGACTCGCACACGCCCGGCGACCAGGCCACGACCTTTGCCGGGAGCGCCCACGTGCCGGCCGGCGAGACGTTCACCCGCACACCGCAGAGCGCCTACGTCACTCCGTCCGTCCCGGGGAACAACTGATGCGAAAGCGACTGCACAAAGGCGGACTGTCCCCGTTCAAGGCGGGCCTGATCGCGATCGTCGCGATCGTCGTGTTCACCTATCTCGGCTTCACGAAGTTCGCCAATCCGTTCGCGAGCCCGTACACGGTGCACGCGATCTTCTCAAACGCGAACGGACTGAAGCCCGATTCGCTGGTGCGGATCGCCGGCGTCAATGTCGGCAAGGTAGAGAGCGTCGGAGCGGTCCCGGACTGCAAGCTCGGCGGCACGCCCGAGAAGACGGCGGCCGGGTCGAGCCAGCAGTGCAGCGCCGCCGACGTGACGATGACGATCTCGGACTCGGGGCTGCCGCTGCACAAGGACGCGACGTTCGCGATCCGGCCCCGAATCTTCCTCGAGGGGAACTTCTTCGTCGACGTGAGCCCGGGCACGCCCGAGGCCCCGGTCGCGCCGGACGACTACACGTTCCCGTTCCAGCAGGGCACCGAGCCGGTGCAGTTCGACCAGGTCCTCACCTCGCTGCAGTCGAACACCCGCCAGAACCTGCAGACGCTGCTGCAGCAGTTCGGCACCGCGCTCAAGAAGGGAGGCCCGTCCTACAACGCCTCGATCAAGTACTGGCTCCCGGCGTACGAGTACTCGGCGATCGTCGCGCACGACGCGCTCGGCATCGAGCCGCACGACCTGTCGAACGCGATCAACGACCAGGGGACGGTCTCGGGTGCGATCGACACCCACCCCCAGAACCTCGAGAACCTGATCACGAACTTCAACACGACCGCGAACGCATTCGCGCGCGAGAACGTCTCGCTCGAGAACGCCGTGACCGCGCTGCCGAAGACGCTCCAGGCCGCGATCCCGGCGTTCAACGCGCTCAACGCGGCGTTCTGCTCGGGCGCGGCGAAGCCGAACTGCGCGCCCGGGCCGCTCCCACAGCTGGCCAAGGCGCTGGTCCCGGGCGTCCAGTCGACCGGCCCGATGATCGACGCGAGCCTGCCGTTCATCACCCAGCTGCGCTACCTGGTCTCGCCGTCGGAGCTGGAGGGGTTGACCAACGACCTCTCGGGGACGGTGCCGGCACTGTCGAACCTGACTCGGGCGAGCATCCCGCTGATGGCCAACGGCGTTCGGCCGGCGTCGAGCTGCGTCTCGAACGTCGTGATCCCGTGGACGAAGCTCACGATCAACGATCCGAACTTCAATGCCTCGAACGGGTTCCCGTCGCGGCCGGTGTACGTCGAGGCCGTCGATTTCCTTCCCGGGCTGGCCGGCGAGTCGCGGGACTTCGATGCGAACGGCCCGTACGTCCGGATTCTCGGCACCGGCGGCACGCTCACCTACTCCCTCCAGCCCGGTCTGCTCGGTCAGGCGCTCGCCCCGCTC
>Ga0335083_10001801_pt1 | contig 29074 bp, 22 predicted proteins | sample Lox_Sample_42_FD_206716 | JGI IMG/M metagenome (GOLD analysis project Ga0335083, IMG submission 206716) | Soil microbial communities from Loxahatchee National Wildlife Refuge, Florida, United States - Lox_Sample_4.2 | ecosystem: Environmental > Terrestrial > Soil > Wetlands | place: USA...
TCCGACGGCTCCGCATCCGCTGGGACCGAAACCCACTCGTCCATCAGGCCTTCCTCACCCTTGCCGCAGCGATCATCTGTTATCGTACTTGGCTTAATGAAAGCTAGTTTTGTCCGGTGGCTCTTAGAAAGCAACCGCTTGCATCACTGTAAACTCTGTGCGATATTGCCAGAGCATGAACTGGTGTACATGCTGAAGACTAAAGACTAGACGGCAGATTGTAATTTTTATTGAGCGGTCATGGTGGACAGATATGAACGGATTCGTAACGGTCGCAGCGCTGGGTGTAGGAATCGCCGTAGGCGCCGCCGTGGTGTGGGCGCTAATGCGGGCCAAAGGCGCGGCCATTGCCGAACGGTTGTCGGCCCAGCAAAGCATTGCACAATCGTTGCAACAGCGCGAAACGCAGCTGCAAACCGAATTAACCACTCTCCGCACCGCCAACACCCTGCTGGAGCGCGATAAGGCGGCGCTGGCAGCCACGCTGCAACAGGAACGCGAACAAGAGCAAAAACTCAAGCACGCTTTCCAATCGCTGGCAGCCGAAGCGCTGCAAGCCAATAATCAGCAATTCATCACATTAGCTACATCGGCACTTAATACGCAACAGGAAGCCGCCAAAGGAAATCTTGGCGAACTGGTTAATCCTGTCAAAACCGCGCTCACCAACGTCGAAAAAAAACTGCAAGACCTGGAAGTTGCTCGCCAGGGAGCCTACTCGGGCTTACTGACGCAGGTGCAATCGCTACAGGAATCGGAACGGTTGCTGCGGACCGAAGCGGCCAATTTAGTCAGCGCTTTGCGCTCGCCCACGGTTCGTGGACGCTGGGGCGAAATGCAACTTCGGCGAGTGGTGGAACTGGCCGGCATGCTCGATCATTGCGACTTTTTCGAGCAAGTCAGCACGCAAAGCGAAGACGGCCGCCTGCAGCCCGATTTGGTTGTCTGCCTGCCGGGCAATCGAAAAATCGTTGTCGATGCCAAAGCGCCGCTGTCGGCCTTTCTGGAAGCCCTCGACACGCAGGAGGAAGATGTCCGGCAAGCGCGGATGAAAGACCATGCCCGGCTGGTGCTCGATCACGTTTCCAAACTAAAAAAGAAAGAATATTGGAATCAGTTCGAGCACTCGCCCGATTTTGTGGTGCTGTTCCTGCCGGGTGAAACATTTTTCAGCGCGGCCCAACAGTATGCGCCGCAACTAATCGAACTCGGCTGGGAGCAACATGTCGTGATTGCCACGCCAGTCACGTTGATTACGCTGCTGCGGATGGTTGCGCTGGGTTGGCGACAGGAAAAGCTCGCGCAAAACGCGCAGGAAATCAGCGATTTGGGCAAGCAACTGTACGAACGACTAGCCAAGGTGGCCGACCACATGCGTCGGCTAGGCAAAAGTTTGCAAACCTCCGTCAACACCTACAACGAAACCGTCGGCACGCTGGAATCGCGCGTGCTGACCAGTGCCCGCAAGTTTCATGAACTCGGCGCAGCCCCGTCGGGCGACACCATTGACGACGTTGAACCGCTGGAAGTGATGACTCGCGAAATTCAACGTCTGGAATTGCTGTCGGCCAGCCTGGAAGAAGCCCCGTCTTTCCCGAAAAGCCACTCTTGACCGCAGCGGGGACGCTTTCTATCCTTCCCGCGCATTTTTGTCGACCGATGCTAGCATGAAGCGATCAGCGGCTAGCGACTAGCATTATCCTGGCAAGAACTGAGTAAGTTCATTTTGTCTTGAGCTATTTGCTGCCGCTAGTTGCTAATCGCTAATCGCTTTTTTGGATGAAAGGATTCGTCCATGGATCGCTCTACCAATGGTTCCACTTCGCCTGCTTCTTCGACCACTGCGACGCCCGTGCCGCTGCTCGATGTCAAACGGCAATACGCACCGCTGCGGGAAAAACTGTTGGCCGCGGTAACGCATGTTTGCGATAGCGGCCGGTATATTTTGGGCCCAGAATGCGAAGAGTTGGAACGAGCGGTGGCGGCTTACACCGGCGCTCGGCATGCGATTACGTGTGCCTCGGGGAGCGATGCGTTGCTATTGGCGCTGATAGCCCTGCACATTGGCGAAGGAGACGAAGTGATCTGCCCCAGTTACACATTTTTCGCCACGGCCAGCGCCGTGTGGCGGCTGGGAGCGGAGCCGGTGTTTTGCGACATCGAGCCGGGAACGTTCAATATCGATCCGGCCAAAATTGAGCGGCTGATTTCGCCGCAGACGAAGGCCATCATTCCAGTGCATTTGTTTGGGCAGTGCGCCGCGATGGATGAAATTGGCCGCGTGGCCGCGAAACACAGCGTGCCGATTATCGAGGACGCCTGCCAGGCGATCGGGGCCGAATACGCCGGCCGCAGCGCCGGAACGCTGGGCGACATGGGCTGCTTCAGTTTTTATCCGACGAAAAATTTGGGTGGCATGGGAGACGGCGGCCTGCTGACGACCGATCGTGACGATCTGGCCGCTAAATTGAAATTGCTCCGCGGCCACGGTATGGAGCCACGGTATTATCATCAACTCGTGGGCATCAACAGCCGCCTCGATACCTTGCAGGCGGCGGTGCTGGGCGTGAAGCTGCCGCACCTCGACGAATGGGCCCGGCAACGGCAAAGCAATGCGGAGCGCTATCACGCGCTATTTTCCGAGTACGGGCTGGATAAAATTTTGACACTGCCGATTACGGCCCGGGCCGCAACGCACGTGTGGAACCAATACACCATCCGCGTGCCCGACGGGCGGCGAAACGATTTGCGCAAGCACCTGACGGCGGCGAAAATCGGCACGGAAATTTACTACCCGGTGCCGCTGCACGAGCAGAAATGCTTCGCCTCGCTGGGCTATCCGTTGGGCAGCCTGCCGGAAACGGAACTAGCGGCGCGCGAAACTTTGGCGCTGCCGATATTCCCGGAACTGACGGCGGACGAGCAGCGAACGGTGGTGGCGACGATTGGTGGATTTTTTGGGGCCAGCAACAGCGCCGCATCGAATGGCGCGGCTTCAACCACGCCCACGAGCACCATTCCGCGGCCCAAGTTTTTGCAGCCGAAGAGTTCGGAAGTTAAGCGTTAAGAATGCGGGTAAAGATTGAGGTTTGGCAGCGCGAGCGACGGTGGCCCGGCGATTTCATCGCCGGCTTTATGTATGAAGCAACGGCTTGAGCAAGCAGCCGGTGGCATTGTCGGGCACGGCGGCGATTTCTTCGGGCGTGCCTTCGGCGATAATCTGCCCGCCGGCAGCGCCCCCTTCAGGGCCGAGATCGATGATCCAATCGGCGGATTTCATCACGTCTAAATTGTGCTCGATCACAAGGACCGTGTTGCCCAAATCGACCAGGCGCTGGAGCACATCGAGCAGTTTGCGGACATCGTCGAAGTGGAGGCCGGTGGTCGGTTCGTCGAGCAAATACAACGTGCTGCCGGTTTGCTGGCGGGCCAGCTCGGCGGCAAGTTTGACGCGCTGGGCTTCGCCGCCAGAAAGCGTGGTGGCCGATTGGCCGAGCGTGAGATAGCCCAGGCCGACTTCTTGCAGGCTGTGCAGCGGACGGGCGATGAGCGGAAAGTTTTCGAAAACGTCGGCAGCTTCGTCGATGCGCAGCGCCAGCATGTCGGCAATCGACAGGCCCTTGAATTTCACTTCCAGCGTTTGGCGGTTAAAGCGCTGGCCCTGGCAGACCGGGCAGGTGACGAACAGATCGGGCAGAAATTGCATTTCGATTTTTTTGACGCCGTAGCCTTGGCATTCCTCGCAGCGGCCACCTTTGGCGGGCGCGCCCGATTTGCCAACGGAAGGAATGTTGAAGCTGAAACGGCCGGCAGTGTAGCCGCGAGATTTGGATTGGGGCGTGGAAGCGAACACTTTGCGCACTTCGTCGAAAATGCCGGAGTACGTAGCGGGGTTACTGCGCGGCGAACGGCCGATGGGGGCTTGATCGATCACGATGATTTTGTCGATTTGGTTCACGCCGCGCAGACTGGTGTGCGGGCCGGGCTTGGGACCCTCGCCTGTTAGGCGGCGGACCAGCGCGCGGGCCAGCGTTTCGTTCACCAGGGAGCTTTTGCCGGAGCCGCTGACGCCGGTGACGCATACGAATACGCCCAGCGGAAAACGAGCGGTGACCTGTTTCAGATTGTTGGTGGTGACGCCTTCAAGCGTGATGGAGCGCGTTTTGGCGGCGCGCCGGCGCTGAGGCGGCACGGGAATGGAAACCGCGCTGGACAGGTAACGGCCCGTGAGTGAATTGGGGTCGTCGGCTACGGCAGCAGGTGTGCCATGCGCCACAATGCGGCCGCCGTGTGCGCCGGCGCCGGGGCCGAGATCGAGAAGATCGTCGGCCTGACGCATCATGTCGGCATCGTGTTCGACGACCAGCACGGTGTTGCCCTGCGATTGCAGATCGCGCAGCGCATCGATCAGCCGCTGGTTATCGCGCGGGTGCAGGCCGATGGAGGGTTCATCGAGCACATAACAAACTCCGACCAAGCCGGAACCAATGCCGGTCGCCAGGCGAACGCGCTGTAATTCGCCGCCGCTGAGCGTATCGGCAGCTCGATCAAGCGTGAGGTAATTGAGGCCAACCTGATCGAGAAACGCCAAGCGCGATTGGATTTCGGCAGCCAGCGGCTCGAAGATGGCAAGATCGTCCGCAGCGATTTCTGATTTGAGTGGTTCGAAAAAGTCACGCGCCTGTTGCACGGTGAGCGCCGTGATTTCGTGAATGGCGCGGCCGGCGAAGTGGACGGCGCGGGCTTCGGGTCGCAGGCGCGCACCGCCGCAGGCCTGGCAAACGACTTGCCCGCGAAAGGTGGCGAGGCGTTCCCGATCGGCGGTTTTTGTGGCCGTGGCGAATTGCTTTTCCAGGAGAATCAGTAGACCATCGAACGAGTGACCATTATTTGATTGTCCGCGCAAAAACTTTTCGCGCACCGCAGGTTTCCACATTTCGTATGGCGTATCCCCTTTCAAATTGTTGGCCTGCAAGAATTCGGCCAACGCTTGTTGATGCCGCTTGGCTTGGGTGGGAGTATCGTTTTTCCAGGGGAGTATCAAACCGTCGGCCAGCGAGAGTTGCTCGTCGCCGAAGATCAATTCAGGGTCGAATTCTTCGCGCGAACCCAATCCTTCGCAGACAGGGCAGGCGCCGTAGGGGCTGTTGAAGCTGAACGTGCGGGGTTCGAGCTCCTCGTAATTGATTTTGCAGTTGGGACAGGCGTAAAGCGTGCTGAACAGGCGGTCCTGCCAATGGCCGGCATTGGGATGGTCGGGATCGCGCACCTGGCAGGCCACGAGCACGGCGCCTTCGCCGTGCGTGACGGCCAGGTTGAGCGATTCGGCCAGGCGGTCGTCGATGCCTTCGCGGATGACAATGCGATCGACAACGGCTTCGATCGTGTGGTTTTTTCGAGGTTCCAGCTCGGGGGGTTCGCCGCCGACATCAAGCACTTCGCCATCGACGCGGGCCCGCTGGAAGCCGGCCTTGCGGATTGCCTCGAATACTTCTTTGTGCTGCCCCCGCCGGCCGCGGACCATGGGGGCTAAAATCATCAGCTTGGTGCCGGCGGGCAGGTGCATCAACTCCGCTTGAATTTCCTCGGGCGATTGCTGGCAGATGGGGGCGCCGCATTGGTAACAGTAAGCCGTGCCGAGGCGGGCCAGCAGCAGGCGGAGATGATCGTAAATTTCTGTGACTGTGGCGACCGTGCTGCGCGGGTTGGCACTGCCCGCGCGCTGGTCGATGGAAATGGTGGGTTGCAAGCCTTCGATCAGATCGACGTCGGGGCGCTCCATTTGATGCAAAAATTGCCGCGCATAGGTTGACAGGCTTTCGATGTATTGCCGCTGGCCTTCGGCGAAGATGGTATCCAGCGCCAGGGAACTTTTGCCGGAACCGCTGACCCCGGTAACGACGACGAGACGGTCGCGGGGAAGATCGACATCGATATTTTGCAGATTGTGGACCCGTGCGCCGCGGATACGGATGAATTCGCCGTTGGCCGCGACGGAATTGGATCTGGAAGGCTCCATACGCCCTGATTGCCCTGGAAGAAAATTTCGGCAGTTTCCCAAACTACTTAGCGTACTTGGGAAATTGGGGCGCGTACAGAGACGGTGGGTAGTTGCATGCTCTATGGCGGGCAGACAAAATGGCACTGGACTTTTCGGTTCTAACCCCCCACGGTTCTATGTCCATCGCCGAACCAATGCAGCAGCGGGCCGAAGAATTTCGGACCCGTTATCAAGCGGTGCGAGAGCAGATTGGCCGGGTGATCGTCGGTCACGACGAGATTGTCCACGGCGTGCTGACGTGCCTGTTGGTGGGCGGGCATTGTTTGTTGGAGGGAGTGCCGGGATTGGGCAAAACGCTGTTGGTGCGGACGCTGGCCAAGACGTTGGATTTGCATTTTTCGCGAATTCAGTTCACGCCCGATTTAATGCCGGCGGACATTATCGGCACGAATATGGTGATGGAATCGCCCGATGGGAAACGGTTTTTCGAGTTCCAGCGGGGAGCGATTTTCACGCAGTTGTGCTTGGCGGACGAAATCAACCGGGCCACGCCGAAAACGCAATCGGCAATGTTGGAAACGATGCAAGAGTTTTCCGTCACCGTGGCCGGGAAGGTTTACCCGCTCCAGCGGCCGTTTTTCGTGCTGGCCACGCAAAACCCGATTGAACAGGAGGGAACTTACCCGCTGCCGGAAGCGCAGTTGGACCGGTTCTTTTTCAAGTTAATGGTGGGCTACTCCAGCCGTGAGGAATTGGCAACCATCATTGACCGCACAACACGGGGAGAAAATATCGAGCCGCAGAAAGTGATGGACGGGCCGGAGATATTGAACTGGCAACAATTGGTGCGGGAAGTGATTTTGGCCAAGCACGTGCAGGATTATATTGTGCGGCTGACGTTGGCCACGCATCCGGAAGGGGCATTTGCTTTGCCCATCACGAACCAGTATTTGCGCTGGGGCGCTAGCCCTCGTGCCGCGCAAGCATTGGCTTTGGCGGCGAAAGTGCGGGCGCTTTTGGAAGGGCGCTACAACGTGAGCTTTGAAGACGTGCGGCGCGTGTATTTGCCGGCGCTGCGGCACCGGGTGATTGCGAATTTTGAAGCCCAAGCCGAGGGGATCGACACAGATCACGTGCTATCGGAAATTCTGGACAAGCTGCCCGAAAAATCGGGCGAAGCGGCAGCTTGAGTGGCAAGTCAATGGGGGAGCGTTTACGCCAGTTTCAGTTCGATTGATTCACTACCAGCGCGGGCAGCCAGGTGAACAGCATGTAGGCACGCGGCGTGGCTAAGTCGGCCAGGGTCGATAAATCGAGTTGGGCCGCAGGCGCAGTGCCCGCAGCGGCATCGGAGCCGAGCAACACGGAGTTCAGAAAGCCTGTAGGCCGCTCGTATTTGACGACCCGCACTCGTCGCGGATCGAGGTTTGCCAGTTCAATGGCGCGGTCCACGGCCTCTTCGATGAAACCAAGCTTGTCGACCAAGCCCAAATCAAGCGCCTGCTTGGCGGTGAAAACTTGCCCGGTGGTAGCCGTGGCGAAGTTCTGTTTATTGTTGGCCAATTGCGGGCGGGCTTCAGCGACGACCTCTTTGAATTGATCAAAAGTCTGATCAACGAGGCCCTGCAAAATGGCGCGTTCCTTTTTGGCCATTTCCGGCGATAATTTTTGCGTAGGGCTGCCCAACTCTTTGTACGGCCCGCTGACGACCGAATCGTCCTGGATTTTCCAGCTTTCCAGCAAATCGGCGATGGTGAAGTGCGGAATGATAACGCCGATCGATCCGGTCCAGGTAGTGCGCTCGGCAAAAATGGTGTCGGGCACATCGCCGGCGGCCATGGACAAATAATATCCGCCGCTGGCCGCGATGCCTCCCATGCTGACGACGAGGGGAATTTTGCGACCCCCGGTGCTGTCGCCCTCGCGCAGCATTTTCAGATGGTGAAATAAATAATCGCTGCCGGTGACGGTGCCGCCGGGAGAATCGACACGCACGACCACGGCTTTGACGTCCGGGTCTTTGGCAACCTGGTCAATTTGCCATTTGGCGAAACCATCGGTGTGCATGATGGCGCCTTCGATGGTGATGATGGCCACTTTTTGTTGCGCGGTTTCCGAGTGAGAGACATAACGTTCTTCCAGGCGCGGGTTTTTCTGGAGGTATTGGTCGTAGGCGGCGCGATAACTGAGGGCAAAGCCGAAGGCCAAAATGGCCACGATCCAGGGCAGCCGTCGTCCCCAGCGCCCCCACCCTCCCTGTTCCTGCAAAACGACGCGCAGTGGTTTATCGCCATTGGATGAGCCATCAGAATGCGAGGGAGGCAACATAGAAGACATGGCAAATCTCCTCAATAAGGAAGCGGCTGGCGGCCGCAGCGTGAAAGGCAATCTGCTGCAAATCGGCCTGATTCAGGTAAATTCAGAGCGCATTCTAGGATTTTGCCGTCCCGGCGCGGAGGTGACGGCGGTTTATTCGCACTGTTCCCCAGATTTCTTGCATCGCATAGTTGCACGGGGGTGCTCCGCGAATTAAGAAAGATAGGGAGTTTGAGCGTCCTGGTCATGTTTCCAGCCACACTTTGGACCATCCGATGAGACACTGTTTTTTATTTACTCGCACCTTCCGTTGCTTGATGCTACTGTTGTTCGCCTTGGGCCTGGGAAGCTTGGCCGTACTGGCGGCGGAATGGAAATCGGGAAAAATTTATCCCGAGCCGTTGCTGGTCGATCCCGGGCCACCCGGCGGACCGCCATCGGACGCCATTGTGCTTTTCGACGGTAAAGATATGTCAGCCTGGAATGGCGCGGACGATTGGGAAGTTAAAGACGGCGTGGTGACGGTGAATCCCAAGTCGCCGGAAAAACAAGCCGATGCTACGACCAAGCAATCGTTCGGCGATTGTCAACTGCACGTGGAATGGGCCGAGCCCGACGTGGTCAAAGGCTCAGGCCAAGGGCGCGGCAATAGCGGCGTGTTTTTGATGAGCCGGTACGAAGTGCAAGTACTCGATTCGTACGACAACAAAACCTATTACGACGGTCAGTGCGCCGCAATTTATAAACAATCTCCTCCTCTGGTGAATGCTTGCCGCAAGCCGGGCGAGTGGCAAACCTACGACATCATATTCGAAGCGCCGTGGTTCGATGAAAAAGGAAAGGTCGCCAAGCCGGCATACATTACGGTTTTGCAAAATGGCGTCCTGGTGCAAAATCATACTGAAATTCAGGGCTCCACGTCGTGGGATCATCCGCCCACTTACGAAGCTCATCCCACCAAAGCGCCGGTCGCGCTGCAGAACCACGGCAACCCGGTCCGTTTTCGCAATATCTGGATTCGCGAACTGACGCCAAAAACATTCGTCGCGCCGGCAAAATCTGCCGCAGTAAACACCCAAGAATAGATGGTGGATGATTTTAACGTGCATCAAGCGGCTTAAGAAACGGCTGCCTTGACTTGGGCTCAATGTGCTATAATAGCCGAGATGTTAATCTTCCAGTTGGCAACTCGATATTTTAGCAAGCGCATGGTTCCCAACTGTGCCGGTGTGGCCGCGCTGATCGTGCTTGCAATGGTCCAATCGGTGCAGGCGGAAGAAGCCGACAAGACTTCGGCCACGCCCGTTTCGGCCTCTGCGGCAAATGCGCAAGCGGCCAGTGCAGTCTTGCAAAAAGCGGACAGCGGTAAGCAGCCAGGCGGCGTCGATATCGACCAATCGATTGTTCGCCTGGGCTCGTCCGATTTCCGTACCCGCGAGGAAGCCGTTAGGCAATTGGTCGCGGCCGGGCGGCCCGCAATCGAGCCACTAACCAAGGCCGCGCGAGGGGACGATTTAGAAATTTCCTATCGGGCGGTGCGGGTTTTGCAAACCTTGTTGCAGCAGGACGATCAAGCCACCGAGGACGAAGCGGCCGACGCACTGCAGAAATTGGCCTCCGACCCGTCCAAGCCGGCCGCCGATTTGGCAACGGACGCCTTGACAGTTTATCACCTGACACTGCAAGACAAGGCCTTGGCGACTTTGCGAAACTTGGGGGCAACTGTGACGAGCGATCAACTCAATCTTGAGCCGGGCGACTTGCAGGTGACCCTGGACGATCATTGGAAGGGAAAAAAGAGCGATCTTCGTCTGCTGAAAGATGTTCCCAATTTGGCGTGGCTGCGCGTGATCAATCGTTCGCTGGACGACGACGAATTGTCGACCATTGCCGGATTATCTCAGGCGACAGAAATCGATTTGTTCGGCACGGGCATTTCAGCCGACGCGGCGCAGAAATTGGCGACCGCCCTGCCCGATGCGGTGGTTGATCGGCGCAATGGAGCATTTTTGGGAGTGGGGGGCTTGCCAGGAATGACAAGCTGCCTAATCAGCGAAGTTCGAGAGGACTCGGCGGCGGCGGCGGCCGGCATTCAAGTGGGAGATGAAATCACCACTTTCGACGGCCAGCCCGTGCATAACTTTGAAGAATTCACCTCGCTGGTTTCGAACAAAAAAGGGGGCGACCAAATCGATTTGCAGGTCCGTCGTGATAACGAAGTACTGACTAAAAAGGTGAGACTGGGACAATGGCAATCGGATTTGCCGGTCATCTTTCACGGCAACTCTAGACCGCGGAATGTGCAAACTCCATTGCCGAACGCCGGGGGCAATCGCTAAGTTTTTGGCTGCCTTGCATGAGAAAGGTTTTGTTCCGCACGGGACTTTGGGCGTGTTTTCCGGCCGAACTATGGTTTTCGGCCGCGCTCTTTTCGCCCTGGCTGAAAAACGTCGCGGTTTTGTCAAGTGCATCGAGCACGTGCAATATCGCCGTGTAATGCCCGCAATCGTACCACTCGATGTTCGGCCGGCCGAACGCTTCCCAGAGGCTGTCGGTGCAGGGACGAGGAATGACTTCGTCGTGCAAGGCGTTGAACATCAGCACTTTTCGACCGCTGAGGTACGCTGCATACGAGCAGGGATCGACCGTCTTCATCAGTTCGGTCAACTCGTCGAGCGAATGCCCGTGTGCAAGCCAGTGTTGTTTGGCGGCTGCCAAATGTTTTTCCTGCGAATCGCGCAGCACAAGGCTTAAATCGCCGCCGGCAAGCACCGGACAAACTTTCACGAACCGGGGTTCGGCCGCCGCGGCCAACGAGGCCGTAATGCCTCCCAGACTGATTCCGAAGATGCCCAACTGCTGCGGATCGACTTCGTCCTGGGCCGCCAACCAAGCGGCGGCAAAGCGAATATCTTTCACGGCCTGAATCATGCCGCGCACGGTTTCTTGCGGATCGGTAGAGATCATCCGGGCTTTGGAATTCGGCTGCCGACGTTCACCGTAATAAGGCATGTGTACAAACAAAGCCGCCACACCGTGTTGAGCCAGATTGTTGGCAAACAAACGGGCCAATGGAAAATCGCCTCCCATAATGTGCAACACGACGCAGGCTGGATATTTTCCAGCCTTGGCGGGGCGGAAGTATTCGCAATGCACGGTGTTATTATTGGGCTCCGGAGTGACCACGGGGGAAGGAAAGGTCACGGTGGAAATGGCCACGTCGTCGGACCATTTCGGCAGCGCTGTTTGTTCGAAGGAAAACGTTTGCGCGGCCAGCCGAAACGGCTCTGGGACGGCGTGGGCTTCGTCGGGGACTGGTTCGAAATGAATTTGTCCCTGCCGCGGAGCGACGTCGTCCGCCAGGCCTGGGACCACAGGCAGCGCCATGACGCATGCCACGAACGCTATTTTGGTGGCGATGGGCATTGATTGTTTCCGTAATTTTCAAATGCTTGAATTGAACAAACGAGGAAGCAGCCGTTTCCGGCAATCGCTCGACCTGATTTTGTTCTGGCTAACATAGCCCGTTAGACTGCGGCGGAAAACCTGATTTCGCGCGCATTAGGATCGGGCGGCGTGCTAGCATGGCGGCGGCCACTTGTTTGCGGGGTGATGCCATTGCGGCCAACGCGCGGCACTCGTATAGTGTGCCCCCTCTTCCATCATCACTATTCCATGCGGCGCAGCGCGCTTATGGTGCCACGCTTGAACCGACGATCGGTCTGGATGGCGATTTTGCTCGTCGCGCTTACAGTTTGGGGACTGACCGATGTGCGTTCTCGGGCCCGGACCGATTTGAACAATCCATTGGCCCATCGGACCGACTTAACCGTGAACACCGTGGCGGGGGCCGCAATGTTTGACGGCCGGGATCCGTACGCAGTCAGCAACTTGCGGGGTTGGCATTACCATCTGCCGCCGCTGTTGGCGATTTTAGTCGCGCCGCTCTCGGCGCTGGACACTCAATGGCAAGGGGTCATTTGGTACGCCATGAGTCTTGTGATGCTGTGGGGTTGTTATACAGAGTGCCGCCGCATTTGGCAATCGTTGTGCGCCGCCGAGGATTTGCAAATCGGTAAAGTGGCGACGACGGATTCGCCAGGCCCCAACCGCTTGGCTTCGCTTCCTAACTATTTTTATTGGCTGGCGGCGGCAACGGTGTTATTGCCGGTATTGAATTGCTTACAACGCGGTCAATTGGGCATCCTGGTAACGTATTTTCTGCTGCTGGGGCTGCGCTGCGTGTTGACTAGCCGAACTGTCCACGGCGCGATGGTTGCGGGCATCATTTTGGCCCTGCCGGTGACCGTTAAAGTTATCCCTGCGTTGCCTGTTGGGATTATTTGTTTGCAACTTCTGGCCGTGGCTGTGCGTCACCATGAAGCGGCCGCTGCGAGGATGCGTGCACTGGGCATTGCGCTGGGAACGGTCGGCGGCCTGTTGATGTTTTTTTTGATCATTCCAAGCCTAGTTGTTGGACCTGCCAAGAACGTGCAGCTATTAAGGACCTGGATTGCCAACATCTCGCCCGATCAAGAAGGAAAATTTGACGATGATTTCGGCATGCATGCGATGCGAAATCAAAGCCTTAGCAATGCGATATACCGAGTGGGAAATTGGGCTGCGCATGTGTTCGGCGGAACGCAAGATGACCAATTGGTCGAAGCATTAGCCGGCAGCAAGGTGACCATGCCCATGGACAGCCCTGGGGCACAATGGACGGTGCGATTCATCCAGTTGTGTATGCTGCTGCTGCTCTTGGCCGCCGGGTGGCAAGCAGCCCGAGAGGGGAGAGGTTTTTCGACGGCAGTGGTCTTTTCGTTGGGTTGTTTGCTGATGTCTACGATCTCGCCGGTGTTTCGCGGGCATTACTACGTGCTTTGGTTGCCAGCCGCCTGGCTGTTGCCGCTGTATTGCTGGCGGATGGGATATGCGCGATCGGCGATGGCTTTATCGGCGAGCGCTTGCGCGGTGATCTGGACTCACTATTTGCTGCTGGAATGGGCCGGCCGGCTTGGCGTGTTGGGAGTAGGAGCCACCATTTGGTTCGGCGTGGCGACTGTGTTTTTAATCCGCCCGCGATTCGATGCTGGCCGGCTGATGCAAACAAATTCAGCTCCGCACTTACGTCGCGCTGCTTAGCATGCAATCGATCATGATATATAGCACCACCGTCATCATTTCTACTTACAACCAACCGCAATCGCTGCGGAAGTGCTTGTTGGGCTTTTTGGCACAGACGGTGCGCAATTTTCAATTGGTCGTGGCCGATGACGGATCGGGGCCGGAAACGGCCATGCTGCTCCAGAAAAGAGAATTCGCGGGCCTTGGAATACAACATATTTGGCAACCAGACCTCGGTTGGCGAAGGCCGCGGGTGTTAAATCTTGCGCTGGCGCAAATCGAGGCCGATTATTGCATTTTCATCGATGGCGATTGCATCCCGCGGGCCGATTTTGTGGAAGCCCATTTGTCGCATCGCAGAGCGAATTGCTACATTTCGGGTTCGAAGGTCAACCTGGACCCGCACGTGCATGCCCAGATAACGGATTACGACATTCGCACCAATCGCGTTTTTGATATCGAATTTCTCGCCGCGCTTGATCCTAAACTTTGGAAATCGCGTTACCGTTTGCAGCGTTCCCGATGGAACGGCTTATTCAACCTGCTGACGTATCGTTACCGGATGCTGAACGGCTCGAATGCATCCGCGTGGCGAGAAGATATTCTCAAGGTGAATGGCTTTGACGAAACGTTTGGTTACGGGAGCGATGACCGTGAGTTTGGCATGCGTTTGTCCAACGCCGGAGTGAAATCTCGCTGGTTGAAGTTTTCTTTAGTCCAACTGCATCAAGGGCATCGCGGGAATCCCAACCACGAGCAGATTCGCCGTAATCGGCGACGGTTTCGCAAGTTATTTTTTACTCGTCAGTCGTGGGTTCCCGACGGAATTGACACCATTTTGGAGCGAGAACGGGAACGGCGGGTAAAGGCCGCGTAAAGAAATGCGTAGCCACGACGAAGTTTGAAACGCTCGTGTCATTTTTACCAGGCACTAATCACGGGTGAAATCTTCCTGTTGTAATGCAGCGTATCTGGGACGGATTCCACGGCATGCTGGCAGCGTTGTTTGGACTGGACCATGCTTGCTGGCATGCTTTACAATGCCGCCCCCAACACTGGAGAAAGCGTTGTGCTCTCTGTTGAAACGCCGCGCATTTTGATTTGCCGGATGAGCGCCATCGGCGATACGATTTTGACGTTGCCCGTGGCTTGCGCATTGCGGCGGCAATACCCCCGCGCCTACATCGCGTGGGCGGTGGAACGGGGGGCCTCGCCGATGGTGATGGGGCATGCCTGCCTGGACGAAGTAATCGTGCTAAAGCGCGGTTGGTTTGTTTCGCCCAAACAATGGTGGCTGCTAAGGCAGCGATTAAAACCGCTACGGATTGAGGTCGCCGTCGATTGCCAAAGCATCACCAAAACGGCGCTGGCGGCTTGGTTGTCGGGGGCGAAATTGCGGATTGGCTGCAAAGGAAAGTATGGCTGCGAGCTCAGTCCGCTGTTGAATAATCATTTGATCGAGCCCAGCAGTCCGCATTTGACCGATCGCTCGTTGGAATTGCTTGCGCCGCTGGGAATTCACTCGCCGCAAGTCGAATTTCAGTTGCCTGTTGCGGCGGCGGCAATGGAATCGGCCAACGGCTACTTGCGAGAAATGGGTCTGGACCGCGGATTTGCCCTCATCAATCCGGGAGCCACTTGGAATTCGAAATTATGGGTGATGGAGCGGTTTGGGGAAGTGGCCTGTCATTTAGGGCGGCGGCACGGTTTGCCATCCCTGGTGGTTTGGGGCGGCGAGAACGAATTGAATTGGGCGCGCGAAATTGTCGCGCATTCCGATGGGCATGCCAGGCTGGCTCGAAAAACCAGTTTGCCCGAATTGGCGGCGATCTGCCGAGCGGCGCGGATTTTTATCGGCTCCGATACCGGGCCGCTCCACATGGCCGTGGCTGTCGGCACGCCCAGCGTGGGAATTTACGGAGCCACGCGCCCTGAAGATTGTGGACCGTACGGCCCGCAAAATATCGCCCTGCAGGAGCGCTATCACGACGGGAGCCGGAAAGAGCGCCGCCTAGCCGACAACAGCGCCATGCGGTTGGTGCAAGTTGATCAGGTTTGTGGAGCCTGCGATACGATTTTGTCGCGGCCTAAGGAATTGATGCGCGGGCAGGCAGCATAAGATGCTGTTGGTGAAAATTCTCCGCGACAATTCGCATGAAAACCGCAACTTGACGATTTTTTGCCTTTGAACATTTTGTTGATTGTTTCAATCGACACAGAAAGGATTCCCCATGTCGATGCTCGACCTTGATGCTTTTCGGCGCACTCCGTTGGTGCGCAAACCATTCGACTATTGCATTGTGCCGCGATTTATCAAGCCGGAGCCACTCGATCGCATTCAGGCTGATTATCCCGCCATCACGCAAGGAGGCAGTTTTCCGCTATCGACGCTGACCTACGGCCCCGCGTTCGAAATGCTGTCGCAAGAACTGCTGGGACCGGCCATGCGGGCCGCCTTTGCGGAAAAATTTAAGATGGACCTGCTGGGCCGGCCGGCCACGCTTACGGTGCGGGGCTATTGCCGAGCGAAAGACGGCAAAATTCATGTCGACAGCAAAACCAAACTGATCACGGTGCTGTTGTACCTCAACGCACCCTGGGAAGCGCCCGGCGGGCGTCTACGGTTGCTCAGGGACGAACACGATATCGAAAACTACTTTGCCGAAGTGCCGCCGGAACAGGGAACCCTGCTGTGCTTCCGCAATGGGCCAAACGCTTGGCACGGACACAAATCGTTTGACGGGCAGCGGCGCGTGTTGCAATTGAACTGGGTGGTCGACGAAGCCGCTGCCAATGCCTCCAGCCGACGCCATGCGGTGTCGGCATTTTTCAAACGGTTACGGCCATTCCGGCGCGTGGCGTGAGTACGAAAAAGCCGCGTATCCTTCGGCTGTGCAGGCTTATCATGAAGCCTCTTGGCCGGATTGCGGAAGAGATCGTTTAGCCGGCTTTTTGTAAGCCGAACTTGTAGAGATACGGATTCAACGTCGGATCGTTGTACATTTTGATTTGCCGGTAGAGCTTGAACCGTTTGCGCCCGGCAAAGATGTCTTCCAGCAATTCGGCCAGCGCCGTCGATAAATCATCATACTGTGCATACAGAATCTCCAGCCTGTCACACACTTTGGCCACATGCCCCGCATCGACATCGTGGCGCTCCAACTGTTCCTGCATGTGATAAATGCGCAGTGTTAAAATCGACAAGCGGTCAATGGCCTGGCCCGGCGTTTCGGTATTTTGCCGAGCGGCGTCGGCAGGCACTACGCCATGAGATGCTAAATCGTGCATCAGATACTCGTCGATTTTTTCGATCGCATCGTTGCGCTGTTGGTTGTAACGATCGATAGCGCGCTTGACCGCGGCGATCTGCGCATCGCCCACGTCCGGGCTACGGGCAATATCTTCCTCGTGCCACAACAGAAAATTGAATTTATGCTGCTCGCAAACCACGTACAGAAAATCGTGGTGCGGATTTGCAACGGCTTGCTCGTGCCACAGTTTTGTGGTGTTTTGATGCAGGCTCGTGATTTGGTTCACATCGAGCATGGCAATGCGAGGAAATCGGTGAACTGCCAAGGGATTGATTGAAATCAAACCGTAACGGGTTGGGGATTGTAGATAAGCCGGGCTCGTTTTCACAAGAGCAATCGCAGCCGGCTGGCAAACTGGCAGATGGCAGAACCAAACGGCAATTCTACTTGTTGAATGCGATAATAATTGTCTCTTTCACCGCGCGGATCGGCTTCGTAGAATGAAAATATGCTCCCCGAACGTCGATCTACAGACAACCGATCCCCCCGCGCCAAGCGGGTGATCTTCGGCGCGAATGTTTCGGGCCAATCGGTATTTCTGGCCTGTGTATTGATCGTTGGCGCCGGGGTGGCGGGCTACATTTTGTTTGCCGAAACTTTGGGCCGGGCCACTGCGGCGCCCAACGACATCAAGCTGGAAAACATTCCGTTCGACGGCGCCCAGGCTTACGAGTATCTCAAGCAGCTTTGCGATTTGGGTCCGCGACCGCCCGGATCGCAGGCCATGCTTGCGCAGCAAAAGCTGCTGATCGATTACTTCCAAAAACTGGGCGCCACAGTCATTAAACAGGAATTTCGGGGCCGAGATCCGCTAAGCGGCGCAGCGCTGCCGATGACGAATTTGATTATTCAATGGCATCCGGATCGGAAGGAGCGCGTGCTGTTGTGCGCACATTACGACACGCGGCCATTTCCGGATCACGATCGCCGCAATCCGCGCGGCCGTTTCGTCGGCGCCAACGACGGAGCCAGCGGCGTGGCCGTTTTGATGGAATTGGGCAAAGCCATGCCGAAGTTTTCCGGCCCGTATGGCGTCGATTTTGTCTTGCTAGACGCGGAAGATTTGACGTATTGGGATTTGACCTCGGGCGTCAATACCGGGAACTTTTGCGTGGGGTCGGAGTATTTTGCGCGGATGTATGCGGCTGATCCGCCGCCGTACAAGTATCGAGCGGCCGTGCTGTTGGATATGGTGGGAGGCATAAACTTGCGATTGCCCAAGGAAGGACACAGCGTAGCGTGGGCCGACAGCAACCCAATCACCAGCGGTATTTGGGACACCGCGGCGCGGTTGAAAGTGAGAGAGTTTATTCCACAGGTGATGGGCGATATCACCGATGACCACGTAATGTTGCACGACCTGGGGGGCATTCCAGCCTGCGACATCATTTGCGATTTCGGCCCCCAGACCAGTTACCCTCAGTGGCACACGCAAGACGATGATCCGGCGCACTGCTCGCCGCTGTCGCTGGCGAAAGTCGGCTGGGTGCTCACGGAGTGGCTAAAATCGCTGAAATAATGCCAGGCGACTCTCTGCTCAACGCTTCTGCTCGCAGCACTTCCGCCTGAAGGCAAATCACTTCTTTCCCGCCTCGGCCATCGCTTCCGGCCGGGTAAGATGGAAATAATGCCCGTGATCCGCGGTCACAATCAGCACGGTGTTGTCCCATCCGCCGTGTGATTCGATCCATTGCATCACCGCCCAGACGGCATCGTCGCCATCCAGCACAGCGCCGATGGAGTTGTCGATGTTGTCGTCATGGTTGGCCCAATCGACGTCGCCGGCTTCAATCATCAGCCAAAAGCCACGCGAGTTTTGCGACAGCACTTCCAAGGCGGCTATGGCAATATCGGGCAGGCGCGGATTTTCCTGGATGTCGGCGGCTGAGTACCCCTCCGCTGTTTTTTTGACTCCCAGCGTTGGATGGTAATTGCCGTCTGCGGTGCGATAAGGCAAGTGACTGCGATCCCCGGCGCCGAACAAACCCAACAACCGCTGGTGATGAGTCGCCGCTTCAGCCGCCGCTGCAGACAACGCCTGTGGCCCGTTCACGCCCGGCGCGCGCTGGACGACTTGATATTTTCCGCCGTGGGCTACATCAATGGCGGCCAAATCGTCGGCGGTGATGTAGCGATTGCCGGGCACAAAGTTTTCGCCCTGCTGCTCGATATCTTTCTTTTGCGATTCCGCGGTTGTGGTTTCACCCCAGCCGGTGCCAATGACGACATCTAAACCGGGCAGTGGATGATCGCGGTGTGAAATCGATCGCAAACCCACCAGGTCGCGGGAAATATCCTGGTAATCGTCGCGCCACACATTATTGGCATACGTGGCCGCCGGTGTGGCGTCGCTGATGGAAACGCTGGTCACCGCGCCCACGCTCCAGCCGCGGCGCTGCAATTGCTGGGCGATGGTTTCCACGGGATGACCTTCGGAATCGACATTGATGGCGTCGTTGTAAGTTTTGATTCCGGAGTTCATCGACGTGGCCGAGGCCGCCGAATCGGTATATGCCTGCGGCAGTTCGCGGCTTTTGGCGATCGGATATTCCGGATCGATTGGCACGGCCCAGGGCGTTTCGCCCGCCAGTTTCCAATCGTACCCGCCCTGCATTTTTCCGCCGATGTTGGTGACGGTTTGGGCATTCACGTCGGTCTTGGTGCCGTCGTTCTGCGGGCTGGTGACCATGTAACCGAAATCGGTTAGCGCGCCGCGGTAATCTTGGAAGTGCAATCCGGTGCCGCGGCCTTCGTGGTAGCGCACCGCTCCGCTTTTGTAACAGGCCGCGGCCCAGGTATTGAACCAATCCATGCCGTCAAAAATGAATAGAATGACACGCCGCTTGCCGGCTGCCACGGCGGTTTGTTGCAGATGGTATATGTCGGTTTCGTCGAAATAATCGGCGTGCGGATTCAGCGTGGCGGCCGGCAAATAACCGTACAATTGCAGTAAGTGGTCGGCGCTGCGGTAGAGACTGTGTTCGTCCTTCACAGAACTGAGGTCCATGCCAAACGTGTAGACCGGAATCAGCCGGTTGGAGTGGGTAGTCCAGCCTGTATATTTTGAAGGCAGCGAGCCCCAATAACCCCAGTCAGCCGTGTCCGTTTGTATGGCTGCGGTTTGCAAATCACGCAGCCGATCGACGACCGAGTTTGGAGCGGACGTTGTCGAGGCCTGTTCTCCGCAACCCCATAGAATTAACAATGTGCTAGCAAAAAGTATGAACCGATTGCAAGGCATCGTAAGGGTAGTGGCAGAAGGCGAGATGGAGCGAGGCAAACAACTAAACACGGTGGGCAGACGCCGGCAGTTCTCTCGACTATAACTACACCATGGTTTACTCGCCAGCCGCATAACCAATCACTCACGCAGTCATACACACTCTAAACAAGCCACCGGACGCCCATGTTTGTCGATCGTGTAGAAATTGATGTCGCTGCAGGAAACGGCGGAAACGGCGCGGTTAGTTTCCGCCGCGAAAAATTTATTCCCCGCGGCGGTCCCGATGGCGGCGATGGGGGCCACGGCGGCAGCGTTGTGCTGCGTGCTCAACCGGGCGTTGATAGTTTGGCGGCCCTTGCGCATCGCAAACATTGGCGCGCCGAACATGGCCAACCCGGCGGATCGAGCGATTGCTACGGCCGCAGCGCGGAAGATTTGGTGCTGTTGGTGCCGCCGGGCACGGTGGTGATCGATGCCGGTTCTGGTTTGGCGCTCAAGGACCTGGTGGAACCCGGCCAAGAAGTCATTGCCGCGCACGGGGGAAAAGGGGGCAAAGGAAATGCAGCGTTCAAAACCGCCACGAATCGCGCACCGCGCGAAAGCACTCCCGGCGATCAGGGAGAACATCGCCGGTTGATATTGGAATTGAAAGTAATCGCCGATGTGGGTCTCGTTGGCAAACCCAACGCCGGCAAAAGCACAATGTTGGCGCGGCTTTCCCGCGCTCAGCCTGAAATTGCCCCTTATCCGTTCACCACCAAGTACCCGAACCTGGGCATTGTCTATTTCACCCCCGATCATTCTTTCGTGCTGGCCGATTTGCCCGGCCTGATCGAAGGCGCACACGCTGGAGTGGGCTTGGGGCACGAGTTTTTGCGACACATACAGCGGGCTGGTATTTTGGTGCATTTGGTGGAACCAACGCCGATCGACGGTTCTGATCCACTGGCCAATTACCACATCATCCGCAGCGAATTGGAGCATTACTCGGCCGAGTTGGGCACACGGCCCGAAATTGCAGTCGTCACCAAGTGCGAACTCCCCGGCGCCGAAGATGTGCGGGCCAAACTTACAGCCGACATCGGGCGCGAGGTGTGGGCCGTTAGCGCGGTGACGGGACAGGGTCTCGACAAACTGCTGTGGCAAATCGATCGATTGTTGCAAGAACAGAAACAGGCTGCGGGCGAAACAACTGCGCCTGCGTTGACCCCGGGCTCCTGACCCCTGCTTTTCTCATGCAGTCGCTCCTCGCTGTCGACATTGGCAATACCCGGATCAAACTTGGTCTGTTTGCTGCGCCGGCGGAAAATTTGCGGAGAGAGCGAATCGGTTTACCCGTGCCCAGTCACACGCACGCCATGCCTACGGAGGGATGGAATCCGCTAGCCCTGCAGCAGTGTCTGGCCGATGTCCCCGCGGAAACGCCGTGGTGGATTGCCAGCGTCAATCGTCCCGCCGCCGCCAAGCTAACTGATTGGATTCAACAGCGCTGGCCGGTGCGAATGTTGGAGTACACCGATTTGCCGATTACCGCCGCGGTCGAGCACCCCGAGCGCGTGGGAATCGACCGCTTGGCCGGCGCCGTCGCGGCCAACCGCTTGCGCGACCCGGCGCGGGGCGCAATTATTGTCGGCGCGGGCAGCGCCATCACAGTCGATTTGGTCACCGCCGACGGTGTGTTTTGCGGCGGCGCTATTCTGCCTGGCATTGCGCTTTCGGCCCGAGCACTCGATCAATTCACCGATTTGTTGCCGCTGAGTCCAATGAACGAACTGGGCTCGCCACCCCCGGCTTTAGGCACTTCCACGCTTGCTGCCATTCACAGTGGACTGTTTTGGGGAGCCGTGGGGGCCATTCGCGAATTGATTGGACGCTTGTCCGAATCGTTGCCGGCGCCATCATCCGGCAAGGCGAGTGCTTTGCAGATATTTCTCACCGGTGGAGCAGCTCCGTCGGTGGCGCAACAACTGGACCCGGCGGCTAGGTTTGTGGAGCATTTGGTGCTGGCGGGCATTGTTCTGGCAAAGCCATGACCGGCCGCGCTTTCACCACCGTTGCCATGTTGACGCCTGCCGGACGCGGTGCGGTGGCGGTGGTGGCCGTTGAAGGCGCACTGGCGATGGACTGGGTACAGCGTTTTTTCCGGCCAAAGGCTCTCCGTTGCGTTGCTGATGCACCGCCAGGAAAAATCATTTATGGCCGCTGGGGAAGCGAACCGGCCGAAGACGTGCTCATCTGCCGCCGGAGTTCGGATTATCTCGAAGTGCATTGCCACGGCGGTTCCGCGGCAGTGCGCCGCATTATCGAGGACTTAGTTACGGCAGGCGCAACGGAGCAAGTGTGGTCAGCGCACAATGTCCGCCACGAAACTTCGCCGATTCGTGCAGCAGCGCGAATCGCACTAGCGCAAGCAACCACAGCCCGGACGGCGGAGATTTTGCTCGATCAATATCACGGCGCGTTGGAATCCGCCTTGGGCGAAATTCTGACGAACATTGACGGCAAGGCTGAAAGCCTTTCGACCGCGAAGGCTCTGACGGAAAGGTTGCTTTCCCGCGCTTCGTTGGGGCTGCATCTTACCCAACCGTGGCGTGTGGTCGTGGCTGGCCCGCCCAATGTCGGAAAGAGCAGCCTGGTTAACGCTCTGGTCGGTTATCAGCGTGCCATCGTGTTTGACCAGCCCGGCACCACTCGCGATGTGGTGACCGCCTTGACGGCCATATCGGGTTGGCCGATACAGCTATGCGATACGGCCGGATGGCGCGTGAGCGACGATCCGCTGGAAGCCGCCGGAGTGGCGCGGTCCCAACAGCAAGCGACCTCCGCAGATTGCTTGCTGCTAGTGTTCGATATCACGCGGCCGTGGTCGGATGCAAATCAGCAATTGTTGGATGAGAGGAACCAGGCGTTGATTGTTCACAATAAGTGCGATCTGTTGAGCCGCGACGAGGCGCCGACGGAGGGCAAAGTTGGCTGTGGTCGGACAAACTCTGTGCTGGTGAGCGCGGTAAGTGGTCAAGGCCTGGAGCTACTGTCGCAAAGAATTGTCGAACAGCTTGTACCGCTTTTTCCACAACCAGGCGAAGCCATACCGTTTAGCAGCGATCAGATCGAACGCCTGCAAGCGGCGGCAGCCTCGTTGACGGCCGGCCACGCCTCGGCTGCGAAAGCTGAGTTGCTGGCGCTGCTGGCATCGGCGGACACTGCGGAATGATAGGTTTCGCAGCACGACTGCTCTGGACCCTGCTATAAAAGCTGGCTATCCTTTGCCGCCCGCGCGTGTTGCGCGGCGGGTAAATTTAGTTCTCACACCCGAAATCTGTTTCATCAACGCGCCAATCGAGAGTGTTCAGGGAGGAACACGCGATGTTATGGAAAACCATCCACTTAAGAGCTAAAGCGCACCTGGATATGGCGCATTATCGAATCGGCCTGCTGGCATTTGCAGCAATTGCTTGGGCAGCGGCATGCCCGTGCTTGGCCCAGGACTCGAGCCGCGAATCGAATGGCGCTGCGGCCGATTCGCCAGCGGCAAGCGGCAATTTGGAGCACTCCGCGCCCCTTGTGCGGCCCGGAGTCGATGGCGCGTCGGCGGCGCGCCACTCTCTGGGTTATCCCGGTGCATCCACAACTATGCCAGGATCCGCACAAGGTTCTGCAAGCCAAAAAGCCGCTAAACAAAGCCCGGTTCTGCAAAGCCCCGTAAAGAATTCGACGCCGCAAACCGATGGGTCGTTCGCGGAGGCAGAAGGCGTCTCCGACGATTCGCCCGCGACCGATGCCGACCATTCCAGCACTGTCTTTGCGACCACGTTTGACGATCCGCCTGCACGCCCCAACGCCGCGATCGAACCGGCCAAATTTGACGGCGTCCAACCAGGAGTGACCACGGCCGAGGAGCTCAAGGAAAAATGGGGCGCAGGGGAGGAAGTTTCCAAGGACGATCATCAAACGGTGCTGCGATTTTCGCTGTCTTCGTTTCCACACGTCGAAGCCACGTTGGCCGACGATAAGGTTCGTTCGATTTTGATCGATCTGGATCAGGCGGTTCCCACCGATACCTTGGCGCGGCAGTTGGACCTGGGCGATGTGCGACCCGTCAACGTTCCTGACGATGCAGGCGAACTGCTCGGTCAGGCGTATCCGGAACGAGGCGTGCTGTTTAGCATTACCCCCGACGGCAAGCGAGTTTCGCACGTGGTGTTGGATAAGATCGACCTTTCGATGTTTGTGCTGCGGGCGGAAGTGGAATTGCAATCGCACACACGGGCCAGCCTGGCCGACCTGGATTACGTTCTGGCGCACCACTCCAAAAATGCCCGCGCTTTGTGGCTGCGAGCCCGGCTGATGGCCACGTTGGCGCGCTACGATGAAGCGGCTGACGACGTACAAGCCGCGTTGGAGATCAATCCGAAGCAGCCGTTGTATCATCTGACACACGCCGAAATCTTGGGGCAACAAGGCCATTACAACGATGCGGCGCAGGAAACCAAAGAGGTGTTGGCCAGCAGCGATTTGCCCGGCGAACTGAGGGCGAAGGCGTTGTGTGTTCTGGGAGATTTGGAAGCCGACGCTCCGGTCCACGATTACAAACATGCCATGGAGAACCATTTGGCGGCCATCAAGCTGGCCGATCCCCTGTCGATCGACAAGCGGTTGCTGGTGCGGCGCGCCGCCAAGTTTGTGTTGATCGAGGCGCATCTGGACGTGGCACACGACATTGCGTGCGGTTTCTGGCAGGATAAGGACAAGGTGGTTCCCAAATGGCTGACGCGCGCCCAAGCTTACGTGGACGATTTTATGGAGCATGAAGACGGCGATCCCGGGCTGCGGCTGCATTTGGCGCGGGGCGCATTGGCCGCCTGCGCCGGGGCCGAAGGGAAAGTCGATTCGGTCCCCTGGGCGCGGATGGCATTGAAAACCGGCAAGCCGCTGATTCAAGTGGCGGTTGATCCGTGGACCAAACTGGCCCTGCAATGGACACTGGGTACGGCACTGGCCGATGGGTTGGAATCTGACGAAATGCGCGGCGCTGTGCAACATGCGCTGCCCAACACCGCGCTGACCATCACTTATATGGAAACCGGCGCGAAAGGCCGCCGAGAAACTCCAGTCGACGCGTTTCGCCTGGGCTGGTTGTATTACCGCATGGGTTCGTTGCACGCGGTGCAGCGGAACGATCATAAAACGGCGATTGCGTGGTACGAAAAGGCGTTTCCGCTTTTGGATCGACCAATTCCGCCCACACTGCGCGATAAGCAGGGGCATTACGGCGAGTGGCTGGTGAGCATGGGCATTTCGTATTGGGAAGCGGATAGTCATGATTTCGCATTGCAGCTAACCGATGCCGGCGTAAAACACATTGAGGAAGCGGTGCAGCGAAATCTGGTGGACGAAAAATCGCTGGGCATTCCGTATAGCAACCTGGCCTTCATGCACGATGCCTTAGGACACAAGGACCAGGCCCAAAACTTCTCGCAATTGGCCGCCAAGTACGACGGCGGGCAAAACGGCAAGCATTAGGATTCTTTCCAGCACTTTACCGTACGAATTGGGTAACCAGCCGGACGAAATCGGCGGTTTTCTCGTAGGGGAGCATGTGCCCGCACTCGGGGAGCACTTCCAGACGCGCGCCGGGAATGTGCTGGGCATAGAATTCTCCGTGGGCTAGCGGGATTAGCTTGTCGTCGCGGCCCCAGATGATGAGCGTGGGGCAGCGAATTCGCCGCAGGTGCTGCGGCAGTTTGGGATTGTGCAAATACGGATTCCAGCCGACGCGGGCTGTGGCTTCGCGGGCGCGCAAAAACATGAGGAGCTGGATTTCGGACGGCTCCAGCGGGGCAACTTCCAGCGCGACGGGGCCCTGCGGATCGAAGAACAGCAATTCGCGCAGTTTGTGCAAATCGTCGATGAACCATTCGGCCATCGGTGCGCCCGGCACGTGCAGTCCGGCGGCGTCGACCATCACCAGCTTGCCGACCAGTTCGGTCCGTAAAATCGCCAGCTCCACCGCCAGCCACGCGCCGAGGGAAAAGCCGACGACCGGCACCCCGCGCAAATTGAACTGCTGGAAAAAATCGACGTAATGCCAGGCCAGATCTTGCATGTTGTCGATTTGATCGAGGCCTTCGGAAAGTGAGAAGCCGGGATGCGCCGGGGCGATCACGCTGAAGTGCTGGGCCAGGCCGTCGTGAAACGCCGTCCAATCCATTTCGCCGCCGGCACTGTGCAAATAAACCAACGGCGGACCGCTGCCGCCGCGCATGACCTGGATTTTTTTCCCGGCGACGGTGACGAAATCGGTTTGATTGGGAACTTGGGTCATTGGCTCGTCGAATTGTTCTATCTGCTAAGCCGCAAGCGGAGTAATTTATCTGGTGGAATTCGCTGGTTCTAATTCTCTTCGCAAGCTAGGCAAAACTTCGCGGGCGAAGATGGTCATGCTTTTTTTGGTTAAATCGTCGGGCAGGCTGCCGAGTTGGAACAGGCCCAGCAGATTGCCGACGCCCAGTTTTTGGACGTGCTGCTTGAGTCGATCGCGGACGGTGGCGGGGCTGCCGACGACGGCGTAGGCCCCCTGCTCCACTTGCTCGCGCGTTTTCACGTTGCTGAGGAATTTTTCTTTGGCCCGGCTGATGACGGCGATCGATTGGGCGCTGGTGTAACCGGGGGGCAAAATCGTGAGGCCGCGGAGCAGATTGTGGGCAAAATACCAGAGGTGTTGTTCGTATTCGGCCCAGGCGCGCTCGTCGGTTTCGGCCACGTAAATGGGGAGCAGCCAGCCGAGCTGTTCCGGATTGGCGGTGTAACCGTTCTTTTGAGCGCACTGGCGGAACATGTCGAAGTTGCGCTGGAAAAAATCGATGTGGAAGTACGGAATGCCCATGTAGCTCCAGCGCTTGGCGGCGACGTATTCGATGGTTTCCTTGCTGCCGGCGCCGGGAATCCAAATCGGCGGGTGCGGCGTTTGCAGCGGCCGCGGCCAGGGGTTCACGTACTTCAGTTTCCAATGTTTGCCGTAATGCTCGAACGGGCCCGGCTCGGTCCAGGCGCGGATGACCAAATCGACCGCTTCGCTGTACATGCTCCGGGCATACGTCGGATTGATGGTGAAGCTGTAATATTCCGGTCCGCCGCCCACGACCAGGCCGGCAATCAGCCGTCCACCGCTGATGACATCGATCATCGCAAATTCTTCCGCCACGCGCGTCGGCGGATTGTACAGAGGCAGGGCGTTGCCGATGACGGCAATTTTCACCCGCTTGGTTTGGCGGGCGAGAATAGCGCCCATCAAGTTTGGGCTGGGCATCGTGCCGTAGGCGTTTTGATGATGCTCGTTAATGCACACGCCGTCGAAGCCCAACTCGTCGGCCAGCACGAGTTGATCAAGATATTCGTTGTACAGCTCGTGGCCGTGGGCGGGGTCGTAGATGCTGTTGGGCAACCAGGTCCAGGCCGATTCGTACTTGGTGGAAAAATCGGCGGGCAATCGATCCCAGGGCATCAGGTGGAAGGCGAAGAACTTCATGGCGAACGGCTTTGTCACTAGCTCGAGATGGAATCACATAGTTTCATAAATTGGCGGATCATCTTCAATGGGCGGCCACGGTGACGTAAGGCGAATGGTTGATCGGCGAAAAATATGTTGCGGTGAAAAACGGTGAAAACGGTAAAAAACGGATGTTAAACCGTGGAAAAATGGGGTGAAAACGGTCCATAAACGGTCGTGAACGTTTGGAGTAAATTTGGATCGCGAGGATAGCGAGCGCTGCAGACTAAGCATGCAACTTGGGCTGTGACCAAGGGACTTGGCCGTATCCGAGCAATGCGTCGATGATCATCGCGAGGCAATTCGTGGCCATTATCCCAAAAGTGGTGGCCCAATTTCTAGGGAAAATTTTGGAGCCAGACCGACATCCTTGAGGCGGCGGTGGCGGTGTGGTGGCGGGCGAGTTGGGTTACAATGAGCGATTTGGATGGAGTGTATTCAACAAGCTGGTCATTACCCCTCACCCCAACCCTCTCCCACAAGGGGAGAGGGAGTTTTGTTCATGTCCACTGCCGTCGAGCCGAAAAAGCCGCCGCTGGCGAAGAAGCTGAAGCTGAACAGCTACCCGTGGTATTCGCCGCGGTTTTGGCATGGGATGTGTTTGGGCGATTATTGGAAGATGCTGGCGCGGGGACGGTTTCGGTTTCATCCGCTGCGGGTGTGCATGGCGCTAATCATAGGGGGTTGCGCGGTGGGGAATTCGGCGTTTGCTTTTTTGCAGCGGTTGATTTACGGGCGGCGGATTGCGGCGACGGAGATTAAGGAACCGCCAATTTTCATCATTGGGCATTGGCGGAGCGGAACCACGTATTTGCATGAGCTGATGGTGTGCGACCAGCGGTTGAGCTATCCCACGTATTACGAATGCTACGAGCCGAATCATTTTTTGGTGACCGGCTGGTTTGCGCCGACGCTGCTGTGGCCATTGCTGCCCGGCAAGCGGCCGATGGACAACATGGCGACAGGGTGGCATCGGCCGCAGGAAGATGAATTTGCCCTGGTGGCGATGGGCGCGCCGACGCCGTATTTCCGGATGGCGTTTCCGAACGAGCCGGCGCCGTACGACGAATTTTTGGATATGGACGGCTGCGCGCCGTCGGACTTGGAGCGTTGGCGGGCCGACATGAAGCGGTTTGTGCAAATGCTGACACTGAAAAAGGGGAAGCGGCTGGTGATGAAATCACCGCCGCACACGGGACGCATTGCGGAGTTGGCGCGGCTGTTTCCGGGGGCGAAGATCGTTCACATTGTGCGCGATCCGGCGGTGATTTTTCCCAGCACGCGGCGGTTGTGGGTGTCGCTGGATGCGGCGCAGGGCTTTCAGCATCCGCATTATCGCGATTTGGACGAGTACGTATTTTCGGCCTTCGAGCGAATGTATCGGGGCTTCAATCGGCAGCGGGCGGCGATTCCCGACAATCAAATTTGCGAACTGAAATACGAAGATTTGGTGCGCGACCCGATCGGCCAGCTACGGCGGATATACGAACAGTTGGAGTTGGGGGATTTCGAAGCGGTGCGGCCGGCGATGGAAAAGCACGTCGGCGGGC